>Ga0154727_1125_pt5 | contig 12716 bp, 15 predicted proteins | sample Rifle2008BG16ft_FD_105735 | JGI IMG/M metagenome (GOLD analysis project Ga0154727, IMG submission 105735) | Elusimicrobia bacterium RBG_16_66_12 | reverse complement strand
CTCCGGGGTCGTCGCCGGCACGGCCATCCGCGACGGCAAGGTCGCGCGCGGCGGCCACATCCGCGTGATGCGCAACGGCGCGATGGTCCACGCGGGGAAGGTCAACACCCTTAAGCATTTCAAGGATGACGTGAAGGAAGTCGAGAAGGGCCAGGAGTGCGGCATCGGCATCGACGGCTTCACCGACTTCAAGGCCGGCGACCTGCTCGAGTTTTTCGTCAAGGAGTCGCGCACGCGGCGCCTGAGCCAGTCGCCGCGCTGAGGGGCGGGGGCCGACATGTTCTCGCGCAATGACCGCCTCAAGGAACTCTACAGGGAACTCGTCAGCAAGCTGCTGCGCGAGGTCAAGGACCCGGGCCTGACGGGCTTCCTGACCGTGACCGACCTGGCGCTCTCCGTCGACCGCAAGACGGCCACGGTCTATTACTCCATCCTGGGCTCCGACGCGGAGCGCGAGGCCGCGGGCAAGGCCCTGGAGCGTGCCGCGCCGTACCTGCGCGCGCTCCTCAAGAAAGAGGTGACGGTGAAGTTGGTCCCGACGCTCGTCTTCAAGTACGACGAGACGCCGCGCAAGGCTTCCCGCATCGACGAGCTCCTCAACAAGCTCGACAAGGAGCGGGGCCGCTGATGAGCGTTCCGGCGGGCATGCTGCTCGTCGATAAGCCCGGCGGCTGGACCTCTCACGACGTGGTGGCGGTCCTTCGCCGACAGTTCCCTCGCGGCACGAAGGTCGGCCATACCGGCACGCTGGACCCGTTGGCCACGGGACTTCTCGTCGTGCTGGTGGGCGCCTGCACCCGCTTGCAGGCGCGCCTGCAGGGCTTCGACAAGACCTATTCCGGCACCATCCGACTGGGCGTGAAGACGGACACGGGCGACATCACGGGGAAGACCTTGGCGGAGCAACCGGTCCCTTCCCTGCGCCTCGAGGACCTGGCCAAGGAGCTCCATGTCTTGGAAGGGACGATCGAGACCGCGGCCCCGGCCTACTCGGCGGTCAAGCACAAGGGCAAGGCGCTCTACGAATACGCCCGCGCGGGCGTGGCCATCCCGGTCAAGCCGCGCACTTCCACGGTCCGCTCCTGGAAGGCCCTCTCCTGGCAGGCCCCCGAACTCGCCCACCGCCTGGAGTGTTCGAGCGGGACCTATGTGCGATCCTTGGCCGAAGTGCTGGGCGACAAGATAGGCTGCGGCGGCACGGTCTCGACCCTGCGGCGAGAGAAGGTGGGCCCCTTCGACTTGGCCGACGCGCTCCCCCTCGACTCGGCCCGGGCGCTGAGTCCGGAGGCCCTGGGCAAGATCCTGTTGGAATCCCTCCCCGCGCTGGACCGGGCGCTGAAGGCGGCGTCGGCCGGATGAAGGCCGTCCGCGGCCGCGTGGTCCGCGGCGAGCGTTTGGGGCGCAAGCTGGGATTTCCCACCGCGAACTTGAAGCTCGGCTCCGGCAAGCCTCCTCGCGGCGTCTGGCGAGTGCGCGTTCGCGGCGCCGCGCTGGGAGAGAGACTGGCGGTCTGCAATGTGGGCGTGCGGCCCACGCTGGGCGGCAGGCGCCTCGTCGTCGAGGTCCACATCCCGGGCTTCCGGGGAGACCTCTACGGGCGGACCTTGGACGTGACTTTCCTGTCCCGCATTCGCGGAGAGCAAAAGTTCCCCTCGCTGGCGGCGCTCAAGGCGCGCATCCGGCTGGACGTGGCCGCCCTGACACGCTCCTAAGCGCGAGAGGCTTCGTCAGGGCCGGACGCGAACACGGCGTTCAGGGCCAGCAGCAGCGCGGTCGCCGCGAGCAGAAGCACGGACAGGGCGTTGATCTCCGGCGTCACGCCGAACTTCATCATCGAGTAGACCTTGATGGGCATGGTGACGATGCCGATGCCGGCGAGGAAGAACGAGGTGACGAAGTCCTCGAAGCTGACGGTGAAGGCCAGCAGGCAGCCTGAGACGACGGCGGGCATGGCCAGAGGCAGGGTCACCTTGACGAAGGCGGTCCACTCGGTCGCGCCCAGGTCCATCGCGGCCTCCTCCAGATGCTCCTCGCCCATGGACTTCAGGCGCGCACGGACCGAGCCGACGGTGTAGGGCAGGCAGATCAGGGCATGAGCGCAGGCCAGGGCTCCGAAATCCAGCTCGTAGCCGGCGCGGACCAGGAAGCTCAGCAGGCCCACTCCCAGCGCGACCTCCGGCATCATCAGGGGCGCGTCCAGGAGGGCGCTGTAGGCCCGGCGCCCCGCGAAGGCCTTGTGGCGCGTCAGCGCGTATGAGGCGAGCAGGCCCAGGACGGCGGCGATGGCGGCCGCGGCCGCGGCCAGTTCCAAGGAAGTGAGCATGGAGCGCATGAGTTCGGCGTCGGCGAAGAGGACGCGGTACCACTTGAAGGTGAAGCCGCGCCAGACGACGTTCCGGTGGGCGTCGTTGAAGGAGAACGCGGTCATGACGCCGAGGGGCAGGTAGAGGAAGGCGTAGAGGCCCGCGCAGTACAGGCCCATGCCGCGAGAGCGCTTCATGCGTCCTCCGCCTCCCAGCGGCGGTAGACCCACAGGCCGCCGATGAGGCCGATGAGGAGCAGGCAGGTCAGCGCGGCGCCGAAGGGCCAGTCCTGGGCCATCAGGAACTGATTCGAGATCAGATTTCCCAGCAGGTAGAAGCGCGGTCCGCCCAACAGCTCGGCCGTGAGGAAATCGCCCAGGCAGGGGACGAAGGTCAGAAGGCCGCCGGCCATGACCCCCGGCAAGGAAAGAGGCAGCGTGACTTTCAGAAAGGCGGTCCAGCGGCCGGCGCCTAGGTCGTAGGCGGCCTCGACGACGGATCTGGGGACTTTTTCCAGGGAAGCGTAGAGCGGCAGGACGGTGAAGGGCAGATAGAAGTACACCAGGCCGAGGAGGACCGAGAAGGGCGTATAGAGGATGCCGATGGGGGCGCTGATGAAGCCGAAGCGCAGCAGGGCGGCGTTGAGCAGCCCCTCCTTGCCCAGGATGATCATCCAGGAATAGAAGGCGACCAGCGCCGAGGTCCAGAAGGGGACCATCAGGCCGATGAGCAGCGCGTTGCGCCAGCGGCCGGCGCGGAAGCTGAGGTAATAGGCCAGCGGGTATCCGAGGAGCAGGCACAGGGCGGTGGTCCCCCCGGCGAAGGCGAAAGTCCGCAGGAGGACGGGCAGGTACTTCGCATCGAAGGCGCGGCGGTAGTTGTGCAGGCCGAAGGTCCAGATGACCTGGCCGTAGGCCCCGTTCTTGGCCAGCGACAGCAGCGCCAACCCCGCCGCGGGGACCAGTAGGAAGACGATGAGCCAGCCCGCCGCCGGGGCGAGCAGGAGGTGGCTGGCCAGGGGGCGGCGGCCGCCGAGGAGCCAGGAGAGGGCCTTGCCCATCAGGCGACCTTCACGTCCGCCCAGGTCTGGTTCCACAGCTCGGACTGCTCGGGGTCCAGCACGTCGTGGAGCTTCAGCTTGGACAGGACCTGCGGCGTCGGATACACGCGAGGATCCTTGCGCAGGGCCTTGTCGACGAGAGGCGTGGCTTTCTCATTGGGCGTGGCGTAGCGCACCGCGTTGGCGATGTTCGCGGCCACCTCCGGCTCCAGCAGATAGTCGATCAGCCTCAGAGCGTCCTCGCGGTGCCTCGAGCCCCGCATCAGCGCCAGACAGTCGACCCACATATAGGTCCCTTCCCTGGGAAGGCAGTAGTCGAGGTCCGGGTTGTCGCGCGCCGCCTGGAAGAGGTCTCCAGACCAGGTCATCGCCAGGTCGATCTCTCCGGCCACCAGGCTGTTGAGGTACGAGGAACTCGAGTACTGCTTGACCAGCGGCTTCTGCTTGATCAGCAGCTCCCGCGCCTTGCGGAAATCCTCGGGGTCGCGCGTCGTCTGCGGGATGTCCAGAAGCTGCAGCGCCACCCCTACGCAGTCCCGAACGTTGTCCAGCATCGAGATGCGGTCCTTGTACCTCGGATCCCACAGGTCCCACCAGGAGGTCGGCGGCTTCGTCAGCCTCTTCTTGTTGTAGGCGATGCCCGTGGTGCCCCAAAGATATGGGACCGCCGTCTCATCCGGGTCGTAGGCCGCCCGCCGGAACCGCGGCGCCAGGTTCCCCTGGTTCTTCAGAGTGTCCGCCGGCACCGGGTCTATGAGGTTGAGCGCCTTGAACCGCGGGATCAGGAAATCCCCGATCACGATCAAGTCGTAGCCCCGAGCCCCGGCTCGGATCTTCGCGAACATCTCGTCCTCGTCGGCGAAGAGGTCGTAGCGGACCTCGACTCCCGTCCGCTTCGTGAAATCGGGCAGCGTGTCCTTCCCGATGTAGTTCGACCAGTTGTAGAAGTTCACGACCCGCCGGGAATCGGAGCGCCGGCAGGCCCCCAGGAGCGAGGGCATCGCCGGCAGCAGGAATGCCGCCTTCAGGAAGTCGCGGCGCGAGACTTCAGGCATTCTCGTCGGGCTCGAGGATGTAGACGTCCTCGGGCTGGACCGCCGCGATCACCGGCACGTTCAGGTCGTCGTGGGCCGCATAGCGGTCGCCGCCGGCGCTGGCCACCATCATCCGCTCCGGCGCCTTCTTGAAGAGCTGCAGGTATATCTGGCACGCGTCTCCCAGGAACACCGAGTCCTTGAGCGTCGCGTCGAAGCGCAGCGAGCCGAAAGGAAGCTCGTCTTTGTAGAAGACCTTCACCCGCTCCGGGCGGATTGCCACCCGCACCCGCTTGCCGGCGTCCGGCAGGGTCTCGCCGGGGTCCAGCGGCACGTCCAGCTCGAACTCGTCTTCGAGCAGGAGCCGCGCCCGTCCCGAGGGTCCCGGCAGCACGCGGGCGGAGAAGATGTTCGCGCCGCCGATGAAGTCCGCCACGAAGCTCGTCTTCGGGGATTCGTAGATCTCCCCCGGCGTGCCCACCTGCTCCACGCGCCCATGGTTGAAGACCGCGATCCTGTCCGACATCGTCAGCGCCTCTTCCTGATCGTGCGTCACGTAGACGAAGGCGATGCCCAGGCGCTTCTGAAGGTTCTTGAGTTCGAGCTGCATCTCCTTGCGCAGCTTGAGGTCGAGCGCGCCCAGCGGCTCGTCGAGCAGTAGCAGCGCCGGGCGCCCGACGATGGCCCGTGCCAGCGCGACCCGCTGCATTTGCCCGCCGGACAGGGAGGTCGTGCGCCGCTTCTCGAAGCCCAAGAGCTTCACCAGGGCCAGCGCCTCGGCCGTGCGCCGCGCGATCTCGGCCTCGTGCACCTTCTGCAGGCGCAGGCCGAAGGCGATGTTCCCCGCCACGTCCAGGTGCGGGAACAGCGCGTAGTGCTGGAAGACCGTGTGCACGTCGCGCTCGTAGGGCGGCTGGTCGGTCACGTCGATGCCGCTGAGGCGCACGCGTCCCGAATCGGGAGACTCGAAGCCCGCGATGATGCGCAGGGTCGTCGTCTTCCCGCAGCCCGAGGGGCCCAGGAAGGTCATGAACTCCCCTTTGCGCACGAAGAGGTGCACGCCCTTCAGGACGGCCGTCGAGCCGAAGGACTTGGTCAGCGGCCCGACTTCGAGCAGGCTCTCGCCGTTCATTCCGGGAAGGCGGACAGCGCGTCGCGCAGGATCCGGAAGGCGGCATCGGCCTGGGCCTCGGTGATGACCAGGGGCGGCGCCAGCCGGATCGTGAACTCATGAGTGTCCTTGGCCAGCAGGCCGCGGCGCATCAGATCCTCGACGAGCGGCCGCACCGGGATCATGAACTCCAGGGCCAGCAGCAGGCCCCGCCCGCGGACTTCCTTGAGCTTGGGATGCTTCAGCGTCTTGAGCTTGGCCAGGAGGTGCGCCCCCATCTTGGACGAGCGCTGCGCCAGGCGCTCCTGCTGGAGCACCGTCAACGCGGCCTCGCCGATCGCGCAGGCCAGCGGGTTGCCGCCGAAGGTGGAGCCGTGCGTGCCGGGCGTGAAGAGCGAGAGGACCTCGTCGTTTCCGACCAGAGCCGAGACCGGATAGAGGCCGCCCGAGAGGGCCTTGCCCAGCACGTAGAGGTCGGGAGCGACCCCGTCCGCCTCGCAGGCGAACATGGAACCGGTGCGGCCCAGCCCCGTCTGGATCTCGTCGGCGCACATCAGCACGTTGTACATCGAACAGTAGCGCCGCACGGCCTTCAAGTAGCCCTTGGGCGGGATGATGACCCCCGCCTCGCCCTGGATGGGCTCGAACAGGAAGCCGACCGTGTTCCTGCCGATGGCGCTCTTGAGCGCGTCGGCGTCGCCGAACGGGATGCGCACGAAGCCCGGCGTCGCCGGGCCGAAGTCGGCCGAGGAGTCCGGGTCCGAGGAGAAGCCGACGATGGTCGTCGTGCGGCCGTGGAAGTTGTGGTCGCAGACGATGATCTCGGCCTGGTCGGCGTCGACGCCCTTGCGGCGGTAGCCCCACAGGCGCATGGCCTTGATGGCGGTCTCGACGGCTTCGGCCCCCGAGTTCATCAGCAGCGCGCGGTCTTTGCCCGCCGCCTGGCACAGGAGCTTCAGGAAGGGGCCCATGCGCTCGTTGTGGAAGGCGCGCGAGGTCAGCGCCAGCCTGCCCAGCTGGGCTTTGGCCGCGGCGACGATCTTGGGGTGGTTGTGGCCCTGGTTCAGCGCGGAGTAGGCGGAGAGGAAGTCGAAGTAGCGCTTGCCGTCGACATCCCAGACGAAGACGCCCTTCGCGCGGGTGATCACCACCGGCAGGGGGTGGTAGTTGTGCGCGCCGTACTTCTCTGCGAGCTCGATCGCTTTGCGGCTTTTCGCTGATATGGCCATGCGCAAGTCTATCAAATGGCCTGAGCCAGCGCCTCGCAGGTGCGCCGGGCGTCGGCCTCGGTGAAGCAGAGCGGCGGCTTGATGCGTATGGTGGAGCCCTCCAGTCCCCCCTTGCCCACCAGCACGCCCAGGTCCTTCATCTTCTCGACGGCGGCCAGCGTCAGCTCGGGCGCGGGCTCCTTGGTCTTCTTGCTCTTGACGAGTTCGACGCCGAGCATGAGCCCCATGCCTCGGACCTCGCCGATGCAATCGGACTTTCCTGCGAGGGTCTCCAGGCCGGCCTTGAGCTTGCCGCCGACGCGCGCGGCGTTGTCGGCCAGTTTTTCTCCTTCGACGGCGTCCATCACCGCGCCGGCCGCGGCCATGGCCATCGCGCCGCCCCCGAAGGTGTTGTAGTGCAGCAGGCCCTTGACCGAGGCCGCGACGGCGGCGGTCGTGATCACCGCGCCGATCGGATAACCGTTGCCCAGCCCCTTGGCCATCACGATGATGTCGGGCTTGGCCCCCCAATGCTGGATGCCGAAGTAGTGCTTGCCGGTCCGGCCCACGCCCGCTTGGACTTCATCGCAGACGAACAATCCTCCGTGCCGATGAACCAGCTCGACGGCCTCTTGGAAATATTCCGGTCCCGGCGTGATCGCCCCCCCCACGCCCAGGATGGTCTCGGCGAAGAAGCCCGCGATCTTGCCCGAGGTGGAGGTCTTGAGCGTTTCGGCCAGCCCCTTCAGCGCGGCCTTCGTGCTGGCTGCGGGCGTGCCGTCGAATCGGTACGCGTAGTCGGTGGGCGCAAAGGACACGCCGACGGGATAGGGCTGGTTGTTGCGCCAGGGGCCCTGGCCGGTGAGCGCTATGGTCATCAGCGTGCGGCCATGGTAGGAGCGCTGGACGGCGACGAACTCATGTCGGCCGGTGTGGGCCTTGGCGAGCATCGCGGCCATCTCGTTGGCTTCGGAGCCGGAGTTGGTGAAGAAGCAGACCTCCATGTCGGGGTTGACGCTCCGCGCCTTCTTCGCCAGGCGTTCGGCGAACGCCCCCACGCTGGGGTGCAGGTAGAGCGGCGGGGTGTGCTGGAGGACGTCGATCTGACCCTTCAGGGCCTTCACGAAGCCGGGATGCGAGTGCCCGATGGAGACCGTGGCCACGCCGGCGAAGGCGTCGAGATATTCCTTGCCGTTCTCGTCGTAGAGGAACTGCATGCGCCCCTCGACGATCTGGATGGGGCGGGCGTACATGGGGCCGGGCAGGGGCAGAAGGTGCTTGGCGCGCTGGGCTGCGATATCGGTCTTCATGACGGCCTCCGGTCGATTCGTTCGTCGAGCGACAATGCCAGGCAGAGCCCGACGCCGGATAGCAGGCCGTCGAGCAGGTTTACGGGCGACGGGATGAAGGAGACGGGGTTCCAGGGATTCTTCCCGTAGGACGGGACCGCCGCCAGGATGAGGGCCAGGGAGCCGTAGGCGCATAGGGAGCCGATGACGGCCGCCAGGGCCCCCCGCCAGCGCGCGGTGCGTCCGGCCAATATGCCCAGGACCGAGATCGTGCCCCAGACGGAGACGCCGTAGACCACGGTGACCGCCAACTGCCATTGGGGCGTGCCGGGCAGGCCGCGGGGCATCCCCCAGCCGGAGTAGCGCGTGAGTCCGGCCAGGAGTCCCGCGATGCCGAGCATCGGCCCCAGCAACCCCGCCAGAGCCGCGCCGGTCCGCCGCCCGGCCGCGGCTCCGATGGCGGCGTAAAAGACGGCCGTGTAGAGGGCAATCGGGAAGAATTGCGGCCCGTACGGCCCGCGCAGCCAGCCCTCAGCCCCGAGGCGGTCGGCGAGCGTCGTCAGCAGGTGCGCCAGCGCCGCCCCGAAGAAGCCGGCTGAACCGCCCGTGACGACAGCTGCGAACGGGGACACGGAGCCCCTCAATATATGTTCGACGAGCGAGCGGCGCCCGTGTAGTCGAGGAAGACGGTCTTGAGCTCGGTGAAGAAGTGGAGCCCTTCCTTCGACATCTCCCGCTCGCCGACGCCGGAGCCTTTGACCCCGCCGAAGGGGACCTGGGCCTCCCCGCCGATGGTGGGGCTGTTCACGTGGACCATCCCGACCTCGGCGGCCTCCGAGAAGCGCAGGGCCTGCGTCAGGTCCTGGGTGTAGATCGCGCAGGTGAGGCCGAACTCGCAGTCGTTGGCAAGCTCGAGCGCCTCATCGAAGCTCTTCGCGCGCGTGACTGCCAGGACGGGGCCGAAGACCTCCTCGCGCCACAGGCGCATCTTCGGCGTCACGCCGTCGAAGACCGTCGGCTCCACGAAATAGCCGTGAGCGAGGTTCTTGTCCGCCGGGCGCTTGCCGCCGCAGAGGAGCTTGGCGCCTTCTTTCTTTGCGATCTCGATGTAGTCCAGGTCGGTCTTGAGTTGGGACTCGTCGACGGCCGGCCCCAAGCCGACACCCTTCTCCAGGCCGTCGCCGAGCCTGATCTTCTTGACCTCGGCCAGCAGCAGCTTCAGGAAGCGGTCGGCGATCTTCTCGTCGAGGATCAGGCGCGAGGTGGCGGTGCAGCGCTGGCCGGTCGAGCCGAAGGCGCCCTTCATCACGCCGGCCAGCGCGAGGTTCAAGTCGGCGTCGGCCATCACGACGGCGGGGTTCTTGCCCCCCATCTCGCAGGTGACCTTGATGCCGCGGGCGCCGGCGATGGTGTGCACGCGCTTGCCGATCTCGTTGGATCCGGTGAACGAGACCGCCTTGACGCGCGCGTCCTCGACGAGGACGTCGCCCACGGCCGAGCCGGATCCGAGGATGAGGTTCAAGACGCCGGCGGGAAGCCCCGCCTCCTCGAAGATCCTGACGATCTCGACGGCCATCGCGGGCACGAGCGAGGCGGGCTTGAAGACGACGCAATTGCCGGCGACGAGGGCCGGGGAGATCTTCCAGACCGGGATGGCCCAGGGGAAGTTCCAGGGTGTGATGATGGAGACGACCCCCAGCGGCTGGCGCAGGGTGTAGAGGATATTGCGAGGCAGCTCGGAGGGAGCGGTGACGCCCATCAGGCGCATCCCCTCGCCGGCGAACCAGTCCATCAGCGTCAGGCCTTTGTCGATCTCGCCGAGGGCCTCGGGGTATATCTTCCCCTCCTCGCGGGTCATCAAGCGGGCCAGCTCTTCCTTGCGGGCGCGCGCGATCATGGCGGCCTTGGCGAGGATGCGGCCGCGCACGGGCGCGGGCGTGTCGCGCCAGGCCGGGAAGGCTTTCTGCGCCGCGTCGAGGGCGCGCAGGGCGTCGCTCTTGTCGGCGCCCCTCAGGCGGGCGATGACCTGGCGGTCGTCGGCGGGGTTGGTGGAGACGATCTCCTTGGTGGTGGAGCCGTCGATCCATTTGCCGGCGATGTACTGCTTCAGGACGAGGACTTCGTTCTTGAGGGCGGGGGTTTGGGTGGGCATGCCCCTATGATATCAACAATCGGACGGTATGGAACCGGGGGCCCCTCGCGCGTCTCGATGGGATGGCGGGTGCCGGATCCTCGGACAAGGCAGACAGACCTGTCGCCCAAAAAATAGAATACCCCGCGTCTCCGAGGAGAGCATCGCCCTGAGGGGCAACGGTGAAAAGCGCTAACTTTTCACCCGCGAGGTGAAAAGATGATAGCCCAACTTGGGCACGGTTGGAAAGTCGAAAAATCAACCGAGCGCCTCACGTCGTTTGCGGGATTGCCGTTACTGACTGAACTGGCGCACCGGAGCAAGCTGGTCAAAGATCTCGACGAGTTGCCCGGATTATGGGAACGATTGGGGCGATACCGCACGTCCGACTATGTGCTGAGCCTGGCGCTGACGCTGATCGCAGGCGGCGAGGGGCTTGAGGACACGCGCCTGTTGCGCGAGGACGGCGGGCTGCAGGGTTGGTTGTGGAAGGACTTGCCCGCGCCCAACAGCCAGGGAGATTTTCTGCGGCGCTTCGGGCACATGGCGCTGAGCCGTCTGGGGCGAGTAAACGCGCGTCAGGTCCGGCGGCTATTGGCGCGCGGAGGGCATAAGCGCCTGACATTGGACATCGACTCAAGCCTGATCGAGGCGGACAAGAAAGAGGCGCAGCAAACCTACAAGGGCTTTGACGGCTACAATCCGCTCCTGGCGTGGCTTGACGAGCCCGATGTTTTTCTTTCCGGGGTATTCCGTCCCGGAAACAGCTCCCCACAATCGCACCTGCGAAGCCTGCTGGGGCAATGTCGCCGGCTGCTGCCGCAGGGCACGAAGCTGCGCGTGAGATCCGATAGCGCGGGCTACAATCTGAGCGTGATGTCGTATTGCCTCAAGCACGACATTGAGTTCTCGATCAGTGCGGACATGGACGCGGCGGTGCGAGAGGCCATCGACGAGATTCCCGAGGGGGAATGGCAGTTGGTCGTGCGCGGCGAGGAGACTTTCTTACTCGCTGAAACGATTCAAGGACGGTTTCGGCATGGATCGCCTGCCTTGCGGGCAGTTGATGGCGAACGCGGCGTATCTTCAGGTCTGCCTGATCGCTTACAACCTGGTGCAGACGTTCAAGAACTGCGCGTTGCCGGAAAGTTGGCGCAAATTTGAGATCAAGAACCTGCGGTTCCGGTTGCTGTGCCGAGCGGCCAAGCTGGTTCGCCACGCAGGCCAGGTGGCCATGAAGCTGTCTGGAAGCTTCGCGCACTTCGAGGTCTTCGAACGCGCACGTTGGGCGGTGCTCAGTCCCGCGCTGACGACGTCCGGGTAAGCCGCCCTCAACTGTTGGCGCCAGCAGTTGCGCCTGTGGACAACGTGGATAACTCGATCCACGCGGGCCCCGTTGCCGCAAGCCCGAGAAATCGGCGTTACGCGCGCCGTGCGCGTCCCCGAATCGCTCGGCCCGCGGCCGTGCCGCGATTCGCGAATCGATTTTCTCGACTTCAAAGCCCGCCATTACGGCTTATCCGAGGATTGGGGTTGATTCGGGTGCTTGACAAGGTAGATGGGCATGGTTCACTATTGTTCAACGGGAGCGGACCTCCTTCGAGAAGCTCGAGAACAGCACCACCCGCGGCAAGAAGAAGACGCTCACCCTCTACAAGGTCCTCTAAGCCATGGAACTCTCCGACATCGCCCGGGACGAACGCGGGACGCTTTACGAGATCCCCATCATGATCGCCTTCGTGGGCGTCGCGCTGGCCATCGGCATCGGCGAGCGCTCCTGGTGGAAGGGCCCGGTCTACGCGGCCCTGGGCATGGCGGTCCTGTTCGGCGCCGTAGTCGCCTGCGTCGCCGTCACTGAGAAGCTCGAGGAGATCCCCCTCCTCAGCAAGCTCCTGGGCTCGCGCGTGTGGGATCGGGCCGGAGCGCTGTTCGGCTACGCCCTCGGCGTGCTGGGCTGCGGCGCGCTGGCGGCCTTCGTCTCGATCTTCGCCGCGCCCATGCTGTCGGACACGACGCAAGGCCAGCTGGCCCTGATGCGGGGCATGGCCCTCGCGGGGGCGGCCTGCGGCGCGTTCATCACCTACCGCGCCCGCCGCCAGCCCCCTCGTTTCTAAAGAACTAGCTCCAGGGAGCTTCTTTGCCGACGATCTTCTTGATCCACGGCATTCTGGGAAGCGTCTCAGGGTCATGCCCCGTCGCCAGCCGGATCTCCGAGAACCCCCGGCGGTCGATCTCCCGAGCCACGTCTTCGCCCTTGACCCCATCGGCGAGGTTCGAATCGATGTAGATGGATGTATCCGTGGGGATGGTGCCCGCGTCCAAATCGGCGAAGAAGGCGGCCGCGTCCGCGTAAGCGTTGAGGGACTTCCCCGCCCGCTTGGCCGCCGTGCTCCAATTCAGCCGCACCAGCGCATCGTCGTCGATGAGCACCGCATCGAGCCGCGCGCCAGCACCGGTCGCCGGCCGGACCCGGATGGGGACGAAACCGGCCAGGCCTTTGGGGATCATCCGGGCCTTGAGCCGTAGGCATTCCTCGAGGATCGCCTTTTCCTCGAAACGGCTCGTGACCAGGATCGACCG
>Ga0154727_1128_pt2 | contig 12806 bp, 13 predicted proteins | sample Rifle2008BG16ft_FD_105735 | JGI IMG/M metagenome (GOLD analysis project Ga0154727, IMG submission 105735) | Elusimicrobia bacterium RBG_16_66_12 | reverse complement strand
CCGCCGTAGGTGGAGCCGTGCGAGCCGCGCGGCCAGGTCATCACGGACTCCTTGGCGATGATTGCGCCGATCGGCATGCCGCCGGCGATGCCCTTGGCGGTCAGGATCACGTCGGGCTCCACGCCGTAGTGGTCGCAGGCCCACATCTTGCCGGTGCGGCCTGCGCCGCTCTGGATCTCGTCGTAGATGAGCACAATGCCGTACTCGCTGCAGAGGGCGCGCCAGAACTGCAGGAACTCCTTGGAGGGCAACACGTAGCCGCCCTCGCCCTGGATCGGCTCCATGATGACGGCGGCGATCTCCTCGGGGGAGATCTGCGTCTCGAAGAGTTGGTGAGCCGCCTTAACGCAGTCCTCCAAACTGTTGCGGTACGGATTGTGGAACGGCAGGTGGTAGACGCCCGGCAGCAGCGGCCCGAAGTTTTTGCGGTACTTGACCTTGGAGCTCGACAGCGACATCGCCGCGTACGAGCGCCCGTGGAACGCGCTGTGGAACGAGACCAGGCCGTAGCGCTTCGTGTGGTGGCGCGCCAGCTTGATGGCGCCCTCGACGGCCTCGGTGCCGGAGTTCGTCAGGAAGACCCGGCGCTTCTCCTTGCCCTTGACCGACTTGGACAGTTTTTCGCACAGATTCGAAAAGGCTTCGTAATAAAAATCAGTGCCGCAGATGTGGAGGAACTTACCCGCCGCTTCCTGAACGGCCTTGACCACCTTCGGGTGGTTGTAGCCCGTCGAGGACACCGCGATGCCGGCCATCCAGTCGATGTAGCGGTTGCCGTCGACGTCTTCGACCATCGCGCCCTTGCCGCCCGCGATGACGAGCGGGTACTCCTTGATGTAGGAGGTGGACGAGTAGGCGGCGTCCTTCTCGATGATCGCCTTGGCCTTGGGGCCGGGCGGCGCGACGACGATGCTCGGATAGCCGGCCGCGGAGGCCTTGGGGTTCTTCATCGGGGCGGTTTTCGTGGGCATGTCTTACTCCATGATGGTGCGCGACTGCTCGCGCATGAACTGCGTGACGTAGTAGGGGCCGCAGCCGCCCTTGCCCGTCGAGCCCGAGCCTTTCCATCCGCAGAAGGACTGCACGCCCGGCCACGCGCCGGTGGTGGCGCCCGTGCGGCGGTTCGCATAACACACCCCGGACTCGATCTCGTCGAAGAACTTTTGGATCTCGTCCTTCTTCGCGGTGAAGATGCCGGCGGTCAGGCCGTACTCGGCCCGGTTGCCCTCGGCGATGGCCTGGTCCATGTTCTTCACTTTCCCGATCGCGAGGATGGGGACGAAGAGCTCACGCATAAAGATCTCATGGTCGAGGGGGAGTTCGACGATGGTCGGGGCCACGAACTGCCCCTTGTCGAAGATCCCGCCCTTCATCCGTTCTCCGCCGACGAGGACCTTGCCGCCTTTCTTGGCCGAGACGATCGCCTCTTCAAATGTCTTCACGGCCCGGGCGTTGACGACGGGACCGAAGAACACGTCCTTCTCCGTCGGGTCGCCGCACTTGATCGCCTTGGTCTTCTCGACGAGCTTGGCCACATAGGCGTCGTAGACCTTTTCGTGGACGTAGACGCGCGAGCACGCGGAGCACTTCTGCCCCTGCAGCCCGAAGGCCGAGCGCATCACGCCTTCCGCCGCCATGTCGAGGTCCGCGGTCTCGGAGACGTAGGTCGGGTTCTTGCCGCCCAGTTCCATCAGCGCGGGCTTGGGCCAGTTGACGGAGAACTCCTTGACCATCTTCATGCCGATCTCCTTGGAGCCGGTGAAGACGATGCCGTCCACGCACGGGTGCTTCCAGAAGGTGTCGCCGATGACCGAGCCCTTGCCGGTGATGAAGTGGAAGGCCCCGACGGGCACGCCCGCGTCGCGGTAGACTTCATAGAGCATCAGCCCGGTCCAGGGGGTGTCCTGCGCGGGCTTGTAGACCACCGTGTTGCCGGCGAGCAAGGCGGCCGAGGACATCCCGGTCGACAGAGCCATCGGGAAGTTGAAGGGCGCGATGCAGACGAACACCCCGAAGGGCCGCAGGACTGAGCGGGTGTTCTCATTGGGGGAGAGCTTGCCCAGCGGCACCACGTAGCCGTTGTTGTCCGAGACCATCTTCGCGTAGTACTCGATGAGGTCGGCCGACTCCTCGGCGTCGCCCATCGCTTCCATGCGGCTCTTGCCGACCTCGAGGCTCATCACCGCGCCGATCTCGTACTTGCGCTCGCGGATGAGCGCGGCGGCCTTGCGCATGGTCTCGACGCGCTTCTGCCACGGCAGGGCGCCCCAGGGCTTCTGCGCCTTCTTGGCCGAGCGACAGGCCAGGTCGACCTGCTCGGGGGTCGCGGCGGCGAATTTGTTCAGGAGCGAGCCGTCGATGGGCGAGTGGTCGGGCAGGGGCTCGGAGGGGGAGGTCACGGCCTTGTAGTCGATCCAGAGAGGGTGCAGCTGACCGGCCTTGGAGCGCACCAGCTTCAGCGCCGCGTCGAAGTCCTTGTGGAACTGCGAGAGGTCCGCGTCGGCGGACGAGTAGGTGATCTTGAACGGAGCGGCGCTAGCGGTGGACATGGCAGGCCTCCAGGGTCTTGTCGAGTGCGGTCTTGAAGCGCGAGGCGATCTGATCGATCTCGCCTTCGGTGATGACGAAAGGGGGAGCCACCATTACGAGGTCGCCGTCGGCGCCGTCGGCGTGGCCGACGCTGGGCCAGACGATGAGCCCGGCCTCCTGCGCGGCCGCGGCGAACGTCTCGGCGAAGCGCATTTGGCGGGGGAAGGGGGATTTGGTCTTTTTGTCGGAGACGAACTCTATCCCCGCCAAAAGTCCGAGGCCGCGGATATCTCCGACGGATGGCAACTCAGCGAGAGAGGCGAGTTTGCGGTGCAGCACGGCGCCCATCTGAGCAGAACGTTCGACGAGGTTGTGTTTTTTTATGTGACGGACGGCGGCCAAGCCCGCGGCGCAGATGACGGGAGAGTGCGAGAAGGTCTGTGCGTGCTTGAACGCTCCGGAGCCCTTGGCGATGGGTTCGATGATCTTTTTGGAGGTGATCACCGCGGAGAGCGGGACATAGCCTCCCGAGAGGCCCTTGCCCATCGTCATGATGTCGGGCGCGACGCCGAAGTGCTCCATCGCGGCCCACTTGCCGGTGCGTCCCGCGCCGGTGAGGACCTCGTCGGCGATCAATAACACGCCATACTTGTCACATATCGCTTTGACCCGCTTGAAATAACTCGGCGGCGGGACGGAGCCGCCGGTCGACGATCCGCCGACGGGCTCGGCGATGAAAGCCGCCACCGTCTCGGGACCTTCTTTCAAGATGGCTTCTTCGAGGGCATCTCCCGTCATGGCCGGAGAATCGGGCTCGCAGCGGTAGCCGTACGGCGCCGGGATCATCGTGACGGGGACGAGCCAAGGACCGTAGAATTTCTTGTAGTGCTCGCGCGCGGACGCTGAAAGCGCGAGGAGGGTGTTGCCGTGGTAGCCCGGCGCGCGGGCGATGATCTTGTGCTTGCCGGGCTTGCCGCTCTCCACCTGGTATTGGCGGGCGAGCTTCAGCGCGGCTTCGACGGCCTCGGACCCGGAGGAGAGGAAATAGGAGAAGTCCAGCCCCTTCGGGGAGAGGGTGCGCAGTTCCTCCGCCAAGGCTTCGACGGGCTCGTTGGTGAAGGCGGTCCCGTTGACGTAGGCGATCTTCCGGACCTGCTCGGCGACCGCGTCGGCGACCGCGCTTTCGCCGTGCCCCAGGTTGGCGACGTACGCGCCGCCGCAGGCGTCCAGGTAGCGGCGGCCCTTGTCGTCGATGAGCCAGCAGCCCTCCCCGCGCACGACCAGGGGGAACTCGCGGTCGAGTGCGCGATAGAAGACGCCGGTCTCGGGGTAGCGGCGCGCCGGGCTCACAGCGCGCATTGTATCATACCGACGGCCTTGCGCCCTCTACGCGGACTTCTCAAACGCCGAGGGAGCCTGAGCGGGGCTTACCGGTAGCACAAGACGAGGCAGTTCGAGTTGAGGCTGTCGAAAAACCAGTACTGGACGTTCGAGTAGCCGGTCGGGCAGGACGCGGCTCCTGTCAGCGGGTTGCTGACCCTGGTCCCTCCGCTCGCGCATGGACATGAGCCTGAGTTGCCGTTGCAGTAGTATTCATAGGCCCCGCCGAAAATCATCCCGCGTACGCCGTTGCCGTAGAGATTCCCCGAGACGTTGACGTCCCCGACCACATCCAGTTTAGTCTGGGGCGTCGCCGTTCCGACGCCCACTTTGCCGCCGTCCCTGGCGAGATAGGTGTTTTGCGTCGTGATCATCTGGGTGTAGACGCCCGAGGGGGCTGGGTAGTACGTCGTCAGGCTCACAGACTCCGATCCCAGCTCTCCAGCGCAGCCGAGCAGCAGCAGTCCGATGAGTCCGGCCCGCGAAGAAAACGGGCCTATGCGCAGCTCCACGCGTACGCGGATATCCCTGGGCATCGCATCCCTCCTGCCGCCAGGCCAGTATAGCAGGGGTTCCCGGTTTTTCCCAGGGGCTGTCCGTCCCGGCGCGCGGATCAGGCGGAGGCGAGTTCGGCGGTCGTCACGGCCCGCGCGTTGACGCCCGGGAGCTTGGCGCCCTCGGCGTCCACCAACTGCTCGCCGAGCCAGGTCACAGGCTGGGGCTTGAAGGAGACCTCTAGAAAATCGCGGCAGCCGGCGGCGTAGGCGGCGCGCACGGCCTGCAGGTGGAGCTCGCGGGCCGAGGCCTGCGCGACGAGGAGCTCCTTGATCCTGCCGGGATCCGTCTCGGCCTTCCCGGAGGCGCCCATGAAGACCGGCGCCTGAGGCGCGCGGACCGGGATGGTCTCGAGGACCTCGCGCAGGGCCGCCTTCGCGGGCTCGAACGCCGCGGTGTGGTAGGGGCCTTCCACCTTGAGGAGCTTGATCTTGACCGGCCAATCCTCGGACGCCGCCTTGCTCGCGTAGGCCTCGAGCGCGGCCATCGTACCGCCCAACGTCCCGCGTCCGACGGTGTTCCAGAGGGCGACCGAGACGCCGGGGACTTCGGCCGCCGATTCGGCGACGTCGTTGAAGTCCTCCGCGCTGACCGCGGCCAGGCCCATCGGCTCGCCGAAGCCCGCGCAGCATTCGGCGAAGGCCCGGGCGCGCGCGGCGATGAAGCGGCCCGAGTCCTCGACGCTCAGGGCCTCGGCGGCGACGAGGGCGGCGACGACGCCCATCGAGTGTCCGATGGCGCCGTCGAGCCTCACGCCGGGGTGGACGGCTTTATAGGCCAGCCAATGCGCGACATGGCTGGCGTGGATCGCGCGCTGGGAGTTCGCGGTGCGCGCGAGGGCTTCTTCCGGGGCCGTGGTGAGGAGCTCTTCGAGGTCGGCGCCCAGGAAGGGCTTCAGGCGTTCGAGCGCGGCGCGGGCGGAGGCGATCTTGAGGAGTTCGATTCCCATGCCCGTCTCTTGGATGGACTGGCCGGCGAACAGCACGCAAATTTTCTTGGTCACGGGCTCCCTATGAGATCATGAACGAACAGGCCGCGAAGCGTCCCGAGTGGGACAGCGAAAGGCTCCAGTCCCGCGGTTCGCCGCGCCAGAGGACCGTCGGCAGGCCGCCTTCCTCGGAGAGGGCCAGCGCGCTCGCGCGGCCGATCTCGTCGTTGGACTCCGCGACGAAGTCGAGGGCCAGCTCGCGCGCGAAGGATCCGGCAGAGACGCCGGGCGGGACCTCGGCGACCTTCCAGAGCACGTCGCCTTCCGACTCCGAATCGCCGATGAAGCCGCCGCGCAGCACGCAGACGCAGTGCAGCTTGTCCTGATCCTCGTCGGTGAAGCGCAGGTCGAGCTGGAGGCCCGAGGAGACGTGTGCGGCCTTGCGGCGGAAGAGGTCCACCTCGATCTCGCGGAACGCGGCATGCGGCACGACGAGCCCGGCGCGCGCCAAGGCCTTGTGGGCCGCTTCCTTCGCGCAGAAGAAGCTCCAGAAGGCCCTAAAGAAGTCCTCGGGCCTCCGCGCCCGGAGGGAGGCGAGTTCCTTCGCGGTCAGGTGGCGCTCCAGCCACTCGCAGTCGGCGTCCGCGAGGTCGTCGGTGAAGTGTTCGCGCAGCAGCGGGGCCTTCAGGTCCACCACGTCGTTGCCCCCGCAGTTCCTGGACAGGGCCGAGCCCTTCCACCACTCCAGCTGCAGCTCGGCCAGGCGGTCGAACAGGCGCCGGCTGATCTGGCGGGGGTTGGTCTCGCCGGGGAGCGCTCCGTCGATCAGGTCGCAGACCATCCGGAAGCGGTCGCCGTCCGGCGGACGGACGGTCGCGGCGAGCTGGCCCTCGGCACGCAGGTAGACGCAGAGGAACTTCGCGGAAGGGACCTCCAGCGCGAGCTTCCCGAGGAAGTCCTTGGGGCGCTTGGCCTCGAGCCAGCCCGAGCGCGACCGCCCCGCCTCCGGGTAGACGAAGACCGAGCCGCCTTCGCGCAGGATCCAGACGCACTTGTCGAAGGCCTTCTGGCGCCAGGCCTCGGACTGGGCGTCCTCGCCGCCGCGCAGGAAGGGGATGCAGCGGCAGGCGTACAGGAGGGCGCGGATGAAGGCGCTCTTGAGGGGGCCGCCGAGCTTGTAGTAGTTCGTGTACTCCGGCGTGGACCAGGGGAGGCGCCTGTCCTCGAGGACCCGCGACATCGGGAACACCGCCCAGTAGACCAAAAACGAGTCGATCAGGGTCAGGTGGTTGGCGGCCCAGATGACGGGGCCGTCGTGGCGGTCGAGTTTCTCCCAGATCTCGGCGCGGATGCGGCCGATATCGCCGGGCAGGCGGTACCAGAAACGCAACCGCGCGGTCGCCGCCACGAACAACGACAGCGGCACGGCGACCGCGCGGCTCAGGCGCCACTGCCGCCGAAGGGCCGCGAGGTCCTCGGGCGTCAGGGCCATCTTACGAGAGCTTCAAGGCCTGGACGACGGCCTCCTGCATGGCCTTGCGCACCGAATCGACCTTCGCGTCCTCGACGGGGCGGCGCCGGCCCGCGGCCTCGGCGACCTCCTGGGAGACGCGCAGCTTGGCCGCGCTCATCTTCAGACGCGTCCTGATCTCGGCCTCCTCGGTGCGGAGCTTGGCGAGCGCGGCGGCGTCGCCGCCGGCGGAGAGCCCCTTGATCTTGTCGAGGGCCACGCTCAGTTCGTTGTTGAGGGCATCGCAGGCCGCTTTATCGTTGGCGAAGGTCTTCTGCTTGGCCGCGGCGAGCTTGGCCGGGTCGGCGAGGACCAGGTCATAGTCCTTGGCCTGGGCCGCGAGAGTCCTCAGGTTTGCCAGCGCTTCGGCGCGCTCGGGGCCGGCGAGTTTCTCGGCCTTGGCCGTCATCTTCCTCAAGGCGTCGGCCATCTTCCAGCCGTCGCCGACGGCCATCACATAGGCGAAGGACATGACGTTCTGCAGGTAGGCCTCGTTGCGCGGCATGTGTCCGAGGTCCATCAGCATCTTGACCGACAGTCCGGGGGTCGCGGCGAGCGCGTCCTGGCCGTCGAGGATGCGCAGCTTGCCCAACTCCCCGGCCGTGAGCTTGAAGTCCGCGGAGCCCGGAGCGACGGGGGCCTTGGTCGTCATCTTGGTGAGGAACTGGCGCTCGATCGACATCGTGATGTCGGCCAGGTTCGAGGACTCGATGCCCATGCCGACGATGTGTCCGAGATAAGGGGTGTTCGCGTCGGCCTGCGCGTAGTTGGCCTCGTGCGTGGCGTACTTCTTGACGCCCGCGGTGATCCGCTTCTCCGTCTCTTCGGGGGTGAGGGTCTCGAGGTCCGCCGCTTCAACGACCGCCTGCTTGCGCATGAATGCCATGGTGTCATTTCCTCCTGGATTCTTCTGAGATTGTATTACTTCCCGTCCCATCGTTTGAAGAGGAGGCAGCCGTTGACGTCTCCGAAGCCGAAGGAGGCCTTGATGACGTACTCGAGCTCCTTCTTCCTCATCTCGTGGGGGATGCTGGCCCCGATCGGGATTTGGGGGTGGACTTCCTCGCAGTTGATCGAGGGGTGGACGTAGCCGTTGACGATCTGGTCGACGACGGCGACGGACTCGAGGGCTCCCGCGGCGCCGAGGGCGTGCCCGATCATGGATTTCGTGGACTGGATCAGCGGGAACTTGTCGAGCGGCAGCTCCAGGGACTTGATCCAGCTTCCCACCTCGCGCGGGTCGGCGGCCGTCGAGGTCAAATGGCCGTTGATCAACGATATCCGGGCAGGGTCGACGCCGGAATCCTGGAGGACCCGCCGAATGCACCGGGCGACCCCGTCCGGGTTGGGGAAGGTCATCGTGCCGCCGTCGCGCTGGCCGCCGGAGTTGCAGTAGGCGGCAGCGATCTCGCAGAGGATGGCCGCCCCGCGCTTGCGCGCATGCTCGAGCGTCTCCAGGCGCAGCACGCCGGCGCCGCCCGCGGGCACGAAGCCGCAGGCGGCGGCGCCCATCGGCTGGGAGCCTTTCTCGGCCATCTCGTTGAACTTCGAGCAGAGCACGTCTCGCATCGCGTCGAAGCCCGACCAGGTCGCGAAGTGCGTGCCTTCGGCCCCGCCGGCGTACATGGAATCACAATACCCCAGCTGCATATGTTTGAAGGCTTCGAATATCGCCTCCGTTCCCGTATTGCAGGCCGAGGAGTTCGTCGTCGTCTGCCCGCCCAGTCCCAGGAACTTGCCCACTGCGACCGAGACCGAACTCTCCATGATCTTCGGCACGATGTCGGTGCCCATCGGGCGACAGCCCATGCCGGGCTCCTGGTCCGCGGCCTCGCCCATCACGGGGCCGAGTTCGTCGAACATCGTGTCCATGCCGCCGATGCCGCAGCCGATGAAGGCTCCGGTCTCCCAGTCGACGGGCGTCGAGTTGTAGCCCTTCTTGAGGTCGACGGGCACGCCCGACATCCGGGCCGCCTCCACCGCCGCCATGGTCGCGTAGACCATGGCCTCGTTGAGCTTGGCCAGGTCGGCGCCGGGGATCAGGGCCTCGGCCTCGTCGGGCCCGACGGGGGGCTTGCCGCCGATCTGGCAGGCGAATCTCAGATTCGCGAGTTCCTCGTGCCGGGCGATGCCCGAGCGGCCGGCCTGCAGCGAGGCTCTGTAATCGGAGATTCCGAGCCCGTTGGGCGCCACGGCTCCGATCCCGGTGACGACGATCCTCTTCGCGAAGCGGCTCATCGGATGGCTCCTGTGAACGCCGACTCTCCGTCTTGCGGCCCGCCCGAGAAGACGGCGTCGACCTCGATGAGGCCGTCGCCGGCGGCCGACGCGCGCGCGGTGCAGACCACCGTGTCGCCCGGACGGACCATCTTCTTGAACGAGCCCTTCTCGACCCGGCTGAAAGACCGGGCCGGGCTTCCCTCAGGAGGCCGGCCCTCGTTGAGGTAGAGTCCCCAGGCGACGCAGCCGGTCTGGACGCCCATCTCAAGCATCTTCACTCCGGGCACGACCGGGTTGCCCGGGAAATGCCCCGCGCAGTCCTCCTCGCGCCAGGTGTACTTGGCCGTGATATGCTCGGCGTCGAGTTCCAGGATTTCGTCGATGAAGCGCGCGGGGCGAGCGCGCGGCAGCAGCTTCAGGACCTCGGCGGGGGTCATCAGAGGGACATCCCGCCGTCGACGGGGAGGACGCAGCCGGTCATGTACTGGTTCTCGATGGCGTGCCAGACGGTCTCCGCGACGGCCTCGGGCGAGCCGAAGCCGCCCAGGGCGACGTCCCTCTTGATCCCGGCGCGCTGCTCCTCCGGGATCGCCGAAGTCATCGCGGTCTCGATGAAGCCGGGGGCGACGGCCACGACGCGAAGGCCCCTTGGGCCTAATTCATGCGCGAATTGGAGGGTCAAGGCCTCGAGCGCGGCCTTGGAGGCGCGATAGACCGCGGAGCCGACGACTGCCTTGCGGGCCAGGATCGAGGAGACGTTCACGATCACTCCGGCTTCGTTGCGCGCCATCTCTTTCGCGAAATCGCGCATCAAGAACAGGGGTCCGCGCAGATTGGTATCCATGATCTTGTCGTAGGACGCCTCCGAAACCATCAGCGCGGGCTCGTGGGGCTTGTCGATGCCCGCATTATTCACCAAGACATACGGCGCACCCTGAGCCAGCACGGCATCCATCAAAGTCTTCCGGCCCGACTCGGTCGAGAGGTCCGCTTGGACGAGGAACGATCCGGGGATCTCGGCCCGGACGCCTTCCGCGGCGGTCTTGTTGCCGTTGTAATGGATGCAGACCTTGAGTTGGCTCTCGGACTTGGCGTGGATGGTCTTGGCGATCTGCGCGCCGATCCCGCCGGACGCCCCCGTGACGATGGCGATGTCCGCCATGTTACCGGACCTCCATCAGCCCGCCGCCCCAGGCGAGGCCGGCCCCGATCACGGCGTACACGATCTGGTCGCCCTTCTTGAGCGAATCCAGCCTCTGCGCGACGGCCGAGGGCATCCCGGCTCCGCCGATGTTGCCCTGCTCGCGGACGTTCATGATATGGCGTTCCTTCGGGAGGCGGAGATGCCCGATGATGGATTCCATCATCACGGAGTTGGCTTGGTGGGTCACGGTGTAGACGTCCTCGGCGTAGAGTTTCTTGGCGGCGGCGATGGCCTCGAAAGTCTCGACGGTCTTGCGGATGGAGAACTCGCGCACCTTGGTGCCGTCTTGGATGAAGTGGGCGACCCCGTCCACCTTGACGTCCTCGACGCCGCGCGGGTCGGTCTCGAAGAACATCGGTTCGACTTTGAGGACACCGGTGCGTTTATAAGAACAGACCTGGGCGGCCGCCCCGTCCCCCCAGATGTAGCCGTCGAAGCAGTCGCTCGCGTAGCTGGTGCGCGTGGTGTAGCAGCCGGTCTGGATGGTGAGGACGTACTCGGGCCAGGCCTCGGGGCGCGTGTCACCGAGGATCTTCATGTGCCGCGCGAAGGAGGAGCAGGCCGTGTTGACGTCCATGTGCGGGCCGTTGCCGACGCCGAGGTCCTTGGCGATGAAGCAGGCCGCGCCCGGCGCGATATCGAAGGGGAAGTCGCAGTTGCAGACGATCATGCCGACCTGCTCGGGCTTGACGCCTGCGCGCTCGAGCGCCATCCGCGCCGCCTCGACGCCGAGCGTCACCGGCGTGACGCCGTTGGCGCGGGCGTGGATCATCGCCTGCACGGGGTCGGCGTTCTTGGTCTTGACGATGTACTCCTTCGAGAGGCAGGAGTAGCGCTTCGAGATGCCGAGACGCGACATCGCCCAGCGGGGGGGGATCCGGAGGCCCACCTCCTTATGAAGGAACTCGTTGTCGATTTCGGTCTTGGGCAGGGACCAGCCCATCCCGAGGATGTCGAAGGTCGCCTTCATGCCAGGCCAGAGATCGCTTCGCCGCCGTCCATGCGGATGATGGCGCCGTTGGCCCAGCGCAGTGTCGGGCCGCACAGCCCCAGGATGACCTCGGCGACGTCCTCGGGGGTGGTCAGGCGATGGAACGGGTTGCGGATGCGGGCCTGGGCCTTCATCAGGTCGAAGTTCGGGATCGCGTTGCCGGCCGGCGTGTCGGTGATGCCGGCCTGGATGATGTTGGAGGTGACGCCGTAGGGGGCCAGCTCGATGGCCATCGCGCGGCAGGAGGCCTCGAGCGCGGTCTTGGCCGCGGAGACGGCGGCGTAGCCCTTCCAGGCCACTGCGTTCCCCTCGCTGGTCATCGCGACCAACCTGGCCGTTTTTGAGAGAAGGCCTTCCTTGCAGAGCTCCCGGCCCCACAGCAGGTAGTCGTAGCCCATCATGAACACCGTGCGCTCGAGGTCCTGCTGGGTCAGGAGTTCCTCGCGGTACGGGATGCGCGAGTCGGCCAAAGTGTGCAGGGCGTCGCAGCCCTTGTCATGGAAGGCGGCGTTGACGGCGGCCTTGACCTTCTCGGGGGGGAGGCCGAGGGCTTCGGCCAGGCCCTTGATCGCCTGGCCGCGGAAGTCGGGGGTCTTGTCGTCGATCATCAGCCGGCATGAGCCCGCCGCGATGGACTGCATGAAAAGGTGCACCTTGCCGGGGCCGGCCTTGGCCGCGATGCTCTCGAAGACCTCGCCGCGGCCGTCCTCGTCGAAAAGGTTGACGTTGTGGGTGACGAGCTGCACGCCGCAGGCCCGGATCTCGTCGAAATGGGGCTTGATGACGGTCTCGACGGCGCCTTCTTTGTCTTTATGGCCGATGAGGATGTTGAAGCCGGCGCGCGCCAGGCGTTTAGCCGTCGCGAGCCCGAACCCCGACGAACCACCTAATATGACGGCCCAGAGGCCGGTCCCGTGGAAATCGAGCGGATTTTTATCGTTCATCCCGGTGATTTTACCATGATTCGCGTGCTCCCAAGCATTGACCGGGGTCAAAACGGGATGTTCGTCGGTTGTTAGAACCGTAAAAGCAGGAGTTCGCAGGCGAACCCGGGACCGAACGCGGCCATGAGCCCGTGAGAGCCCGGTCGTGGCGCTGCTTTCTCGACGGCGTCGCGAAGGATGAAGAGGAGGGAGGAAGAGGACAGGTTTCCGTTTTCTGCGAGGAAGTCCCGAGACAGCCGCGTCTTGTCCGCGCCGATTCCGAGCGAGCGCTCGCAAGCGTCGAGGATCTTGGCGCTGCCGGGGTGGAGCAGGAAGTGCTCAATGTCTCCCGTCGCGAGGCCGCGGCGCGCGAGGAACGGCTTCACCGCGCCGGCGAAGCTGTCTTCGACGAGCGTGACGGCCCTTGGAGAGAGGACCAGACGCATGCCCTGATCGGTAAAGTCCCAGCCCATGACGTCGAGCGAGTCCGGCAGGAGCGCACTGGCCGAGTCGACGATCTCCGCGCGGGCTCGGCCCGGGCGGCGGTCTCCGGCCAGGACCACGGC
>Ga0154727_1134_pt3 | contig 12931 bp, 11 predicted proteins | sample Rifle2008BG16ft_FD_105735 | JGI IMG/M metagenome (GOLD analysis project Ga0154727, IMG submission 105735) | Elusimicrobia bacterium RBG_16_66_12 | reverse complement strand
CCCGCCCGTGTAGAAATTGGCCGAGGCCGACTTGCTGTAGTCCAGGAAGACGTTGCACGTGTTCGTGGAGATCCCGCCGCAGACCCCGGTCCAGTCGCCAAGCGAGTAGCCCGCGTCCGGTATCGCCGTCAGGTTCACCGTGGTGCCCGAGCTGTAGCTCGCCCAGCACTGCGTGTAGCCCCCGCCGCACTTGATGCTCAGGTCCGAGCTCTCGACGCGGCCGAAGGACGGCATCGGCGAAATCGAGAACGTCACGCTGCTGCCGCCCCCACCCGTGTAGAAGTCGGCGGAGGCGAACTTGTCGGAATCCATGTACACATTGCAGGTGTTCGTCGAGACGCCCGCGCACGCGCCGACCCAACTGCTCAGCGTGTAACTGGGATCTCCCGTGGCCGTCAGAACCACGAACGAACTGGGGCTGTAGCTCGCCGAGCATTGGGTGAATGCCCCGCCGCACTTGATGTTCAGGTCGGCGCTCTCGATCAGACCGTTGGCTGGAGCCCCGACGGTCAGGGTCAGCAGCCCGCCCGCCCAATCCACGCGATTGGACGGGTCATTCTCGAAGGAAGCCCCGGCCCGGGGGCCGGAGGAGTCGAGCATGGTGATGCGGGAGCCCCCCGACAACCCCGACCCGTTGACGTTCGTCGCGACCGAGGCGTCGGCGAAATTCACGCCCGCGAAAGTCGAGACGAAAGTCCCTCCGACGAATTCGACGGCCGTAGCGCCCGCCGCCAGATTCTGGAACGTCATGCTGGCGATGACGAGCGTCGCGCCGGGACCCTGGGGGCTGATTTTCAGGCCGGACTGGGCGCCCGATATCGTCACGGATGAGAATTTCAAGAGACCGCCGTTATTGGGATCGAGGGAGATCCCAGTTCCCGCGTTGCCCCTGACAATGGACGACGAAACGGAAAGACCGACGTTACCCCCATCCACCCGCAAAGCCTGGCCGCCCGGAAAGGCGGCGAGATCGCTCGTCTCGATCCTGGCGCCCGTCGAATTGCGGATATAGCAGGCCGTCGGCCCTCCAACGTAGGAACCCGTCACGACGACGGCGGAAGTAATATCCACGAAAAGACCGAAAGCCCCGCCGCCGCCGGTCATCGTGCTTTGGCTGATGGTGGTCTGAGTGCTGAACGAGACCATGGCGCCGTAACCGGCCGGGTTGGAGATGAAGCTCTGCGTGATGGTGTTGGAACTCACGCTCTTCAGCTCCAGAGCGCTGTAGCTGGCCAGATTGCTCGTCAACAGACTCCAGCTGACGGTGTTGTTGCTGGCGCCGAAGCCGATGAAAAGCGCGGTGTTGTTGGGGCTGGAAACGACGCTCTTCGTGATGGCGTTGCCGGCGGCCGCATTGCCCTGCAGGTCGAACGCGGGGACGAGGCCGCTCGCTCCGCCGCCGACGACGGTGCTTTGGAAGATCGTGTTGTCGCCGGCATTGAAGATGGAAACCGCGGAGCCGGCCGGATTCTGGATATAGTCGTCGGTCACGACGTTCAACGAGGCGTCGGATATCCCGAGCGCGGCGGGTCCGCCGTTCGTGTTGTTCGTGATCGTGCTGAAACCGACCACGCTGCCTGATCCCGTCACCAGCAAGCCATAGGCGTTCTGCACCGTGATGCTGGAATAGGAGACCGAGCTGTCGCTCGAAATCGAGATGCCCGCCGCGCTGATATTGCCTCCCGAGTCGACGTTGACGTTCGAGATGACCGCGTTGGCGGATGAAGCGGCCACGCCGTACGACACGGCGCCGGTCGGCTTGATGTCGATTCCCGTGATGGTCACGCTGGCGTTCTTGATCGAGAAAACGGCATACCCGCCCGCAGGACTGACCGTCACCGTCGCGCCCGGAGCGGAGCTGATGATGATCCGGAAATTATTCGTGTTGAAGTTCTGGATCACGACCTGCTCGGGGTATGCCCCGCTGCCGACGAACACGCATTGATCGCCGCCGAGATTCTGGGGAATGGCGGTCAACACGCCCGTGATGGTGGCGGAGTCGGCGGGGACGTTGTATGTGGCGGAGCAGACCGCGCGCGCCGGCTGGGGCGCCATCAGGGCGCACGCGAAAAACGCGAGGACGCCCGCGAGGACGGGGAAATGGGAACGGGTTCTGTTTTCGGCTTTCACGGGCTCGGCGATCCGTGAGACTCTTTACTGTAACATCTCCGGCACATTTGCGCTAGGTGATATCGGTCACAGGCTCAATACTCGTAAGAGACGCCCAACAGGTAATTGATCGTCCTGTACGTGTACGAATAGGTCTTCTCGTATTTCTGGTTCGAATCGGCCCACAGGAGGTTGGTCCTCACGGTCAGGGTGAGGGAGGGCGCGACGGGGTGGCCGTAGCCGAGGGCCAGGATATAGCGGTCCTGGCGCTGCTTGGCGGCGCCGTACGCGCCTGAACCGTCCTGGGCCAGGCGTCCGATGAAATTCTGGCGCGACCACCGGAAGCTCCCCGACAGCCAACTGGGCTGTTTCGCGCCGCCCCAGGCAAGATTGGCCGCGGGACCGGCCCCGACCATGACGTAACTGTAGGCGTCTGGCACGTAACGGGAGAAAACGGCGTCGTAGGTGTTCTGGTTGGAGCGGTTGTAGGCGAGATTCAGGCCGAGGGAGAGGTCGAGGCGCGCATCCTCGCCGAAGACCCGGACCTTCAGAGGTCGTCCGACCGAGCTGGAAAGAGACTGGAGGACGTCCCTGCGCCCCGCGCTCTCGAACTGTCCTCGCTGGTCGACGAGCCGCTGATCCAGGAAGCTCTGATAAAGGAAGCTATAGGCGACCTGGAGGACGAATCTTGGGTCATCATAGGGGAGAGGACGGCTTCCGGAGGCGCTGAACTGATAGTGATAGGTGTCCAGCACCCGCTTAGAGGCGAGCTCTCGGCCGAGCGGATTGCCCAAAGGGTCCACGCCCGATTTCGATTCAAGGGATTCGTAGTTCGGGAAGCGCACCCGATACGCGTCGAAAGCGAAGCGGTAGGTGAAGGGGTCCCGGTAGGCGTTCTCGGCCTCGAAACCGACGGCGATCTTCTCGTAATCGAAGAGGCCCTTGCCCCAGGTCTCGTCGCGGGTCTCTTTTAGGAATTCGCGCTTGTAGCTGGCCGAGGGCTTGAGCTTCCAGTTCGTGCCCGCCAGGCGGCGGATCCCGGTCACGGAGAGGCGGTGATCCATCTGCTGCTGGAAGAGGGTCCCGGCGCCGACGCCGTCCTCCACGCCCTTGCTTCCCTGGTAGGAGCCTGAGTACATGGGAAGAAGGCTCCAGCGCTCGTTGAACTTGAGCAGGGAGGCGCCCGTCAACGCGGCATTGCCGGAAAAGCTTCCCTTCTGACCCTTGAAGAAATACTGCCCTCCCGCGAGGGATCCGTTGAGGACCGGCGTGACCTCCACCGCCGCGGCGGTCCCCGCGAGGAGAAGAGCGGCCGCGAACGCCCAAGGCCTCAAGGGATCAGTCCCGACTTGATGAAGATCTTGGGCTCCACGACCAGATCGATCTTGCGGCCGCCGAACTCCGAAGCCGTCACGATCTGCTGGTAGTTCCAATTGAGGAGAGTCGTCTTATACGCCGCGCCGCTTGTGATGCCGGCGAAATCGGAGAGTTTGGCGATCTTGCCCTCGTCGGAGATGATGTAGTTGTCGTACTTCTCCCAAATCGTGCCGCCCGCGTTCTCGGCATAGACGACCTGGTGCAGCACCCCTTCCTCCGTGTAGGTGCAGTTGGGCGGCGCGCACGAGGGCTCGTATTGGACCGTCGTCACGTCCGTATAGGTGACGTGCGTCGTGGTGTTCTGGATGTCGCCGCCGGGCGCCAGACCCGAGGCCGTCCAGCTCTGGTGCGTGACGTCGTTGAATTTGATGCTGTAGTCGTTGAAGAGGGTCTGGTAGAAGGGTTGGTCCGCAGTCAGGCTCACCCAACGGTCGGTCGCCGGATCGAAGGCGGCGGTGACCGCGTCGCCGGCCACGCCGTTGTGGTTGACGTCCACCTGATGACCGCCGGAGGCGGCCTCGACGACCTTGTCGATGGTGTTGGACCGCCCGGTGTCGTAGCTGAGGAGGAAGTAATCGCAAGCCGCGCCGATGCAGCCCGAGACCTGGCGCAGGGCCGTGGACATGTCGTCCGGCAGGGCCCGATTGAAGGTGCCGTGGTAGAAGAAATAATCGAAGCGGTCGGAGCGCTCGTTGAGCACGACGAGCTTGAACTGGTCGGCCGCGGGACGCACGATGTACTCCTCGACCCGCACTCGCTTGCCGTTGACGTCGATGAGGGCCTTGCCTTCCTGATAGACCGCGTTCTTCTGCTCCAAGGCGGCCGCGGCCTGCACCTCCTCCTTGGTCATCTCCAGTCCCACCTCGCGCCGGGCGGTCTCGCGCGCGGATCGGGAACCGCGCTGGTCGGCGCCCTGGGGAGCCTCGGTCACCCGGCCGATGCCCTCGGCCGTGACCTCGACGCGCTGGTTGTCCTTGATGAGGACCTCATTGCCCCTATTGTCGGAGACGGCCAGCAGGCCGCCGAACATCTGAACCCGCGTCTCGCCCTGGGCGGAGACATCCACCGAGAACTCGGTGCCGCGCACCGCCGCGACGGCCGTCGGAGTGCGGACCTGAAAACTGCGGCTTCGCCTCTTGGCTATCCAGGCGCGCAGGGAGCCGAGGTCGAGCCTCGTCTCGGTGGCCCGCTCGCTGGCTTCCCGCATGGTGAAGGATGTACTCGGACTGAGCTCGACCCGGGAGTCGTCATCGAAGGTCACCGTCGCGCGCGCGGACGCGGCGGTTTTGATCCGGTCGCCCGGTCCCACGACCTGGCCGCGCACGACCTGGCCCCAAGTGTAGGAGCCGAATTTAAGAAAAAGAACTTTCCCTTCGGTATGCGTGATGGCGGATGCGTCGCAGAAACGCGGGAAAAGCAGCCCCGCCAGGAGGGCCCCGAAAAAGGCCGGCCTCGCGTGCCGCGGACTCCTTCGCTCGGCGCATAGGGATTCCGCTCGCATCAGGTGTGATTTCGAGTGTAGCAGACACCCTGGGAACTGTCAACGACGTTGCGGTCACAGTGACGACCCTCGGCCTTGACGGCGCGCAATGGTCTGTTATCCTATGGGGGCATGCGGAAAACGCTGGCCTTGGCCGCTCTTCTCGGACTCTCGGCGTCGGCCGCTGCGCGCCCGGCGGACCGGATCGAGGACGGCTTCGGGAAGGCCGACGAGCTGATCTCGAGGGGCAAGTTCTCCCAGGCGCGAGCCGAACTCGACGCGCTTCTCGTCGACCTCAGGGACAAGGACGCGCGCATGGTCCGCTACCACGAGCGCAAGGGCGCCGCGTGGCTGGGCGAAGGCCTGGTGAAAGAAGCGCGGACGGCGTTCACCTCCGCGCTCAAGGCGGTCCAGCGCCTCAAGGTCACCAGCGACGACGGAGGGCGCGCCTACACGGGCATGGGCCTGTGCCTGCGCCGCGAGGGCAACGACGCCTACGCGCTGAAGTTCTTCAAGAAGGCGCTGAGCTTCGACCTCGACGAGGGCACCCGGATGTTCGCGGAGGACCAGATCCGCGAGATCGAGGGCTCCCCCCCGCAGCCCGCGCGCTGAAGGCCGTCAGCGCGAAGCGCGAGTCCCGCCGGAAGCGGAGCGCCACCAGCCGCGCCGGGCGGCGAGGCGGTCCCAGCCGAAGCCGGCCAATCCGCCGGCCAGCGCGCCGAGCAGGCTCGCCAGCAGCACGACGCCGGCGCGGAAACGCTCGACGTCGAAGCCGCCCTTGAAGTTCTTCGCGTAGATGGCCTTCGCGATGGTCAGGACTTCCTTGGAGAGCTTTTTGGCGTCGCCGGGCTTACCGTCGAGCTGGACGGCGATCAGCTCATGGATCTTGGCCTCCAACACCGGGGTCATCGCCTTCGTGTAGTCGACGCCGTCGAGGACCTCGGTGACCGCGCGCTCCAGGTCCTGGCCGTGCGAGAGGGCGCGTTCGACGGTCTGGTACTCCCGCGGACCCGAGTCGGAGTGGGAATTGGTGCGATAGTACTCGTCGTGCGCGGTGCGCTTGTCGCCGCGCCACTGGTCGCCGTCGCGCGCGAGGTCCGAGAGCCGCCCGTGGATGACGGGCAGGTTCGTCATCAGCGTCGAGCCGTCGCGCCAGGCGCTCGCGTATTTCATCGCTTCCTCGGGCGAGAGCGCTTGGCGCAGTCCGCGGCTCGTCTCGGCGGCGTATTCGCCGTCGGCGTTGGTCTGCCGGGCGATGCGCATCGCCTCCGTGAAGGAGGCCTTCCCGCCCTTCGCCTTCAGGACGTCCAAGCTCGATGAGGCGGCCTCGCCGCGGTCGCGGTCGTAGGAGTAGCTGTGGTTGGTGTGGTCGTAGACCTCTTCGGTGTAGGTCTCCGTATGGCTCTCGCCGTTGCCGTCGTCGACCGTGCGGGTGCGCCACTCGGTGTGCGTGACGTCCTGATGGCTCTCGTCCCAGGTCCGGGAGAGATGTCCGTTCGCGTCGGCCGCCTGGCGGCGCACCTGCTCGTAAGGCTCGAGCAGCCGGCGCGCCTCGTCGGATTGGCCGGGGATCATCTTGAAATAATCGGGCAGTTCGTAATGGTGGATCTTCATCTTCAGCCCGGCGTTGTAGTCCAGCTCCGAGGCGAAGTTCCTCACCGGACTGCCGGCGAGCGTGTTCGCGTTAGCCGTGTTCCACGCGTTGAACACGTTCATCGTCATGTCGTTGGTGCCGGCGAGATACTTGGCCATCGGCCCCATCTGCCGGCCTTCGGCCTGCGCGTCGCGCTCCATCTGGTGGATCTCGGAGAAGCCGACCGGGATGGAGGCCTCGCGCGCTGACTCGTGGTGCCAGCCCAGCCCCAGCCCGACCATCAGGCCGATGGCGCCGACGACCGCGACCTCGGCCGGGGTGTCGCGCAGCACCTGGCGGGTCTTGGCCAAGACCGAGCGGGCCTTCTGCTTCCAGCGCGGCTCGCCGGGCTGGCCGCCGTCGCGCGGCTCCTCGGCGCGGCCGAACGGGGCGAACTGCGGCGCCGACAGGCCCGCCATGGGTGCCGCGGCCGGGGCGGCGGCAAGGACCGAGGCGGCGGGCGCGGAGAGGGCCGAGGCCAGAACGGAAGCGGATAAAGCGGAAGGCGCCAGCGCGGAGGGAGCGCTCGGGATGACGACGGAAACGCGGCCCACCGCCTGGACCGAGGCGGCGGGACGGAAGGTCTGCGCGGAGGCTTCCGCGACGAGCGGGCCCGGAGCGGCCAGGAGCAGGACCCGGGCGAGGCGCATGATCTTCTTCATGCCCAAAGGATAATGCGGCCACCTCTGCCGTAGAAGGGTCGAAGGGCCCGGAGACGAGGCCGTAGGGCCTAGGCCTTAGGTCCCCCAAGGCAATGGGAATACTGCCGTGCCCGGGAGGGCCCTCCGCCTCCTCCCGCTGCTTTCGCGCACGGCTATACTAGGGCTATGAACCCGCCCCCAAGGCCATGAGGATGCTACGCCTCCTTCTGGCGGCGGCCCTCGCCTCGGCTTGGCCGGCTCCGGCCGTCGCCGCCGCGGCCTCGGCGGTCCGCGCCGCCCCCGCAGCCGGCGTGCCTTCCATCGCGGCGCCGATGCCCGCGCCGTCCTCGGCGGGAAGCCTTCCCTCGCTGGGCGCGCCTTCGCTCCTCGCCCCGCCCCTCGCGGCCGTTGCGCTCGGAGCCGCTCCTGCCGCCGCTGTCGCGGCCTCCGCAATCGTTTCCGTCGTCCCTATCGCCGCTCCGTCGGCCCATCGGCGCCTGAGCTCGGCTGCCGAGGCCGTCGTTCAGGCCGGAGACTCGGCCTCGCCCGCTTCCGCCGAGTACTCGGCCTCCGCCTCCGAAAGCCAGTTCCGCCTCCTTCTCGGCGAAACGGTGGCGCGCCCGCGGGCCGTCGCGTATGCCGACGGCCCCGCCGCTCCGCGCCCCTCGGGCCTGACGCCGGCCTCCGCCCCCGCAGGAAAGCCCCACGACCCCGAGAAGGCCGCGCGCGTGCGAGGCATGTTCGCCGGCACTGCGGCCATGAAGATCGGAATGGAGGCCGTCAAGCTCAGCATCCCGCTTCTGGCCCTCCAGACCATGGGAGGCGCGACCATCGTCGCCGGTCTGGTCGTGGCCGACTGCGTCGCTCAATCCCTTTTCGCCGGCGCCGCCGGAAGCCTCCTCGACCGCCTGCCCGCGCCGAAGGTCCTGGGCGGGGCGCTCGTGACGCAGGCCGTGGTCGTGGCCTCCATCGTCGCGCTCGGCGCCGCGGGCATGCTGACGCCGTGGACGCTCTTCCCTCTCTACATCCTCTTCGGCGGGACCTCCGCCATCACGGAGACATCGCGCCATTCCATCGCGCCCTTGATCCTCGGCCGCAACGAGGAGGAGCTCTCGCGCTACAACGCGCGCCTGCACATCTTCTACGAGGTGTCGGGCGTCGTCGGGGCCCTCTCCACGGGAGCGCTCATCGCCCTCTCCAGCCCGCTGTGGTCTCTCGCGCTCCAACCCCCGGCCTACCTGCTCGGCGCCTGGATCTTCTGGCGCGTGAAGCTCGCGCCTGATGGCGCCTCCACGGCCCTTGCCGCCTCGACGCGCGCCCTCGCCAGCCTGCGAGAGCGCATCGCGGAGTACTTCTCCAACATCAAGGTCGGCGCGGCCCTGATCCTCAAGGACGAACGCATGCGCTGGGTCGCCGCCGCCTTCGTCCTCCCGCAGATCGTCCATCGGATCCTGGAGGGATTGGTCATCCCCATTTACGCCAAGCGCGTCCTCGAGAGTCCCGGGAGTTCCGGGATCCTGATGACCGCCTCGAACTTGGGAGAGCTCCTTGGCGCGGTCCTGCTCCTGCGCTTCGCCTCCAAGGTCAGGGCGCCTCTGTGGGTGAAACTGTGCGCGGCGACCATCCTTATGTGTTGGGTCCTCGCCTTCACCCACGCCCTGCCCGCCGCCTTCATCGCCATCCTGGCGATGAGCCTGACGTGGTCGTCAAGCGACCTCTCCCTGCGATCCGAGATACAATCCTCACTGGGGGACGGCGACCAGCCGCGAGCCGCGAGTTTCCTTTACAGCAGCTTGATCCTGGGCACGGGGCTTGTTTCGCTGCTGCTGGGTCTCCTCATCGACGCCGCGGCGATGACCCCGGCGCTCTACGGAATCTTCGCGCTCTACACCGCGGTCGCCGCGGTCGTGTTCTTCGCCGGACGACGCCTCGCCGCGCCTAAGACCTGAGCCGTCGTCAGTCGGTCAGGCGGAACTGGATGGGCTGGGGCAGGCGCACCGGCACGGGCTTGCCGTTGAGCCCGATCGCGGGAGAGAAGCGCATCAGCCGGCCCACCTTCTGGGCGGCCTCGTCGAATGACTTTCCTCCCGAGTTCACGACGTCGACCGAGCCGACGGCGCCGTCCTGGCCGATGTGGATGGTCACGATCACGTCCGCCTCGAGGCCGGCCCGACGCTCCGCTTCGGGATAAAAGCGGCGCAGGTTCCGGAGGACCTCGTCGCGGTTGAGCAGCTGCGGCATCGCCGACAGCGGCGTGCCGCCGTGGCCCGTGCCGCCCGGCACGCCCTCGTCCGCGCCCTCGCCCGAGCCGCCGGTCTTGGCCGCCGCGCCCGTACCGCCGGGCGCTCCGCCGGGGGTGGCCTGCGGCGGGGCCGGGACCTCGACGACCTTGGTGCTGGGCCCGGGCAGGACCCAGTCCTTCGGCGGCTCCTGGGCCTTCTCGACGGGTTTGGGCGGGACCTCGCTGGTCACGTTGACCTTGGCCGGCGCGCCCGGCACGAGCGGTTTCGGCGCGCCCAGTCTGGCCGGGCCGTCTCCGAGGAAAGGGCTGGTGATCTCGACCTCGAAAGGCGGGGTCGAATCGAAATGCAGGCGCGGCAGGACCGCGGCCAGGCCCAGCAGGACGGCATGGATGGCCGCCGACCAGCTTAGCGATTTCCGGAAGGGCGGCGCCTGCGGAGCGCGCGCGGCGTGCTTCATTTGCGCCTCACTTCCAATCCGACCTGGCGCACGCCCGCGCCGCGCACGGCGTCGAGGAGCTCGGCCACCTCGCCGTAGGGCAGGGTCTTGTCGGCCGAGAGGCTCACGGCCTGGTCGGGCCGGGAGGCGACGGCGGCCGAAAGGAGCCGCTTGAGCTCCGGGAGGTCGACCGCGCGCCCGCCGATGGTCAGCCGGCGGGCGGCGTCCAGGGTGATCGCCAGCGCCTCGGTGGCCGCCTTGTCCGATTTGGCCGTGCGCGGGACCTCCACCTTGATGGCCCGGCGCGCGATCATCGGCGCGGTGGCCATGAAGATGATGAGCACGACCAGGACCACGTCCACGAGGGGCGTGATGTTGATGCCGGTGATCGCGTCTTCGCCCGAATCGGCCTGCACGAAAGACCTCCTAGCGGCGCCGCTCCCCGCCGTGCGCCTTGGCGCCCAGGCGGCGGCCCAGGGCCTCGGCCTCGGCGAGGAGGTCTCGGACCCGCTTCGAGAAGATGTTGAACGCCAGCACGCACGGGATGGCGACCAGCAGCCCGACCGCGGTCGCGACCAGAGCCTCCGAGAGGCCGGACATCACGACCTCCGGGCCCGCGCCGCTCTGCGCGAGATCCCGGAAGGCCTTGATCACGCCCAGCACCGTGCCGAAGAGGCCGATGAAGGGGGCATTGTTGCCGAGCGTGCCCAGCCAGAGCAGTCGATGCTCCAGATAGCGCCGTTCGTCGGAGAGCGCGGCGGCGAAGTGCTCCGCGGCCGCCTGCGGCCCGCGCGGCAGGTGCGAGAGGCCCTCGGCCAGCGCCCGCGAGGCGAAGCCGGGGTGAGAGGAGAGGACCTTCTCCATCGCGTCGTGGGAGCCGGAGTCGATCACGGCCAAGAGCGGCGCGCGCAGGGAGACCAGCGCCGCCGCCTCCTCGCGCAGGAGCTTGAGGCGGTCGTAGATCGCCGCGACGGCCAAGATCGAGCTCGCGATCAAGGCCCAGATCACCCAGTCGCCGCCCGTCAGCGCCAGGGACATTAGGATCGTCTTCATGGGAGGTCCTTCTTGGGGTCGAGTTTCAGCAGCGCCGCCGCCAGTTCCGCCTGCACGGCGGGGTCGGTCTCCGCAGCCAGCTCGCGCTGGAGGCGCCGGTACTCCTCGCCGCCGCCGAGCTCGCCCAGATAGTGGATGGCCATCGCGCGCACGAACCAGTCGGTATGCTGATAGAGGCGCAGCAGAATCTCGCGGCCGTAGGCGTCGCCCATGCGCCACATCCCCGCCGCGCCGTAGATCTGGATGGCGAACGAGGCGTCGGTGCGCGCGGCATTGCCGATCTGGAACTGGACGGCGGGATCGCCGAGGACGAGGAGGGATTCGAGTGCTGCGAAGCGCACCGTGATGTTGGGATCCAGCAGGGCGTTCTGGAACAACGGAAGGAACCGCAGATCCTTGGTGTAGGCCAGGGCCACCAGGGCCGCCGCGCGGGTCTGGACGTTCTTGCCCAGGCGCGCCGCATTCTCCAGCTCCGACTGCAGCGTGAAGTCCGTGGTGCCGGCCAGGCCCTCAGTCAGCAGGAAGCCGAGTTCGGTGTACCGGGTCTTGAGGTCGTAGCCCGTCCGGGTGGAGAGCTTGTTCAGGTTGCCGATGGAGGCGTCGAGCTGGGCGGCCGAGTCGGGGCGGGCGTCCATGCGCTGCTTGAGCAGGCGCAGCAGGTGCTGGTTGATGCGCGGATCGATCATCTCCTTCTGCGCCCGGACGCGCGGGGCCCGGACGACCAGGGGATCGAGCTGGAGCAGGAGCGCCTGGTCGACGACCAGGTTCCCGGACAGCGGCTTGTCCGCCGCGAAAGCGGGGCCCGCGAGCAGGAGAGCGAGAAGCGCCGTCCTCATCGCTTCTCCTTCTTCGGGTAGAGCTTGAGCGCGGCCACGCAGTACTCGGCCACGACGAAGTCGTTGCTGACCTCGGCGTCGAGGCGGTTGAGCAGGATGTCGTAGTCCTCGGCGGTCCCCAAATCGCCGATGTATTTCGCGGCCATCGCCTTGACCAGCCAGGAGGGGTCGTCCAGGAACTGTCTCAGGCGGTGCAGGCCGGCGGGGTCGCCCAGCCGGGCGAGGCCGGCGGCGGCATACACGCGCAGGAGCGGCTCCGTGTCGCGCTCCGAGGCCGCGGCCAGCAGGGGCATCGCCTCGCGCGGGTGACCCCAGACGACCAGGGCCTCGAGCGCGCCGAAGCGGACGGCGGGGTCGAGGTGGACGAGAGCCTCGTTGAGGACCCCCAGATGCGCGCGGTCATGACCGCCGGCCAGCGAGATCAGCGCCGAGGCCCGGGACTCCGAACCCTTGTCCCAGCGCGCCATCTCGATGAGCTGCTGGCGAAAGACCGGGTCCGTGTTGGCCGAAAAGGCCTCCGCCAGCGGCAGGCCGAGGTCGAGGAAGCGGTTGCGCAGGTTGTAGCCGATGGGCGAACCGAGCAGGAGGAGGTCTCCGACGGGAGTGCCCGCGGAGCTTGACAGGTCGCGCTTGAACCGGCCGCGGTCCTCCGCGAGGCGCACCAAGGTCGCGGTGATCTGGGGATCGAGCTTCTCCCCGGCGGACGGCTCGACGGGCGCGCGCACGGGGACCTCGCCGCAGGCCGCGAGCGCCGCGGCCAGGAGAGCCGGAAGGATCGAGCCGCTTGAACGCCTCATCGTCGACATTATGTAATAAATCAGGCGACGGCGTCTCCGACGCGGACCGTACCCCCCTTGAGGACGCGGGCGAAGATCCCCTCCTTGGGCATCACGCAGTCGCCGGCCAGGGTGTAGATCGCGCAGCGGGTGTGGCACTCCTTGCCGATCTGCGTGACTTCCATCAGCACGTCCGCGCCGAGCGTGAAGCGATGCCCGAGCGGCAGCGACGGGAGGTCGATGCCCTTCGTCGTCACGTTCTCGGCGAAGCTGCCGACGTTCACGTTGAGGCCTTTGGCGCGCATCTTCTCGATGCTTTACCAGGCGAGCAGGCTCACCTGGCGGTG
>Ga0154727_1117_pt6 | contig 12968 bp, 11 predicted proteins | sample Rifle2008BG16ft_FD_105735 | JGI IMG/M metagenome (GOLD analysis project Ga0154727, IMG submission 105735) | Elusimicrobia bacterium RBG_16_66_12 | reverse complement strand
CATCTTCATCAGGGCGGATTGGACCTCGTCGGAGGCGACCGAGTCGGAGACGACGGCCACGAGGTCGGCCTTGATCTGGGGCAGCCAGCCTTCCACCACCTGACCGTGCACCAGGCGGTCGTCGACGCGCAGAAGGACGATGGGCATCAGCGCGACCCCGCGGCGGCCAGGAACATGAGCCGCACGTCCCGGATGGACTTCTGCCCGTCGGCCACGATCTTCGACACGAGGCTTTCCAGGGGCATGCAGTCGCGCTGGCTGAAGGCGGAGACCAGCATGTACAGGTTGACCCCGCTGACCATCTCGACGCGCGAGGCGTCCTTGATCAGCGGGAACGAGAGGTTGTTGGGCGTGCCGCCGGGCATGTCGGTGAAGACGATGGTCCCGTCGGGGCTGGAGAGCTCGCGCAGCGCGCGGGCGATCTTCGCGCGGATCTCGGGCACCGAAAGGCGCGAGGAGGTCGCGATCGCGCGCACGCCTTGGTCCTGGCGGCCCACGATGCCTTCCGCGGCCTCCACGAGATAAGCGCCGAACTCCCCGTGCGTGACGACGATGAAGTTGATCACAGCGAGACGTCCCGGTGGAACTCTTGGATGGGATGGCCGGAACTGCGCAGATGTTGCGACAGCCAGCGCGTGCAGAAGACGCTACGATGGCGGCCCCCGGTGCAGCCGATCGCGATGGTCAGATAGGATTTGCCCTCGCTGACGTAGTAGGGCAGGAGCTCCTCGATGAGATGGAGCCAGTCTTTGAGGAAGCGGCGCGCGATGGGCTGGGCCAGGATGTACTGCCGGACCTTCTCGTCGAGGCCGGTGAGCTTGCGCAGGCCCGAGACGTAGTGCGGGTTCGGCAGGAAGCGCACGTCCATCACGATGTCGGCGTCGATGGGGATGCCGTGCTTGTAGCCGAAGCTGACGACCTGCAGCGTCATCTCGTGCGTGCGGGTCAGGCCGAGGGTCTCGGAGATCTTCTCCTTGAGCTCACCCAGCGTCAGATGGGTGGTGTCGATGGTCTTGTCGGCCACGCCCTTGATCGGGACCAGCAGGCGGCGCTCAACCTTGACTGCTTCGGCGATCTTGCCGCCCAACGGATGGCGATGGCGCGTCTCGGAGAAGCGGTGCACGATGGACGCGTCGGCCGCGTCGAGGAAAAGGACGCTGACGCGAAGGCCCCGGGACTTGATCTCGCGCAGCAGCCTGGGCATCAGGGCGAGGAGCTTGCCCTCGCGCACGTCCATGCCGAGGGCCACGCGCGTCATTGAAGGGGAACTGCGGACGAAATCGGCGAACTGGTCGACGAGGGCGATCGGCAGGTTGTCGACGCAGAAGTAGCCGAAGTCCTCGAAGACCTTGAGGGCCTGGCTCTTCCCGGCGCCGGAGACTCCGGTGATGATGAAGAGCTTCTTCGGTTCCGGGGATCCCTTGGCCTTCACGGCCTCTCCTTCGTCTTCATGCGCTCGATGAGGCGCTTGTTGAAGGTCTCCGCGGAGAAGTACCCCTGGGAACGCAGGCGCTGATTGAGCGAGGCTACCTCGATGAGGACCGCGAGGTTGCGGCCGGGGCTGACGGGGATGCGGATGAGCGGCACCTCCACGTCGAGGATGGAGACCTTGCGCCCGTCGAGCCCCGTGCGGTCGTAGGCGGTCTGCGGGTTCCAGGGTTCGAGCTTGATGGAGAGTTCGATGCGCGCGCGCTCACGGATCGCCCCGATGCCGAAGAGGAGCTTGATGTCGATGACGCCCAGGCCGCGGATCTCCATGTGGTTCTTGAGCGGCTCCGGACAATAGCCGCGGAGGATCCCGCCGCGGCGGTGCTGGATCTGGACCGCGTCGTCGGCGACGAGGAGGTGGCCGCGCTTAAGCAGTTCCAGCGCGCACTCGGACTTGCCGATCCCGGCCTCCCCCTGGATGAGCACGCCCAGGCCGTAGACGTCGACGAGCACGCCGTGCACGGTGGTCGCCGGCGCCAAACGCGATTCAAGGGCCTCGGACAGCTCGCCCGCGAGCGTGGCCGTGTCGAAGGCCGAGCGCAGCAGCGGGACCGCGTGCTTCTTGCAGGCCTGCGACAAGGCCGGCGGAACTGGGGCGTTGTGCGTGACGATCACGCACGGCACCTCCGGGATGGCCAGCATCGCCGAGAGGCAATCGGCCAGCTTCTTGGCGTCGCCCTTCTGGCAGTAGGCCTGCTCGCCGTTGCCGAAGACCTGGATCCGTTCCGCACGGAAGCGGTCGAGGAAGCCGGACAGCGCCAGGCCCGGCCGGTTGAGGTCTCCGACCGTGATCCTCCGCCCGAGGGACTTCTCCCCGGACAGGACCTCCAGACGAAGCCTCTCTCCCTGCTCCTTGAGGAGGTCGCCGACGGTGAGTTCCGCGGCCTGCACGTCTCAGCGCTTGTTCTTGCGCACCGGATGTATGATGCCGAAGCTCTCGTCGCTCCGGCGGAAGACCACCTGAATCTGGTCGGTGTCGCGGTCGAGATAAGCCAGGAACTGGTGCCCGCTGCTCTCCATCTCCTCGACGGCCCGCTGCGGCGTCATCGCCGACACCAGCTGGCGCACGACGGAGAAGCTCGCGTTCTCCGACACCGGCGCCTCGGGGACGATCTCGGAGACCTTGGACTTATGACGGACCTTGACGCGCTCCTTGTGCTTCTTGAGCTGCGCGTCGATCTTGTCCGAGGCGAGGTCGATGGCGGAGTAAAGGTCGGCCGCAGTGGCGATGACCCGGAAGGTCTGTCCCGGGGCATGAACGATCACCTCGGCCTTGTGGGCGCGCTTCTCCACGAAGAGGAAAACCTGGCCCCACACGATATGGTCGAAGTACTTCTGGGCCTTGCCCATCTTCTGCTGGACATAGTCGCGCAGGGCGGGCGTGATCTTAAGCTGCTTGGCGGTGAGTTGGATCTCCATAGTGCGCAATTCTAGCCATTGCGGCACCCGCGAGTCAACGCGCCTCATGCTCTCCGGAAGTTGACTCTATTAAGAATAAATTTGTACTATGTGCCATCGGGCGCTCCGCTCATCCGGGCGCGCGGCGCGCCGTCTCCAGGCACTTATTCACCGTATTAAAAGATATTAAAAAGAGTAATAAAAATATAGATTTAATCTGTGGATAACCTTTTATCCACGCATGTGGATATCTTGTGAAAACATCACCAGCGACCGATCTTTGGAATCAGGCCGTGGAGCGCTTGCGAGCGGAGATAGGAGAGGAGAACTCGGAACTCTGGCTCAAGCCGGTGGAAGCAATGTCACTGGAAGATGGGGTGCTGCTCCTGAAGGCGCCCAATAAGTTCTTCTCGGACGGCATCAAGGAGCGCCACCAGAAACGTCTCCTCTGCCTCCTCCGCGAGATCTCTGGATCGGATGTGGGCATCGATTTCCACATCGAGCGCGATCTCACGCGCGTGCTTCCTCCTTCGGACCCGGTCCCCGAGGCCTCCCCCCAGTCGGATTTCACCCTTTCGGACCTCAACCCGCGCTATACCTTCGAGACCTTCGTCATCGGCGAATCCAACCGCCTCGCCCGCGCCGCGGCCGAGTCCATCGCGAAAAGCCCGGGCACGCAATACAACCCTTACGTCATCTACGGCGGCGTCGGATTGGGGAAGACTCATCTGATGCACGCCATCGGAAACGCCATGCGCCGCCAGCACCCGAAGGCGCGCGTTCTCTACACGACCAGCGAACAGTTCGTCAACGAGTACATCGGCGCGGTGCAGAACAACGGTCTTGAGACATTCCGCGCCCGCTACCGCTGCCTCGATTGCCTGCTCATCGACGACATCCAGTTCCTCATCGCGAAAGAACGATCCGAACAGGAGTTCTTCCACACCTTCAACGCGCTCTTCGACTCGCGCAAGCAGATCGTGGTCTCGTCCGACCGGTCGCCGAAGGAGCTGTCCCCGCTGGAGCAGCGCCTCGTCTCGCGGCTCGAGTGGGGCTTCATGGCGGATATCAAGGCGCCGGACCTAGAGACTCGCATCGCCATCCTACGCAAGAAGGCTGAGATCGAGCAGTTCTCGGTCCCTGACGACGTGATCCTCTACGTCGCCTCCTCGGTCAAGACGAACGTGCGCTCGCTGGAGGGGTCCCTGATCCGCCTGAAGGCCTTCCAGTCCATGACAGGGAGCCCTCTTTCCATCGATGAGGCGAGGGAGATCCTTAAGGACACCATCACGGCCGACGACTCAAATCCCGTGCGCATCGAGACCGTCCAGCGCATCGTGGCTCTGAAGTACTCCGTCGACGTCAAGGACCTTAAGGGCCACCAACGCACGGCCTCAATCTCCCTGCCTCGCCAAGTGGCGATGTACCTCAGTTGTGAGATGACGGAGCAGTCCTCCACCGACATCGGGCGGGCTTTCGGCGGCAAGGACCATTCCACCGTCCTCCATGCCCGCAAAAAGATCGGAAAGAAGGTGGAAGAGGACCCATTTTTCCTGGAACTCATCAATAAATTAAAATCAGACATCAGGACGGCGGAAAGATGACCGGTGGAAGACTTGTGGAATACTTCGCGCGGCCGTGGATGGGTTCCGCGGCTGTGGATAACACGCATAAGTCCGCTGAGTTTTCCACAAGACTTCCCACCGGACGGCCGAGAGCTGTTTGGATTATCCACAATATCCCCCGCTTGATGAAGAAGAGGATGGATTGAAATGAAAATAACCATCGGCAAGGAAGAACTGGCTCAAGGGGTCCAAACTATTCAATCAGCCCTCTCTTCCAGAACCACTCTCCCAATCCTCTTAAACTTCCTCATAGAAACCGAAGGCGGCAAGGTTAAGGTCGTTTCAACCGACCTAGAGATGGGGGTTAAGCATTTTCTCAAGGCCGATATAGAGAGCGACGGTTCCATCACCATTCCCGCTAAGAAATTCGCGGACATCCTCCATAGCCTGCCGGACGCCGAAGAGGTTGAAATGGCCGTGGATGCCGGCGGGAAGGTTTCATTGAAGTGCGGACGCTCACGCTTTGGGATGGTCGGCGCTCTAAAGTCGGAATATCCAGTCCTTCCTGATTTTAATAAGGCGGCGGCTTTTGAGCTGCCGGCGGTCTTGATCGGGGAGATGATCAAAAAGACCATCTTCGCGGCTTCTTCGGATGAGACCCGGCACGTCCTTAACGGGGTCTTCTGGTCCGCCAAGAAAGGGACTTTAGAGATGGTCTCGACCGACGGCCGGCGCCTGGCCGTGATGGCGAAAAAGATAATTCCTAATGATAAAGAATTCTCCGTCATTGTCCCAACGAAGGTTCTCACCGAGTTCCTGAGGCTTCTTGGAGTGCTCGGCATCGAGGAGGGTTCGGAGGAGAAAATACTATTGGCCGTGACCGAGAACCAGATCACCTTCCAACTAAAGGGGACGACTCTCCTCTCCCGTCTCGTCGGCGGATCCTTCCCAAATTATGAGCAGGTCATCCCAACCAAAAAGGAGGTCATCTTCATGGCGCCGACGAAGGACCTTCTGGCTGTGACCAAGAGGGCTTCGCTTTGCGCGGTCGACCGCGGCGGTTCCGTCAAGTATGCTTTAAAGAAGGGGTTGCTGCACGTGACCGCCTCGAGCCAGAGCAACGAGTTCGCCGAGGACCTCGCCGTGGAATATCCCGGCGCGGATTTCTCGGTCGCATTCAATCCACAATTCGTCGTGGACGCCTTGAAGCATATAGATACCGACAAGACGGTCGTCGCGATGACGAGTCCCATCAATCCCGCGCTCTTCGAGCCGGAGGCCGGCGAGGGAGACTACCGCTTCGTCGTGATGCCGATGAGGCAATGACGCCGAGACCGGGCGCCCCTCGGGGGCGTTGGGCGAACGCCGGGGACTTGGTCGCGGCTTTTCAGCGCCGCGCCTCCCCCCCGGACCGCCTCGCGATATTAAGTTCGGTCTGGGAGAAGGAGTGCGGGGCCTTCGCTCGGCACTGGGAGTTGGTCGGGGTCAAGAAGGGGACTTTATACGTGAGGCCGAAGAGTTCGGCCGCGGCGCAGGAGCTGCACATGAGGTCTGAGGGTCTCGTAAAGTCCCTCAATAAGTATTTCAGCCGGCCGTGGATACTCGCGGTCCGGACGACTTACCGTTAAAGTTTGACGCGGGAGGAACTACCATGTCCGACGCCGCGGTGGAGACGACTGAAATGGGCAAGCAGGAAAACACCAATTACGATTCGTCGAAGATACAGGTCCTCGAGGGCATGGAGGCCGTGCGCAAGCGCCCCGCCATGTACATCGGCAGCACCGGCCCCTCCGGACTCCATCACCTGGTCTACGAGGCCGTCGACAATTCCGTCGACGAGATCCTGGCCGGGCGCTGCACGACGGTCGACGTCTTCATCCACCAGGGCAACGCGATCACCGTCCAGGACGACGGCTCCGGCATACCCGTCGATCCGATGAAGGACCCGAAGTTCAAGGGGAAGTCCGCGCTCGAGGTCATCTTGACCTATCTGCATGCGGGAGGGAAGTTCGATAAAAGCGCCTACAAGGTTTCCGGAGGCCTCCATGGCGTCGGCATCACCTGCGTCAACGCCCTCTCCGAGTGGTTGAAGGCCGAGATCCATAAGGACGGGAAGGTCTGGGTCCAGAGCTACAAGCGCGGCAAGCCGGAAGCCGACGTGAAGTCCGTCGGCAAGACCGACCTGCACGGCACGAAAATCTCCTTCAAGCCGGATCCCGACATCTTCAACGGCCATCAGTATTCCTACGAGACCCTTTCAAATCGACTGCGCGAGCTGGCGTTCCTCAACGCCGGCGCGAAGATCTCGATCACCGACGAGCGCGAGGATAAGCGCCACACGTTCCATTACGAGGGCGGCATCACTCAGTTCGTCAAACACCTCAACGCGAACAAGAAGCTCGTCCATCCAGAGCCGATCTCGATGTCCAAGGAGAAGGATGAGGTCGTCGTCGACTTCGCCATCCAGTACAACGACGACTACTCCGAGACCATCTTCTCCTTCGTCAACAACATCAAGACGCCGGAAGGCGGCACGCATCTGGCCGGCTTCCGCTCAGCCTTGACGCGCGTGATCAACGACTACATCAAGAAGTACGACCTCCTGAAGGGCAAGAACTGGAACGTCACCGGCGACGATGTCCGCGAGGGGCTCTGCTCGGTCCTCTCCGTCAAGGTTCCGAATCCGCAATTTGAGGGACAGACCAAGGCCAAGCTCGGCAACCAAGAGGTCGAGGGCATCGTCAAGTCGCTCGTCGGAGACGTCCTTGTGACCTTCTTCGAGGAGCACCCCTCCACCGCGAAGTCCATCTGTGCGAAGGCCATCGCCGGCGCCGAGGCCCGCGAGGCCGCGCGCAAGGCCAAGGACCTCACCCGCCGCAAGGGCGTGCTCGACGGCTCGAGCCTGCCCGGCAAGCTGGCCGACTGCCAGGAGCGCGACCCGGAGCGATCCGAGCTCTTCATCGTCGAGGGAGACTCGGCCGGCGGTTCCGCCAAGCAGGGCCGCGACCGGGCGTTCCAGGCGATCCTCCCCATCAAAGGCAAGATTCTGAACGTCGAGAAGGCGCGGCTGGTCAAGATCCTCTCCAATGAGGAGGTGCGCACTTTGATCTCGGCCATCGGGACCGGCATCGGCGAGGGCGAGGACGGCCTTAAGATCGACAAGCTCCGCTATCACAAGCTGATCATCATGGCCGACGCCGACGTCGACGGCCAGCACATCCGCACCCTGATCCTGACCTTCTTCTACCGCCAGATGAAGGCCTTGGTCGAGAACGGCCACATCTACATCGCCCAGCCGCCGCTCTTCAAGGTCAAGAAGGGCAAGACCGAGATGTATGTGGACACCGAGGAGAAGATGGAGCAGTGGCTGCTCAACGAAGGGCGCAACTCCCTCGAGGTCACGGCCATCAACCCGGCCAACGGCAAGTCGAAGAAGCTCGACGTCGAGGACCTGCGCGACCTGCTGAAGCTCCTGAACGAGCTCGAGAGCCTGATCCGCCACATCGAACGCAAGAGCCTCCACCTGGAGGACTTCCTCGAGTATCAGGCGAGCGGCAGGCTGCCGCTCTACCGCGTCGAGAAGGGCGCGGGAGAATACGAGTTCTTCTACTCCGAGAAGGAGTGGAAGACCTACCGCGACGCCTACGTCGCCGAGCAGAAGAAGAAGCTTATCGAGGATCGCGCGGAGAAGGCGAAAAAGCCTCCTCTCAAGACCGCCGAGGCTCCCGCCGAGGGCGCGGCCGTCGAGGAGTCCCCGTTGAGCGAAGCCGATGTGGAGTCCCTGGAGCCCGACGTGCAGGAACTCTGGGAGATGGCTAAGCTCGACGGCCTGTCCAAGAAATTCCAGGAGATGGGTCTCGACCTGAAGTGGTATGAGGTCGTCCGCGACGAGAAGACGAAGCCGCTCTTCCGCGCGAAGACCTCCCACTCGGAATCCGACGGCTACAGCCTCAAGGACCTGATCCTGATGGTCCGCGACGCGGGCCGCGCCGGGGCGCAGATCCAGCGCTACAAGGGTCTCGGAGAGATGAACCCGGATCAGCTCTGGGAGACCACGATGGACCCCAAGCGCCGCCGCCTGCTGCAGGTCAAGGTCGTCGACGCCGCCGACACGGAGAACGCCTTCGTCACGCTGATGGGCGACAAGGTCGAGCCGCGCCGCCTGTTCATCGAGAAGCACGCCAAGGAAGTCAAGAACCTCGACATCTGACCCATCAATGGCATTGTTCGAACCCGTCTTCGAGGCGTTGGAGAAAAGCGGCGCCCGCTACGTGGTCGTCGGCGGCGTGGCCGTGGTTCTCCACGGCTATGCCCGGATGACGGCAGACCTCGACTTGGTGATAGACTGGGAATCCTCGACTGCGGGTAAAGCGGTCTCGGCTCTCGTCGCTTTGGGACTCAGGCCGCGGGCTCCGGTCGACCCGATGGGGCTTCTTGACGCCGGGACTCGAAAGACCTGGCGCGAGGAGAAAGGCATGATGGTCTTCTCCTTCACCGATTCAAAGAATCCGATGTTCACGGTGGATCTGTTCCTTGAGCCGCCGCTTCCGTTCCAGGATCTTTGGTCGCATTCACGTTCGGTCTCGATCGGCGGAGGGGCGGTCCGCATCGCCGCTATCCCTGATCTCATCGTTTTGAAGACGCGTGCAGGACGGCCTCAAGACCTAGCCGACATCGAGGCTTTGGAAATCCTGGCTCAAGAGACGAAGAATGGCTGAATCCGCGGCGATCGGCAGCTTTGAAGAAGCCTGGAGGCATCAAGTGTTGGCAGGGCTTTCGGTCAGTCCCGAAGACCGCCTGCGGTGGCTCGAAGAGTCGATCTTCTTCGCCGCCCGGGCCGGAGCCTTGCCGCACCGGCAGTTGATTGAGAAGCAAGCGCAAGGAATCATCCGCGAAATGGTGGACCGCATCGTCCGCGGTTTCGCCCCCGAGCAAGTCATCTTGTTCGGGTCCTATGCGCGCGGCGAGGCCGACAAGGATAGTGATGTCGATCTTCTTGTCGTCTTGCCAAAAATCGAAGGCTCACGTCGTCAGAAGTGCGTGGACATCCGGGTCGCTTTACACGCAATGGGCTTGGCCAAGGACATTGTGATCCTCACCCCAGAAGAGTTGGCTGCGGAAAAAACAATTTCCGGGACCATTGGACGCGCCGTTGAGCGAGAAGGTCGCATCCTTTATGAACGAACGCATTGATTTGAACACGGTTGTTCGCGCCTGGATCGAGAAAGCGGAATCTGATCATCGGGCCGTGCAGCTTTTGATGGCTTCCGGCAAGGATTGCCCGGCAGATATTGTTTGTTTCCATTCTCAACAATGCGTCGAAAAATATCTCAAGGCTTTGCTGTGCGTGAAAGGCGTCGACTTCCCGAAGATTCACGATATCGGCGAGCTTGTTTCGCTTCTTCCGAAGGGGCTTTCATCTACCTTAACCGAGAAGGATCAGGAACAGTTGACAGAATACGCCGTCGATTCCCGTTATCCTCGGCACGCTCGCGACATCTCATTCAGCGAAGCTGCGGAAGCGGCGAAAATCATGGATAACGCGCGTGCGGCCGTCAGAAGCGTGTTGCCGAAGGATGTCTTGTGACGACATCACGCGGAGATAATCATGTCCAAACTTGGTTGTGGCGGGGCAACGCCGACGCGGTCAGCCTATCACGATTCCCATCGCGCCGACAAAATTCAGGCTAAATGCTGATAATTCCGCTACAATTCGTTAGATGCCGATTTCGGAGCAGAATTAAGCTGGTCAGTCTAATCAGAAGTTCGGGCGCGGAAGCATGAACGGCACGTTGGGGAACGGGAAACGTCAAACAGCATGACGACGGGAAAAACGAAAACGGCGGAAACGAATCGAGGGCACATGCCCCGCACCGAACACACGCTTCAGCGGACGCGCGCTTCTGTGCGCCGAAGTTATCCACCGATTTATGCCGGCATAATTCTGTGGATAACTCCGGAACCGTATTGATGGCGCGCGCCGCTGCGCATCGACGTGCGGCCAGGGAGGTCGCGATATGGTGAACGATGCAGTCGTGTGGCAAAGGGATATTCGCGCGTGACCTATAATCAGCGCTTTTGGAGATTGATATGAGCAAGCCCGAACAGCCCGAACTGACGCCGGAGCCGGCGAACGCGAAGATCATCCAGCGCGACCTCGGCGCCGAGATGCGCGGCTCCTACATCGACTACTCGATGTCGGTCATCGTCGGCCGCGCCCTGCCCGACATCCGAGACGGCCTGAAGCCCGTCCACCGCCGCATCCTGTACGCGATGCACGACGAGGGCCTGGCCTCGAACAAGAAGTATTCCAAGTGTGCCGGCGTCGTCGGAGAGGTGCTGAAGAAGTACCATCCGCACGGCGACTCCGCCGTCTACGACGCGATGGTGCGCATGGTCCAGGACTTCTCTCTCTTGCACCCGCTGATCGACGGCCAGGGCAACTTCGGCTCGGTCGACGGCGATCCCGCGGCCGCCTACCGCTACACCGAGGCGCGCCTAGCCAAGATCGCCGAAGAGGTGATGGCCGACATCGACCAGGACACGGTCGATTTCACCCCGAACTTCGACGGCACCACCACCGAGCCCTCGGTGATGCCGGCCAAGGTCCCGAACCTTCTCGTCAACGGCTCCTCGGGCATCGCGGTCGGCATGGCGACCAACATCCCCCCGCACAACCTCTCCGAGGTCTGCGAGGCCGCGATCACCCTCATCAAGGACCCGAAGACCGAGAGCAAGGACCTGATGAAGATCATCAAGGGCCCCGATTTCCCCACCGGCGGCATCGTGCGCGGCCGCGCGGGCATCCGGGATTACTTCGAGACCGGCCGCGGTTCAGTCAGGATTCAGTCGAAGACCGAGATCGAGGACATCAAGGGCAACCGCCAGGCCATCATCATCACCGAGCTCCCCTATCAGGTCAATAAGTCCACTTTGCTCGAGACGATCGCCGAGCTCGTGCGCGACAAGAAGATCCCCGACATCTCGGACATCCGCGACGAGTCCGACCGCAAGGGCATGCGCGTGGTCATCGAGATCAAGAGGGACGGCAACGCGAACGTGGTCTTGAACCAGCTGCTCAAGCACACGCAGATGGAGACCACCTTCGGCGTGATCCTCCTCTCCCTCGTCGACGGCCGCCCGCGCATCCTGGGCGTGCGCGACATGCTGGGCCATTTCGTCCAGCACCGCAAAGTGGTTGTCGTGCGTCGGACGAAATTCCAATTACGCAAGTGCCTTGACCGGGCCCACATCTTGGAGGGCCTGATCATCGCGGTCAAGAACATCGACCGCGTGATCAAGATCATCCGCGGCTCCAAGGACACCGACGACGCCCGCACGCAGCTGATCGAGGCCTTCGAGCTGTCGAAGGCGCAGACCAACGCGATCCTCGAGATGCGTCTGGCCAACCTGACCAAGCTCTCGGTCGGCGACCTGCAGGACGAGTACGACGGCCTGGTCAAGAAGATCGGCGAGCTCAAGGCCATCCTGGCCGACGTCAAGAAGGTCTATGCGATCATCACCAAGGAGCTCGAGGGCGTCAAGGAGGCCTTCGGCAAGTCCCGGCAGACGCAGATCACCTCTGAGGCCGCCGAGATGTCGCTCGAAGACCTGATCCAGAAGGAAGAGGTCGTGATCTCTTTCTCCAATACCGGCTACGTCAAGCGGATCCCCGTCGCCACCTATCAGGCCCAGGGCCGGGGCGGCAAGGGCATCACCGGCGCCGACGTCAAGGAAGAGGATTTTATCGAGCACTTCTTCGTGACCGACACCCACGCCGCGCTTCTGTTCTTCACGAACCGCGGCCGGGTCTTCGCGCTCCGGGCCTATGAGATCCCCGAAGGCAACCGCACTTCCCGCGGCAAGGCCGTCGTCAATCTGTTGGCCCTCACCGGAGAAGAGAAAGTCACCTCGGCCATCGCGATCCGTTCCTTCGAAGAGAAGAAGGGTCAGGAGACGTTCCTGGCCATGGCGACGCGCAACGGCACCGTAAAGAAAACGCCGCTGGCGGACTTCGAGAACATCCGGCGCAGCGGGATCATCGCGATCACGCTCGACGAGGGCGACGTCCTCGTCGAGGTCCAGCACACCTCCGGCAAGGACGAGCTGCTGGTCGCGACCAAGGACGGCATGGCCATCCGCTTCCCGGAGGCCGATATCCGCTCGATGGGACGCGCGGCTGCCGGCGTGCGCGGCATCCGCCTGGACAAGGACGACAAGGTCGTCGGCATGGAGGTCTTCCCGCCCAACACGAAGAAGACGCTGCTGACCGTCTGCGAGAACGGCTTCGGCAAGAGGACCGCGCTCAGCGAATACCGCGGCCAGCGCCGCGGCGGCGGCGGCATCATCACGATCAAAACGACCGACCGCAACGGGTCCGTCAACGGTACGAAGCTGGTCACCGACGAGGACGACTTGATGGTGATGACCGAGCAGGGCAAGGCCGTCCGCCTGCGCTGCAAGGACATCAAGACCATCTCGCGCAACACGCAGGGCGTGCGGCTGGTCCGGCTCGAG
>Ga0154727_1157_pt3 | contig 12999 bp, 3 predicted proteins | sample Rifle2008BG16ft_FD_105735 | JGI IMG/M metagenome (GOLD analysis project Ga0154727, IMG submission 105735) | Elusimicrobia bacterium RBG_16_66_12 | reverse complement strand
GGGGCGTGCGCCGGCGTCTCGACGAACACCTGCAACGTGTTTCTGGACTACAGCAAGTCGGCCTCGGCGGACTTCTACACGGGCGTCAACGTCGGCAGCGTGACGTTCTCGATTTCGCCGACGCCGTCCTTCGGCCGCGTCGAGAGCGCGGACCTGAGCATCAAGTGCGGCGGGGGGTACACACAGTGCTGGGCGAGCTACAGCTCGGGCGCGGTCGTGATGCTGACGGCGACGCCGGACGCGGGGTATTCCCTCGGCAACTGGAACGGGGCGTGCGCCGGCGTCTCGACGAACACGTGCAACGTCTTCCTGGACTACGGCAAGTCGGCCTCGGCGGACTTCTACACGGGCGTCAACGTCGGCAGCGTGACGTTCTCGATTTCGCCGACGCCGTCTTTCGGGCGCGTCGAGAGCTCGGACCTGAGCATCAAGTGCGGCGGGGGGTACACGCAGTGCTCGGCCAGCTACGCGCCGTACACGAGCGTGTCGCTGACGGCGACGCCGGATGCGACCTATTCGTTGGGCAACTGGACGGGAATCTGCGCCGGGAACGTCGGCAGCACCTGCTACGTGTACATGGACTACAGCAAGTCGGCCTCGGCTGATTTTTACACGGGCGCCGTCGTCAGCTCGATGACCTTTTCGATCACGCCGACGCCGGCCTTCGGGCGCATTGAGAGCTCGGACTTGAAGATCAAGTGCGGCGGGGGATTCACGCAGTGCTCGGCCAATTTCGCGCCCTACACGAACGTGTCGCTGACCGCGACGCCGGATGCGGGGTATTCCCTCGGCAGCTGGACCGGAGTCTGCGCGGGCAACTACGGCAACGCCTGCTACGTGTACATGGACTACGGCAAGTCGGCCTCGGCGGACTTCTACACGGGCGGGGGCGGCAGCAGCGTGACGTTCTCGATCACGCCGACGCCGGCTTTCGGGCGCGTCGAGAGCTCGGACCTGAAGATTAAGTGCGGCGGCGGGTTCACGCAGTGCTCGGCGAACTATGGTTCGGGCACGGTGCTGTCGCTGACGGCGACGCCGGACGGCGGCTATTCGCTCGGCAACTGGACCGGGGTTTGCGGAGGGATCTTCGGCGCCAGCTGCAACGTGTATATGGACTACAGCAAGTCGGCCTCGGCGGATTTCTACACGGGCGCCGCCGTCAGTTCGGTGACGTTGTCGATCATGCCCATGCCGGCTTCCGGGCGCGTCGAGAGCGCGGACCTGAAGATCAAGTGCGGCGGCGGGTACACGCGGTGCTCCGCGACATATGATCTCAACGCAAGCGCGTCGCTGACGGCGATCGCCGACGGCGGCTATTCGCTGACGAATTGGACCGGGGTCTGCGGCTGGATCGGCGGCAACTCCTGTTCGGTCGTGATGAGCGTCAACCAGTCCGCGTCGGCGTATTTCGGCGTGGGCGGCAGCAGCGGCGGCTTGGTGGGGCTATCGATCTCCCCGGTCCCCGCCAGCGGCCGCATCGAAAGCGCCGACCTGCAGATCAAGTGCGGCGGCGGATATACGCAGTGTTTCGGGCAGTATGCTCGCGACCAGCTCGTGACGCTGACGGGCGTCAACGACATCGGCTTCACCTTGAACAGTTGGGGCGGAGCGTGCAGCGGCTCGATCGGGAACTCCTGCCAGGTGCTGATGTCTTTTGAGAAATTCGCGACGGCGTCCTTTGCTAATCTAAACACGTTCAACCATCTCGAGATATTCCCCGCGCCCTACCTCGTCCTCGCGGGGCAGTGCTCGCCCGCGTTCACCCTGAGGACGTTCGGCAGCACCGCCCCGGTCTCGGTCGCGCAGAACACCGATTTCACGCTGACCTCGAACCCCGCCGGCCTCAACTTCCACGCGCTGCCGGACTGCAGCGACGGGAACATCCCGTCCGTGACGATCCCGGCGGGACAGGGAGAGATCTCTTTCTATGCCCAAAGCGCCGGCCTGGGTTTCTACCAGGTCGAGGTTTCGAGCCCTCCGGCGTGGGGCAGCGCGGTTCGCTCCCTGTCGGTCGCGGCGAGCTCCAGCTCGTCCAATCAGATCTTCGGCAGTCTCATATACCAGGGCGCGGCCAGTTCGGGCAGCGCGCGGGTCCTCCTTTCGCCGGTCAGCCGCGCGGGGGTGGAGTTCAGCACTTCCGTGAGCGTGAGCGGGGCCATGTCGTATGCGTTCAGCGGCCCGCCCCAGGACATGTACGGGCTGTTCGCGTACCTCGATCGGAATGATAATTTCAACCTCGACATCGACGAGCCCGTCGCCCTGCCGAGCGGCGACTTCTTCCATGCGAACGGGATGGACCAGCGGGACCTGAAATTGTGCGATCGCGCGCTGCTGCGCGCCGACGGTCAGGGCGTTTCCGGCGCGCTGAACGGGGATTGCTTCGATCCGGCGGACAATGCGAACCTCAAGCTTTACGCCTTCCACGGTACGCAGGGGCAGCCCGTGACCATCGACATGGCGTCGACGGACTTCTACCCGTCCCTCCTGCTGTTCGACCCGAACGGCAATCAGGCGGCCTCCAGCTTCGGCGCGGCGAGCAACGTCGGCATCCGGGGATTCGTCCTCCCGCAGGACGGCGTCTATACCATCGCCGCCGCGGGGCAAGGCAACGTGACGGGGAGCTTCCAGATATCGATGATGCAGTCGCTGGGGCAGATGGGCTCGATCGCGGGAACGGCGGCATACGCCGGGACCCAGGGCGGGAACATCCTCATCGGATTGTATGATTCGACCTCGTTCGATTCCGTCGTCCCCGTCCGGGACGTTCTCGCCGTCAACGGCGCGTTCAGCTTCTCCGACCTTCCCGCGGGGCGCAGCTATTACGCGGCGGCTTTCCTCGACGTCAACTACAACAAGCTCCGCGACGCGGGCGAGGATCTCGGCGTCTATGGAGGGACGACGACCCCGTCCTTCATCAACGTCTTCGCCGGGCAGGTCACGAACGTCGCCTTGACCATCGCCGCCTCCGGGCCCGCGGCCGGCGCCGGCTCCGCGTCGGGGGCCGTCGCTTATGCCGGCGGCCGCACGGGCGACTTGGTGGTCGGCTTCTGGTCGAACAGGGATTTCCAGGGGCCGCCGAATTACATGACGGCGCCGGTCGCCTGCTCGGCGGGAGCGTCGCCGTGCGCCTACTCAGTCAATACCCTGAGCCCCGGCGCGTACTTCGTCGGCGGTTTCCTGGACCTGAACGGCAACAGGTTCCGCGATCCCGATGAGCCGTTCGGGGCCTACGCGGTCGCGCCGCCGATCGCCTCCGCGATCTATCTTGCGCCGTCCGTTTCCATGCCCAATATCGACTTTGCGATGAGCGACCCCGGCGCGACCGGGTCGGGCCAAGTCGGCGCGGGAGAGGGGACGGCCGGCCTCTCCATCTCCAGCGCGCCGGCCGGTTCCGTGTTCACCGCCACGGTCACCTTCACGGCCGGCCCCGCCGGCATCCAGGCGGGCGGCGTGGTCGGCTTCGGCGTGCCGCCGGGTTTCGGCTTCCCCCAGACCTACTCGGTCTATTCGCCGGGCTTCGTCACGATGTCCAGCACCGCGACCGCGACCTTCTCGGCCCTGGAGTCCTTCGGCGGCAGCGGGATGGGCGCCAGGGTCCAAGCCGGGCAGATCCTGCCCGGCCAGCAGGTCCGTTTCGTGTTCCACAACGCGATGGCCTCCTGCATGATCGCCTCGTACAAGATCGCGGTCGTCTCCGCTCGGGACGGCGCCGCGATGCCCGTCGAGCTTTTTGCCGGCTCCCCCAGCCTTTCCGTGAAGCCAGGCATCGCCTCCTTCGTGTCCCTGGCGTCGAACGCCCATTTCTCGATCCTGCAGGACCAGTTCACGCCGCAGTCGTTGCTGCTCCGGGACGCCTGCCAGCATGAGGCCGCCCTGAGCGCGGAGCAGGGGGCGAAGACCGTCACGATCAGGGCGCAGGCCATGGATGCCGGCTATCAATGGGCGTCGGATGCCGGCGTGGGGCTGAGCACCTCCCCGATCGTCTCGACGGCCAGTCTGACGACGGTGGACTTCGAGGTGGGGAGGTCGTCCCGGACGTTCTACATCGTCGCCGCCGCCGCGGGCATGAACAAGAGGCTCGAACTCGCCTCGGACATCACGCAGTCCAGCACCTTCTACGCCACCTTCAACGTCCTGCCGGGCAACGCGCTGACCAACGTCTCGGTCTCGAGCGAACCTTATTCAGCCGGGACCAGCTCGATGACGCTCAACCCCAACAGCCTCGCCGGGGCCAACGCGGCTTATATCCGCTTCACCCTGGGCGATCCGTACGCGTACTGGAGGGTCTTGGTCAGTTCCGTGCCGTTTGCGGAGGGCCGCGAGCCGATGCCCGTTTGGGAGTCCTACTACTCGCTCACGAGCCCGCCCAACATCGCGGTGAAATGGGACGGCCGCTACAGCCCGTGGATCAACATGGGGACCATCGTCCCGAACGGTCTCTACTACGCGCGCGTCGAGATCGGCGCCGCCGGGGCCGGCATCCGCAACGACGGCTTGACCATCCGCGTTTCCGGCACGGAACTCAAGGGGCAGGTCGTCGACGCCGCCTTGACCCCGCCCCTGCCCATCGCGAACGCCGAGGTCAGCGCCTCCCGCATGACCGGCTTCATGTCGGCGCGGTCCGCCCTGGACGGCGCCTACCAGCTCGCCGGCGTCACGCCGAGCGCGACCTACTTCCTCTCGGTCCGGCATCCGGACTACCAGGAGGCGAATTTCAAGGTCTACATCGACAGCGCCGGCAGGCCCTCGACGGTGTCGGAGCCGATCAACGTCTCGGCGTCGACCAACAGCCTCAGGCAGCTGGTCATCGCGATGAATCGCCCGACCATGCTGGTCGTGGTCCCGCCGGCGCTCGTCGGCTACTCCACCAAGCCTTTCGCCCAGGAAGGTTCCGTGTTCGTGACGGGCTCGACGAGCGCCCTGACCGGACCCGGGGCGCAGATGTCGTACGGCCGGTTGTGTCTGCCCGCCAGCACCACGACCTGGAACGACTGCGGCCATTACGATTTCACGACCCAGGACTACGTCTTGAGCCCCGTCAACGCCTTCCAGCTGCCGGCGGGGAGCTATACCGTCGTCGCCTCGTTCGCGGGCTTCGAGCCGTCATCGGCCGCGGTCTACGTGGGCGCTTCCGGCACGACTCTCAACCTGCCGTCTTTCGCCGGGAAGAGCAGCATCTCCGGCCTCGTCACGGTCCCGTCCAACCCAGCCGGGACTTTCGTCTCGATCAATGCGCTGCCGCTTTCGACGAGCGCTTACGGCGGCTCGACGAGCATCTATTTGGGGCCTTCCGTGACGCAGGGCGCCTACACGATCGGCAATCTCAAGGCGAACAATTATCTGATGCGCGCCAATACCCCCGGCCTCGTCGCCGTGACGACCGGGCCCGTCGCGCTGCCGGCCGCGACCGATAAGACCGGCGTCGACTTTCCCAACTTCGGCGCGGGAGCCGAGATCAAGGGCTCGGTGACCGTCTCGGCCGACACCTCTCTGTTCCCGGTTCTGGACGGGTCGGGAGCCAAATTGCGTCTCCTCGTCAACGCCTGGGCTCCCGGTTCGTTCAGCATGGGTTCGACGATGGTGGTGGTGGCGGCCGGCCTCAACCAGACCGCCTCCTATGCGATCGGCGGCCTGGACGCGGGCACGACCTATCAAGTCTACGCCAGTCTCGAGCACCAGGGCGACAAGAACTTCACGGTCGCGGGCGGGCTCCCCATCCTGAAGGCGGCCGGCGCGCCGAACCTGGATTTCTCGTTCGCCGCCAGTTCGGGCGTGATCGCCGGCGCCTTGATTCTCCCGGCCAACAGCACGGATTTCCTGAACGTGGACCTTTTCGGGCAGACCGTCGACTCCGGCCGCGCGACGGACATCGGCGAGACTTTTTCCGTGTTGGGATCGACCCAGTTGCCCGGCTTCGCCTGCACGGCGGACAACTCGGGCGCGGCCTCCGGCTATTGCCCGGCCGGCAATTCGTCCGCCACCTTCCGCGTCGAGGGGCTCAACACCCAGACCAACGACTTCTCCGTCCGCTATCGGACCACAGGCCAGATCAAGAAAACACGGGTTTCCGTGGCGGACGGGGCCGTGACGCCCGTGCTCATCAACTTGGCCGCCCAGACGTTCTCGATTTCCGGCGCCGTCGGCAACCAGGTCGGCAACGAGTTTTTCAATACGAGCGCGAAGGTGTTCGCCAATGCCCCGGAGGAGCCGCTGCTCGACAAGAACGGGGCTCCCGTCGTGATCGATCCCGCCGGCGTCGCCCGGTCCACCGCTTCGCTCGCGCGCGTCGTCGCCTTGCGCCAGGAGCTCTCCGGGTACGGCCAGGCCCTGCAGGCGGCCTTCGATCCCCTGAACAGCCATGTCGGCTACCTGACGCAGGCCGGGACCTTCACGATCCGGAACGTGCCCCCCGGGGTCTACTTCGTGCGCACCGCCGATCTCCGCGCGTGCTCGACCTGCGAGATCGCGGTCCCTTCCGTGGGGCGGACCGTGCGCGTGATGGACGGCGACGTTTCCGCGGTGAGCCTGACGATGAGCGATGGTTTCAGCGTCAGCGGCTCGATCTCTTTGGACGGCGGCATCTCCGACGCCCGCATCTTCAGCCTGACGGTGCTCAATAAGCGCCAGGAGGTCGTGCGTTCGACGACCGTCTACTTAGGCAACCTCGACCTCGGCGTCAAAGCCAATTCCGTCGATTACGCCTTCTCGAACCTGCCGGCGAATGATTTCTACACCTTGACGGTCAGGGGACTCATCTACCCGGTCAAGTACGTGGGCAAGCCGCTGAAGTTCCCGGATCCCTCGCTCTCGCCGAACGGCCTGCAGTCGGACCTGAGCGATCAGGACCTCGTGATGCAGCGCGCGGCGTACATGGTCGGCAAGCTTCGGGATGCCGGCGCCGGCGAATTGATCTCGAGCGGCAACATCGGTCTGCTGCCTTCGAATTTCCGGGTCACGGCCACGGCCAATCCCTGGGTGGACGGCGGGTTCGTGGTGGCCGTCTCGTCCTTGTCCGGCCGCCCCTTGGAGTTCGACAGCCTCGGCGACGTCGTGTTCCGGGTGGGACCGTTGCCGCCGGATCTCTCTTACGATCTCAAGCTGGGCCAGACCTCGTGGGATCCGTCGTCCCTCCTGCAGGGCAGCCGGAACTACGCCCCCGTCTCCCTCGGGGGGCTCCGGGTCCAGCCGGGCGAAATCAAGGACGTGGGCGTCATCGATCTCAACCAGGGGCAGGCCATCGGCGGCACCCTGCGGGAATCGACCACGTACGGGGTCCTTCTGGGGAACATCCAGATCACGGCGAAACCCTCCTTCAACGGCTCCGACGTGCAGGTCAAGACCTACACCGACGCGCAGGGCCGCTATACGCTCTGGGCTTCGACCTACATCTCCAAGCAGTTCGACATCACCGCCGCCCCGCGCGGCGGCAACACGGCGTCCAACGGCGCCGTCTACGGCGAAGTCGCGCGGCGGAACGTCGATCTCATCGCCGGCGCCACGGCGGATTTCCTGCTGGAGCCCTTGCCGGTCTCGGTCACGGGCCAGGTCGTCGTCGCGGACGCGGCCCAGGGCGGAGCGCTCAGCTATCCCTTCGGCGACAAAAAAGGCTTCCCGGCTGCCGCCATCAACCTGCAGCTCAAGGGGACCGTGCCGATGGTCAATCCCCTAGGCGACATCGAGGTCGCCACCGACGAGCAGGACCGTTTCGAGGCGGCGGGCCTGCGGGCCGGGGTCTATCTGCTGAAGGCCAGCAGCCTCGGCTACGACGTGTTCAAGGCCACGGTCACGGTGACGGCGTCCGGCTCCAGAATCTACACGGGCGCGGATGTCCCGGTCAATGGCCTGCCGGGCAACGTTCTGACCTTAAGCCGCGCCTCCATGGTCACGGGACGCATCCTCAAGAGCGACGGTTCCGCGCCGAATGACTCCGAGGTGGGCGGCATCGTCGCGGCGAACTTCGCCCAGAAGGAATTCGTGCTGGGGACCGTGGAGTTCGACCCCAACGCGAAGACCGTCAATTCCTACACCCTCTCCGGCTTCAAGCCCGGGCTGAGCTACGACATCGTGATCCTGCCGCGGGAGAAGGGCGACGACGTCAATTTCCCTCCTGAGGGCGACGGCATCGCCTTCAGGGCCGACGAGAGTTCCGTGACCAAGAACGTCAACCTGACGTACTTGCCCGCCGCTTTCGACTGCGTGCCGACCTCCAAGAAGGCTTTGGGCAACAACCAGTTCCAGATCCGCATCGACTGCACGAGGCCTTTGCGCAGCCAACTGGACTCAGACAGCGATCTGGACCAGGTCTTGACGGTCTCCAGCGTCACGAGCACGGGCGCGCTCCTGGCGTCGCCCGACGGCACCGGGGACCTGCTGGGCGCCGACAAGTCTTTGTCCGGCAATCGGCGCAGGATCACGGCCATCTACCGGGCCAAGACCCTCGAGGTCGGCTTCAGCCTGCGCGTGCGCGCTTTCGGCAACAACGTCAATCCCGAGACCGGAGACAACTTCTTCCTGGACAAGGTCTTCGACTTCTACGTCGGCCTGGACGCCAACGCCGTGAAGAAGCTCAACAACGTCGACGGCGGCTCCGTCGAGCTCGAGCCCACGGCCGAAGACGAGGAGAACGGCCTTGGCGAGCGCGCCAAGATCGACGTGGAGGCGGGGACCTTCGCGGAAGGCGATGACGACGCGACCGCCGTGGTCGTGGCGTCGAAGACCGTCAACCTCGGCATCAGCAAGGGCCGCGACCAGCGCCTGGCTCGTTCCTTGTCCGTGGCCGCCCTGGGATACGCGCCGGCGGGTCTCGAGGTCTTGAGCAAGCCCGGCGCGTTCCCCCCCGAGATGGCGGCGGCCATGCAGGCCTACCGGGGTCTGGCTTCCACCAGCACGGTCGGCGGGGCGAATCCGCTCTCTTCCTTCTATTCCATCTTCCTTCCCGCCGGCATCCGGCATCAGCTCAAGCAGAGGGCGGACCTCACACTCTCCTATAATACGCTGCTCTCCACCGCGACGACCCCGGATTCCATCAACGTGTGGTTCTACAACGCGACGCTCGGCCGGTACGTGTTGGAGAACACGGATCGACGCCTCGACACGGTCAATAGGACCATCACAGTCGGCGTGGACCACTTCTCGACCTTCGTGGTGCTCGACTCGACGCCGGTGGCGAGTTCCACCGTCACCTTCTCCGGGACCGACATCGTCGTCGCCAACTTCCCGAATCCGGCCGACTGCATCGTCCACTCCAACATCCAGCGCAACAGCACGCTCTTCGGCTCCGGAGGGACGCACGCGCCGTTCTCCGGGACCATGATCCGCACTTCCTTGCCTGCGGGCGGTTCCGAGAACCTTAAGTTCAACATCTACAACGTGGCGGGCGAGAAGGTTCGCACGATCGAGCAGGGTTCCGTCCCCGGCGGCATGACCCACTACACGCCGTGGAACTGCGCCAACGGCGACGGCCGCGTCGTCGCCTCGGGCGTCTATGTCGGCGAGGCGATCTGGGGCGGCAAGAGGAAGTACTTCAAGATCGCGATCATCAAGGGGAGCGGCCTGTGAGGAATGTCCTGGCGACGGCGGCGGCTCTCGTGCTGGCCCTCGCGGGCGGCGCGTCGGCCGCCTCCAACGCCGGCGCCGCGGGCGCGCAATTCCTGAAGCTGGGGGCCGGGGCCCGCGCGGGGGCGCTGGGCGACGCCGTCGTCGCCGCGGAGGGCGACGCGTTCTCCATCTACCATAACCCCGCCGCGCTGGCGAGGCTCGACCGCTCCCAGGCCGGCGGCGCCCACACCTCCCTCTTCCAAGGGATCACCTACCAGGCCCTCGCCTTCGCGCGGCCCTTCGCCGATCGCAAGCAGGCCGTGGGACTGGGCATCTTCTACCTCGGGGTGGGGGACATCGAGCGCCGCACGGGGGACTCGACGAATTCCGTGGGGACTTTCAACGCGGCCGACGCGGCCTATGTCGCCTCATACTCGCGCGCTTTCGGCGACCGGCTCAGCCTCGGCGTCAACGGCAAGTACATCTCGCAGTCCATCGACTCCTACAGCGGCAACTCGTACGCCGCCGATCTGGGCGTTCTCTATCGCTTCAACCCCGACTCCGACAGGCCCGTCACGGCGGGTGCGGCGGCGCGCAACATGGGCAGATCGATCGGCTACGTCTCATCGGTGCAGGATCCGCTTCCGACCTCGCTGCATCTCGGAGCGGCCTTCACTCCCCTGAAGGGGTGCGGTCTTTCCGCGGAGGCAGGCAAGTATCGCGACACGAACCTTTATGCGGCCTTCGGCGCCGAGGCGCGGCGCTCCTTCGGCGAGGCGGCGGCGGGCGCCCTGCGCTTCGGCTACAATTCCGCGCGCCGGGCGAATGACGGGTTGAACGGCGTCACCGCGGGTGCGGGGCTCTCCTTCCATCGCGCCGCTTTCGACTTCGCCTGGGTCCCCTTCGGGACGCTCGGGGATTCCTTCCGCTTCTCCCTGCTGATCAAGTTCTAGCCGGGTTTGGGAGCCTCGCCGCGGGCCTTCTGGACGACGAGGCGGATATCCTCGCCGTAGCGGGTCTTCTTCAGATCGGAGAGCGGGCCCAGCGGGTTGCCGTCGTGGCGGCAGGCGAAGGCGGCGATCTGGCGGAGGCTGTCGCCGGAGAGGATCACGACGGGCTCGACCTTGTCGCGTTCGGCGCGCTCCTTGCGCCAGACGCGCAGGGCTTCAAAGACGCGGAACTCGTCGTCGGCCATGCGGCGCTTCTCGGGCCGGGGCGGGCGGACGACGGGCGGGGCGGCGCGGCCGCGCTCGACGCAGGCGAGCAGCCCCGAGCCGAAGCGCTCCAGGATGTAGGGGCTCATCCCCTTGACCGCCGCCAGGGCCTCTCGGGTCTCGGGCAGCGCCTGCGCCACGCGGGCCATCAGGTCCTCGGGCATCACGCGGAAAGGGGCGCGGTCGCGAGACTCCGCCTGCTGCTCGCGGTAGAGCCAGATCTCCTTGAGGGCGGCCATCGCCTGCCCGCCGATCTCCTGGCGACCGACCAGCTTCCAGTAGCCCTCGGGGTCGAAGGTCCTGACGTTGGGCTCCAGCTTCTCGAGCTCGCGGAAGGACTCCAACGCGTCATCCCACCGCCCCTGCTCGACGAGCGACTTCTTCTGCTCGTCGGCCAGGCGCATCAGGAAATGGGTGTCGCCCTGCGCGTACTTGATCATCTCGTGCGTCAGCGGGCGCTTGCCCCAGTCCGCGCGCTGAAGCTTTTTGGAGATGACCAGCCCGAAGTGCCGCTCGATGGCCGCGGCCAGCCCCAGCTCCTTGATGCCCAGCACGCGCGCGGCGATCATCGTGTCGTAGAGGTTCGAGAAGGCGAAGCCGTAGTCGCGCTTCAGGCAGAGCACGTCGTACTCGCCGGCGTGGAAGAGCTTCTCGATGCCCGGGTCGGCGAAGAGGGGCCCGAGGGGCCCCAGCTCCTTGATGGCGATCGGGTCGACGATGTAGTCTTCGGTCGGCGAGGAGATCTGCACGAGGCAGACGCGCTCCTTGTAGGCGTAGAAGCCGTTGGATTCCGTGTCGAAAGCCAGCCGGGGGCACCGGGCCAGCTCCGCGCACACCTCTTCGAGGTGCTCGCGGGCGGTGATCAAGGTGGCGACTCTCGTGTCGTGTGGCATGGGTGCAAAAAAAACGGAACGCCCCCGTTCGGCGTTCCGGGTGATGCTGTCCCGCTCCGCTCAGTTTATAACAGGTCCGGGCCCGGCCGTCAAGGGCGTCATTGCGCGAAGAGCTTAGAGAGCTCGGTCGAGCGCTTGGTGGCGGCCTCGACGCCGTCGATGAGGACAGAACGCAGGCCCTTGCTTTCGAGGACGTGGATGGCGGTGATGGCCGTGCCGCCGGGCGTGGTGACCTCGTCCTTGAGGACCGCGGGATGCTTGCCGGTCTCGATGACGAGCTTGGCCGCGCCGTAGACGGTCTGCGCGGCGAGCTTGGCCGCGATGGCGCGCGGGATGCCCATCTTGACGCCGCCGTCGATCATGGCCTCGATGGCCATGTAGATGTAGACGGGTCCCGAGCCGGAGAGTCCCGTGACCGCGTCGAGGGCGGACTCGGGAAGGGTGACGACGAGGCCGACCGCGCCGAAGACGGCCTCGGCCTTGGCCAGGTCCTTGTCTTCGGCGTGTTCGCCCGCGCAGATGGCGGTGGCTCCCGCGTCGACCAGGCAGGGGGTGTTGGGCATCGCGCGCACGACCGGGCAAGGCACGCGCAGGCCGGCGTTGATCGCGGCGGTCGTGACGCCGGCCATCACGGAGATGACGAGCTGATCCGCCCGGATCGAACCGGAGAGCTCCTCGAGGACCTTCTTCGCCATCTGCGGCTTGACGGCGAGGATGACGATGTCGGCCTCGCAGGCGGCCTTCTTGTTGTCGGTCGAGGTCTTGACCCCCCATTTCCTCTGGAGCTCGGCCAAGGCGTCGGGACTGCGCCGGGCCGCGATGATGTTCTTGGGAGCGAGGAGCTTGGAGCGCACCATCCCTCCGATCATGGCTCCCGCCATGTGCCCGGCCCCGATGACGGCGATTCGCTGGTTCTTCATGATCGACTCCTCCGATTTAGAGCCTGACGCCCTTCTTCTGGGCGGCGATGACGATCTTCGCGCAGGCCTCCGCGTCGGAGAGGGCTTCGTGGTGGTTGAGCGCGATGCCGAGGCGCCGGCAGACGTCCGGCAGTTTCGTGGGGTAGATCTTCCAGGTGTCGCGCGCCAGGCGCACCGTGTCGACGAAGCGGTGGGGCGGCTTCGGGAGTCCCGCCGCCTCGCAGCAGGCGGTCAGCACCCCGTTGTCGAAAGGCGCGTGGTGGGCGGCCATGAAGTCGGCGCCTTCGAGTATGGCGGAGAGTTTCGGCCAGGCCTGTCCGAAACTGGGCTTGTCGGCGACCATGCCCCAGTCGATGCCGTGGATGTGGGTGAACTCGAACAGGAATCGCGGCGGCTGGATGAGCTGGACGACGCGCTGGACGATGTCTCCGTCCT
>Ga0154727_1030_pt3 | contig 13107 bp, 10 predicted proteins | sample Rifle2008BG16ft_FD_105735 | JGI IMG/M metagenome (GOLD analysis project Ga0154727, IMG submission 105735) | Elusimicrobia bacterium RBG_16_66_12 | reverse complement strand
CAGGTCCATCGCGTTCAGTTCCGACCAGACCGCGTCCGACCAGTCGCGGCAGACGCCTTTTTCGCGGGAGGACTTCCGGAGCGCGGCCTCCAGCTCGGCTTTCTTGGCCTCGATGCGGCGGCGGGTCTTGGCGTGGTCCGGGAGTTCGGGCCCGGTTTTGCCCAGTGATTCCTCGAGAGCCGCGATTTCCTCGCGGCGTTTGGCGACCGCTTCCTCTAAGAGACGCGCGGGCTGGGAGGGTTCGTCGATGTCCTCGATGACCGCCTCGGTGAGCACCCGACCCTTCCAGCCCTGATCCAGGCGCCGGGAGACGGCATCCGCGTAGCGAACGTACATCTTGCGCAGTTCGGCGCGCGCCTCCGCCGGAAGGGCATCCAGGTCGGCGCGGGCGCGCAGGGTCGCGCGGCCGGGCGGTTCGGCCGCGGCGGGCGCGGCGAGGGCCAGGGCCAGGAGCAGGATTCTCACATCAAGAGGGTAGCCGTCGCATCCGGCGGAGTCAAGCCCTGGCTCGCCGCACTTCAAAAATGTAGAATGGCCCGATGATCATGACCGACCCTTATCACGACTGGGACCTGCCCGCGCGCATCGCTCGTCTCAAGGACCTGTCTTACAACCTCTGGTGGAGTTGGCACCCCGAGGCCCGCACCCTTTTCAAGGAGATCGACCGCAACCTGTGGGCCGAGACCCACCACAACCCCGTCAAACTCCTGCGCCGCTGCCCGCCGCAGCGCCTGGAGGCGCTGCTGGCCGATCAGGGCTTCTTGTCCCGCTACGACAAGGTGATCGTCGCCTTCGACAAGTACCTGATCTCCCAGGACACCTGGTTCGCCAAGGCCCATCCGGAGATGAAGGGCAAGAGCATCGGCTACTTCTCCGCCGAGTTCGGCGTGCACAACTCCCTGCGCATCTACTCCGGCGGCCTGGGCATACTCGCCGGCGACCACTGCAAATCCGCCTCGGACCTGGGCGTGCCCCTGGTCGGCGTGGGCTTCATGTACCCGCAGGGCTACGTCCAGCAGAAGATCTCGGCCGACGGCTGGCAGCAGAACGTCTATGAGCCCGCCGATTGGGCCAATTCCCCCGTGCGCCCCGTGCTGGGGCCCTCGGGCGGGCGCATGCTCCTCGACATCCCTCTCGGCCACGGGACCGTGAAGGTCGCGGTGTGGCGCGTCCAGGTCGGCCGCGTGCCGCTGTACATGATGGATACCAACGTCGAGGGCAACTCTCCTCCCGACCGGGAGATCTCGGGCCGCCTCTACGGCGGAGACCGCACGATGCGCCTGCGCCAGGAGATCATCCTGGGCATCGGCGGCGTGCGCGTGCTCCGCGCCCTGGGCGTGCACCCGGCCGTCTTCCACGCCAATGAGGGGCATTCTTCGTTCATGTTCCTGGAGCTGGCCCGGGAGAAGGTCTCTGCGGGCCGGAAGCTCGACGCGGCCCTGGACGAGGTCGCCGAGATGTCGGTCTTCACGACCCACACTCCCGTCGCCGCCGGCCACGACGTCTTCGCCGAGGAAATGGTCGCCGAGCACTTCTCCTCTTATTGGCCCCAGCTGGGCGTCGAGCGCGAGGCCTTCATGGACTTCGCGCGCGTCCCCGGCGAGGTCGGCTGGAACATGACCTCCCTGGCTCTTAAGATGGCCGGCCGGCGCAACGCGGTCAGCCGCCGCCACGGCCAGGTCTCGCGCGAGATGTGGAAGAGCCTCTGGCCGTCCCGCCCCGTCGACGAGGTTCCGATCACCCACGTGACCAACGGCGTGCACCTGGCCACCTGGGTCCAACAGGAGCTGGGCGCCATGTACGACCGCTACCTGGGCGTGGAATGGCGCGACAACCAGGACGACCAGGCCCTGTGGTCCAAGGCCGCGGCCATCCCCGATGAAGTGCTCTGGCTGCAGCACAACAAGAACAAGAGCGCCTTGCTGCAGCTGATGCGCGCGCGCGTGCGCGCGCGCTGGATGAAGGGGGAGAGCAACGCCGCGCAGACTTTGGCCGGAGGCGCGCTGCTCGACCAATCCGCGCTCGTGATCGGCTTCGCCCGTCGCTTCGCCGGCTACAAGCGCGCGACGCTCATCCTGAAGGACGTCGAGCGCCTCAAGAAGATGCTCTTCGACCCGTGGCGTCCGGTCCAGCTCGTGTTCGCCGGCAAGGCCCACCCCGCCGACGACGGCGGCAAGGCCCTGATCCAGCAGATCTACGCCCTGGCCAAGGACCCCGCCTTCGGCGGCAGGATCGCCTTCGTCGAGGACTACGACATGCACGTCGCGCGCTACCTCGTGCAGGGCGTGGACGTATGGCTCAACAACCCGCTGGCCCCTCTGGAGGCCTGCGGCACCTCGGGCGAGAAGGCCGGCGCCAACGGCGTGCCGAACTTCTCGGTCCTCGACGGCTGGTGGGAAGAGGGCTACAACGGCGGCAACGGCTGGGCCATCGGTTCGGCGGGCGGCCGCGGCGCGGGCCCCGAGGCGGACGCCGCCGACGCCGAGGACATCTATTCTATCCTCGAGAAGAAGCTGGTCCCGCTTTACTATGAGCGCGACGAGTTCGGCGTGCCTCGCGGCTGGGTCAAGCTGATGAAGGAGTCCATCCGTTCGGTGGCCTCCCGCTACTCGGCCGACCGCATGGTCAAGGACTACGTGAACACGCTCTACGCGTGCAAGACCCCCGTCGCGCGCTGACCGGCTTCGCCTCCGAGCGCCTCGCGCAGGGGCTGTACGCCCTGCTCGTCTTCGCCGCGCTGCCGCTCTGCGCGCTGACGCTGACGAACAAGACCGACCCGGACCTCTGGATGCATCTGCGCGCGGGCCGGCAGATCGTGGAGACCCGCGACGTCCCGCGCGCAGACCTCTATTCCTTTGTCGCGCAGGGGCGCCCGTGGGTCTCTCATGAGTGGCTGTTCCAGCTCCTCGCCTATAGGGTCTTCGCGGCGCTGGGCTCCGCCGGGCTGATGGCCGCCAAGGGCCTGCTGGGGGCCGCGACGATGGCCTGTCTCTACGGCGCGGCCGCCGCGCGCGCCCAGTCCCTCGCCGTCCGGGCCTTCGTCTTCCTGACCTCGTCCTTGTTCGTCGTCACCCTCGGCTTCACAGCCCGTCCTCACGTCTTCACACTATTCTTTATATCCCTCATTGCCCTACTCCTCACGCGTAATCGGAAGTCGTTGGACCTCGCCCCCTGGATTCTTCTGCCTTGGTCTTGGCTCCACGGTGGCTTCGTCGCCGGCATCGCCTTCTTCGGTCTCATCGCCGTCGGCGAAGTCCTCAGTGGACGGCGCCCCTCCCGTCTCCTTGCCCATCTCATGCTCGCGACGGCTTCGACGGCGATCAATCCCTATGGCTTGGCCTTGTGGTCACGCATCGCTGAGACGCTGACGACGCCCGGCCTGGGCCGTGCCGTCGTCGAGTGGCAGCCCGTCTGGACCAGCGGGGTTCCTCTCTACCGGGACGGGATCGTGTTGTTCGGGGTCTTGTTGGGTGGGGTCTTCGCCGCCGACAAGGAGCGGCGCGTTGACGCGACGCCGTGGCTCCTCGCGGGGGCGGGCCTGGCGGCGAGCATCCTGTCGGTCCGCCACCTGCTCCTGCTGGCCATCCTCGCCGTCCCCGCGTTGGCGGGGGGGCTCGAGCGCCTGCGCTCTCGCACCTCGACCGGGTCGGACTCGCCCCGGCCGGGCGTACTCGTCCTGTTCAACCTTTCCCTCATCACGCTGCTGGCGGGCCTGGCCGCCTGGGTCTTTTACGAGGTCCCGATCCGCCAGAAGGTCCCGCTCGGCCGTCTCGTCTACGGCGAGAGCGAGCCCGGCTGGGTGACCTATCCCAAGGGTGCCGCGGACTTCCTGCGCGAGCGCGGGGTCAAGGGCCGGCTTTGGAGCGACGTGAACGTCGGCGGCTATCTCGTCTGGCATCTCTCCCCGTCCATCCAGGTCTTCATGGACCCGCGCTACGAGCACGTCTACACGCCCGCGGAAGTCGCCGACTACGGCGCCGCCTCGGCCGCCGTTCCGGGTTGGGAGAAGATCCTCGACAAGTACGCTCCCGACCTGTTGCTGCTGCCGGTCTCGAGCCCCCTGGCGAAGGCCGCAGAAGGTCCCCGCTGGAAGCCCGTCTATCGCGATCCGGATTATGTCCTGCTCGCCGGGAGCTCTCCGACCTATGCCGGTCTCGTGAAGGAGTTCGCCCGAGACCCGAAGGTCTCCGCGCGGCCGCCCTTGCCCTGGCTGTTCCCCTAGCTGACCAAAACTCGCACCGGTGCGAGTCCCCATGTCCTGGAAATCATAAACTGGCGGCCTCCCGTCATGCCGTTGATTTTGTAGAATCTCCATGCGCCGCTCCGTCGGCGAGAATCCCCATGTCCGTCGACCTCGAGAAACTCAACGCCGAACAGAAAGCCGGGGCCACTCATCTGGACGGCCCCCTGCTGGTGCTGGCCGGCGCGGGCACGGGAAAGACGCGCGTCATCACCTATCGCGTCGCGCGCCTCATCGAGACGGGCGTCGCCCCCGAGAAGATCCTGGCGGTCACCTTCACGAACAAGGCCGCCGGCGAGATGCGCAAGCGCATCGAGGAGCTCGCCCCCGGCAAGGGCGCGCTGGTCTGGGTCTACACCTTCCACTCCTTCGGCGCGCGCCTGCTGCGCCAGCACCACGAGGCGCTGGGCCTTCCGAAGCACTTCACCATCTACGACCAGTCCGACCAGAAGAAGCTGGTCGTCGAGGCGATGAAGGAACTGGGCCTCGAGGACCAGAAGAACAAGGCCGGACTCTACGTCAGCCTCATCTCGCGGGCCAAGGACGATCTCCTCGACGCGGGCTCCTACGAGATTCACGCGCTGACCTCCATCGACCAATCTCGGCAGACCGCGGCGAAGATCTACAAGGTCTACCAGCGGAAGCTCGAGCAGGCGGGTGCGCTCGACTTCGGGGACCTGCTGATGAGGGTCTGCCAGCTGCTGCGCGACCATCCCGAGGTGCGGGAGCATTGGCAGGGTTTCTTCTCACATCTCCTGGTGGACGAATACCAGGACACGAACCACTCCCAGTACATCTTGACGAAGACCCTGGCCGCCAAACATAAAAATGTCTGCGTTGTCGGAGATGATGATCAGTCCATTTACTCATGGCGCGGCGCCAACATCCGGAACATACTGGAGTTCGAGAAGGACTTCCCGAACACGAAGGTCGTGACCCTTGAGCAGAACTACCGCTCGACGGGGCGGATCCTGGACGCCGCCGCACTGGTGATCCATCACAACAAGACCCGCAAGTCGAAGAAGCTGTGGACCGAGGCCGCCCCCGGCGACGCCGTCAAGGTCCAGGAACTGCCCAACGAGGGCGACGAGGCGACCTGGGCGGTGCGGCGCATCCAGGAAGAGGTCGATGCGGGCCGATCCCTTAAGGACGCGGCCATTTTCTACCGCACCAACGCGCAGTCGCGCTCCTTCGAGGAGGCGATGCGCCGCGCGCGCATGCCCTACAAGATCGTCGGCGCGGTGCGCTTCTACGAGCGCAAGGAGATCCGGGACGCGCTGGCCTACGCCCGTGTCGTGGTCAATCCTGCGGATTCGGTCTCCCTCGCCCGCATCGTCAATTGCCCGCCGCGGGGCCTGGGCGCCAAGAGCTTGGACCTCGTCGAGGGCTACGCCGCCCAGCACGGTTTGACCCTCTGGGACGCCTTCTGGGCCCACGGCCAGATTCCGGGCCTGGGGCCCAAGGCGCACTCGGCCATCGAGGAGATGACCAAGGTCTTCGCCGGCCTGCGCGAGTCGGCGGCGGCGCTGCCGGCCTGTGAGGCGATGAAGACGATCCTCGCCGCCGGCGGCTACATGGAGTGGATCGAGTCCGAGGTCGACACCGACCCGGAGGCCGTGGGGCGCATCGCCAACCTCCAGGAGCTCGTCAACGCCATCAAGGAGTACGATGAGCGCGAGAAGATGGAGGGGCGCGCGAGCGAGCTGGGCCGGTACCTGGCGGACATCACGCTCCATTCCGACCTCGACGCTTACGACGAGAACGTCCCGGCCGTCACGCTGATGACCGTGCACCTGGCCAAGGGCCTGGAGTACCCGGTCGTGTTCCTGACGGGACTCGAAGAGGGCCTTTTCCCCATCGGCGGCGGCAACGCCACGCCCGAAGACCTGGAGGAGGAGCGGCGTCTCTGCTATGTGGGCATCACACGCGCGCGCGAGCGCCTCTACATGACCTACTGTGCCACGCGCCGCCTCTTCGGGCAGGTCAATGCGAACCTGCCGTCGCGCTTCATCTTAGAAGCGAAACTGTTCGGCCGCTCGGCGGCGAGCGGAGGCGGAGTTTCCTCGCCTCAGGGCTCGGCCGGCGCGGCGCCCACCCTGCGCGCCTCGGTGAAGGGCTTCAAGTCCGGGCAGCGCGTCGCGCACCCCCAGTTCGGCCGCGGCATCGTCGTGGAGGTCTCGGGGGCCGGCGAGACGATGAAGGTGACCGTGCGATTCGACGACGGGCGCGTGGCCAAGCTCCTGACCCGCTATGCGCCGCTGGAGCCGGCATGATAGACGCTGATGACGTCCGACGGATCGCCAAGCTCGCGCGCCTGCGCCTGACGGAGGGCGAGGTCCGCCTCTACGGCGGGCAGCTGACGAAGATCCTGGACGCGATGGCGGAGCTGGGAACGCTCGACACCGCGTCGGTCCCGCCCACGACCTCGGTGCTGGGGGCGGTCAACGTGATGCGCGACGACGTCCCCCGGCCCTTCGAGGACCGCGAGGCCCTGTTGGCCAACGCCCCCGACCGCGACGGACCCTACTTCAAGGTGCGCAAGGTCATCGCATGAGACCCCTGCTGGCCGCCGTCCTCGCCGGCTTCGTCTCCGCTTCCGCGGCGCCGAGGCCCTCGGCGCCCGACGCGAAGGCCAACAAAACCTTCACCGCCGCGGTGCGCGCCTACCATCGCCTGGAGCTCCAGACCGCCTTGGAGCGCTTCGACCAGGCCCTCGACGCTTTCCCCGGCTGGAAGACGGCCTCGGGCTTCCGGGCCTCCTGCCGCTGGACTCTCGGCGACCAAGCGGGGGCCCAAGAGGACGCGCAGCTGGCCTCGCGCCTCAAGCCCAACGACGCCGCCTCTTACGCCGCGCGCGGGAAGGCCCGCCTGATCCTCAAGGACCTTCCCGGCGCCCTGGAGGACTTCCGCGCCGCGGCCGAGGCCGACCCCAACTCCATCGAAGGCCCCCTCGGCGAGGGGAGCGTGCTCTCCGCCTCGGCCAAGATGCGCGAAGCCCTGGTCCCCCTCGATGACGCGGTGCGGCAGGACCCCGGCTCGGCGGCCGCCCTGCTGATGCGCGGCTCGGTCAAGGACCGGCTTCGCGACTTCCGCGGAGCGGCCGAGGACTACGGCGCGGTGATCTCGATCAACCCCGATTTCGCCTGGGCGCGGCTCTACCGCGGCAAGGCCCTGCGCGAACTCAAGGACTATCGCGAGTCTGAATCGGAGTTGTCGGCGTTCCTCGACTCCAATCCGGATCATGCGGATGCCGGCTACCTGCGCAGCAACGTTCGCTTCCTCCTCGGCGACTATCGGGGGGCCGTTGCCGACCTGACCAAGCTGATCGCCAACAACCCGCGCAAGGGCTCGGCCTACGCCAACCGCGGCCAGGCCCGCGCGGCGATGGGAGACAAGGCCGGGGCCGTCTTGGACCTGCGCAAGGCGCTGGAACTCGATGGCGCCCGCCGCGACAAGATCCAATCCGCCATTGACGCGCTGGAGGCCGCGCCCGCCGCGGACCCCGACGACGCCCTGCCGGCCAAGCCGGAGAAGCCCGAGCCGGGCCCCGACCGCAGGAGCCGCGGGGAGCCGCCGCCGGAGCGGCATAGCGGCGAGGAAGAGTCTCTCTTCATCAGATGATGGACATCACGTCTCTGTCGGCGTCGCGCTTGGCTGAGGCTGTGAAAAACGGCGAAGTCGCGGCCGAGGCCGCGGCGAAGGCCTATTTCGACCGGATCGAGAAGCTGGAGCCGACGATCAAGGCGTTTTTAGCCGTTGCCAAAGATTCGGCGCTCGACCAAGCGCGGCTTCTCGATCGGAACAGAAAGAACGGAGAGAAGCTGGGAGCGTTGGCGGGAGTGCCGGTGGCGCTGAAGGATAATCTGCAGTTGAAGGGTGTCGAGACGACCTGTGGTTCGAAGATGCTGAAGGGCCACATCGCGGCATACGACGCGACCGTGACCGAGCGGCTGAAGAAGGCGGACGCCGTCATCGTGGGCAAGACCAACCTCGACGAGTTCGCGATGGGCTCCTCGACCGAGAACTCGGCTTTCCAAAAGACGACCAACCCGTGGGATCCGGCCTGCGTTCCCGGAGGCTCCTCGGGCGGCTCGGCGGCGGCCGCGGCTGCCCGCTTGTGCGCCTTCAGCCTGGGCTCCGACACCGGCGGCTCCATCCGACAGCCGGCGGCCTTCTGCGGCGTGGTCGGCCTGAAGCCCACGTATGGCCTGGTCTCGCGCTACGGCCTGGTGGCGTTCGCTTCATCTTTAGATCAAATCGGACCCTTCACGCGGACCGTGGAGGACGCCGCACTCGCCTTGTCCGTGATCGGCGGCCACGACCCGCTCGACAGCACGTCGGCGGTCAACGCGCCGCCGGCCGTCTCGCCGGCGCCGAAAGACCTGAAAGGACTGCGCATCGGATTACCCAAGGAATATTTCATCGACGGCTTGGACCCCGAAGTGGAAAAGTCGGTGAGGGGCGCCGTCGAGGTCTTTAAGTCGTTGGGAGCATCGGTCGTGGAGGTCAGCCTCCCGCATACCAAGTACGCGATCGCGTCCTACTACATCATCGCGCCGTCGGAGGCGTCCTCGAATCTGGCGCGCTTCGACGGCGTCCGCTACGGCTTCGTGGACCGTTCCGCCTCGACCTTGGAAGAGGTCTATGAGTTCACGCGGGGCGCGGGCTTCGGCCCCGAGGTCAAGCGCCGCATCATGCTCGGCACCTACGCCCTCTCCGCCGGCTACTACGACGCCTACTACTCCAAGGCCCAGCGCGTGCGCACCTTGATGGCCCGCGACTTTAAAGAGGCTTTCAAGGACGTCGACGTGATCGTCGCTCCGACCACCCCCACGCCCGCCTTCCGGTTCGGCGAGAAGACCGCCGACCCCGTCGCGATGTATCTGTCCGACGTCTTCACCATCCCCTCGAACATGGCCGGCAACGCGAGCCTGTCTTTGCCCTGCGGCCTCTCCGCGAAGGGTCTGCCGCTGGGCGTCCAGCTCATCGCCGACGTCTTTCAAGAGGAGCGCCTGCTGTCGGTCGCGCGCGCCTTCGAGGCGGCCAAGCCTTTCCCGAGGCTGGCGTACTGATGTCGGTCCAGCGGGCAGCCCGCTTTTCTATGGGGGCCGCGCCGGGAAGCTCTTCGAGAACTTCATCCTGGGGGATTCGGCGGCGGTCGAGGTGAAGATCGGCTCGCGCGTCGACACGACCAGCTTGAAGAGCCTGCGCGCCTTCAGCGAGGAGCATTCGCTGCTGTGGTCGGGGAAGGTGTTTCATCCTGCATGAAGGAGGCCAAGGAATATGCGGCCGGCGGCGTGGTCGGCCGGAGCGGAAAGGTCCTGCTCGTGAAGGTGACGAACCTCCAGGGCGAGGTCGTGTGGACCTTCCCGAAGGGCCACCTCGAGAAGGGGGAGACGTGGCTCAAGGCCGCTCTGCGCGAAGTCGAGGAAGAGACGGGCTGGAAGTGCCGCAACGCGGGGGCGCTGGCGAACGTGACCTACCGCTTCGCCCGCAACGGCCGGCCGGTCTTCAAGCGCGTGCGGTGGTACCGGATGGAGCCGGTCGAGCGGTCGGGCAAGCCGGACGCCGTCGAGATCATGAAGACGAAGTGGGTCGAGGCGCGCGGGGCCGCGAGGCTTCTCAGCTATCCCAGCGATCTGAAGCTCATCGCGCGCTATACCGCCCGTCCGGCGGCCTTTGCCGGTTCCCATAGTTCATCGCATGCCTAGCTTTTCCTTGGTATTAGCTCTACAATCCGCAAGAGGTCTTTTTCGTCCTGCTGTGCTATGTGGAACCGTATACTCATAAGTTCGGGCGCGGAAGCATGAACGGCACGTCGAGGAACGGGAAACGTCAAACAGCATGACGACGGGAAAAACGAAAACGGCGGAAACGGATCGGGGGCACATGCCCCGCACCCGAACACACGCTTCAGCGGATGCGCGCTGCTGTGCGCCGAAGTTATCCACCGATTTATGCCGGCATAATTCTATGGATAACTCCGAAACTGTATTGATGGCGCACGCCGCTGAGCATCGACGTTGCGCCAACCTCGGGCACTTGACAAAACGTACGTCTTCCGGTACGCTTATAGTGGAGAAAAAAATGACCACCCTAACCGCCAGCACTGCCAGAGCAACGCTCTATAAGCTTCTCGATCAAACGGCTTCTTCACATGAGCCGGTTCAAATTACGGGGAAGCGCTCAAGCGCCGTTCTCATTTCCGAGGAGGATTGGCGCTCGATTCAGGAGACCCTCCACCTGCTCTCGATTCCCGGAATGCGCGAGTCCATTCGCGCCGGCCTTAAGACGCCCGTTGGCATGCTGTCTAAAAAGCTCGCTTGGTGAGCTGGCAGCTCGTCTTTACTAAGCAGGCCCAAAAGGACGCGAAAAAGCTGTCTTCCGCGGGACTACGACCGAAGGCGGAAGCGCTGCTTGAGGTCCTTCGGAAGAATCCATTTCAGAACCCGCCGCCGTACGAAAAATTGGTCGGAGATCTCGTTGGTGCATGCTCTCGGAGGATCAACATCCAGCACCGCTTGGTTTATCAGGTTTTACCGGAAACCAAAGTCATAAAAGTCATCCGACTTTGGACCCACTACGAATGATGCTATCTACGCATAACCATTCGATTTTGCACGAACGGCATTTTTTGGACATTGCGAAAGTATACCCTTTGGTGTATACTTAGGACATGACTCGAACTATTACTCTCAAAGCACTTCGCCCTGAGCTCCCGCATATCGCAGACTCCATTGAGTCCAAGCTGGACCGCTACATCGTCACTCGGCACGGGCACCCCGTAATGATGCTCATCAGCCCCGAGGACTACGAAGGGCTGCTTGAGACCATTGAAGTGCTTTCGGATAAATCTGCCGCCAAGCGAATCCGTAAGTCTTGGAAAGAGGCGCGCGCCGGCAAGACTGTCTCCCTGGAAGCGCTCCGGCGCAGATTGGAAGGTGTATAGAGTCGAGCTTAGCCGGCAAGCGGGAAAGGACCTCGAGAAGGTCTTTCGGTCTGATCAGAAGCTTTATCAGCGCTTCATAAACGCGTTTCAGGCGATCTCTCGAAAACCGATGGAAGAGGGCAAGCCTCTTCATGGCGAGCTGAAGGGATTACGGTCGTACCGTTTTGGAAGCTACCGGATTCTGTATGAGGTGCGGCACGGTGAACTGCTTGTGATCGTCATTGATCTCGGGCATCGGCGTGAGATCTACAAGTGAAACGCCGTCTTGATAGCGCGCGCCGCTGAGCGTCAATGTTATGTGTATTGATCAAAATGGCAATGTTTCAGTCGAATGCCGGTTAAGCGAATGAGAATGGATAGGGGCCTCCGCCTCGGGGCGAGATTCTAAACATGAAACAGTACGAGATGGTCGTCGGGCTCGAAGTCCACTGTCAGCTGGCCACGAAGACGAAGCTCTTCTGCGGTTGCGGCACGGACGGCTTCGGCTCGCCGCCGAACAGCCGCATCTGCCCGCTGTGCACGGGCCAGCCCGGCGTGCTGCCGGTGCTCAGCAAGCGCGCGGTGGAGCTGGCGTTCCAGGCGGCGCTGGCGCTCGAGTGCCGCTTGAACGACTCGTCCATCTTCGCGCGCAAGAACTACTTCTACCCCGACCTGCCCAAGGCCTATCAGATCTCCCAGTACGACCGGCCCTTCTCCGAGCGAGGCAGGCTGGTCGTCGCCCTCAAGGACAAGCCGCCCAAGACCATCGGCATCACGCGCATCCACATGGAGGAGGACGCGGGCAAGCTCCTCCACGAGGTCGGCTCGCTCAAGATCGACGGCTCCCTCGTGGATTTCAACCGCGCGGGCGTGCCCTTGATCGAGATCGTCTCCGAACCCGACATCCGCAGCTCGGAGGAAGCGTACGCCTACCTGGCCGCGCTCAAGGAGGTCATCCAGTTCGTTGGGTCGTCTCGTTGCGACATGGAGAAGGGCGAGATGAGATGCGATGCGAACGTGTCGGTGCGCCCCGTCGGCCAGGAGAAGTTCGGCACGCGCGCCGAGCTCAAGAACTTGAATTCGTTCAAGAACGTCAAGGACGCCATCGACTTCGAGTTCCGCCGCCAGGTGGAGATCGTCGAGGCGGGCGGCAAGATCGTCCAGGAGACGCGCCTCTGGAACGTCGAGACTCAGGCCACGGTCTCGATGCGCTCCAAGGAAGAGGCGCACGACTATCGATACTTCCCCGATCCCGACCTGGTCCCCCTGGTCGCCGATGCGGCGTGGGTCGCGGCCATCAAGGAGGACATGCCGGAGCTGCCGGCCGTGAAGAGGGCTCGCTTTATCGCCGAATTGGGGCTATCATCGTATGACGCCGACGTTCTGACGGGAGACAAGACACTGGCTGATTTTTTTGAAAAGGCCGCCGCGGCCGCGCCCAAGACGGCGGTCAAGACCGTGGCGAACATCCTCTCGACCGAGATGCTGGGAAGATTGAACGCCGATAATAAAACGGCGGGCGAGGCCCCATTCCCGCCGGCTCATGTCGGCGAACTCGCCGGGCTGGTCGTCGCCGGGACGCTGTCGAGCAAGGGCGCTAAAGATGTGTTCGCGAAGATGTGGGAATCCGGCAAGGCCCCGAAGACGCTCGTCGAGGAGTTGGGCTTGGCCCAGGTCTCCGACGACAAGCAGATTCAGGATTGGGTTCGGCAGGCGTTGGCGGCCAATCCCAAAGCCGCGGCGGACCTCAAGTCGGGCAAAGAGGCCGCCATCGGATCGATCGTCGGCGCCGTCATGAAGCTTTCCAAAGGCAAGGCGAACCCCGCCCTCGTCAACAAGCTGATCAAGGAGGCCGTCCAAGCATGAAGCGCAACACGATCCTTTTCTCCGTGATCCTGGGCCTCGCGCCGCTGGCGCGCGCCTACGACACCATCCGCTT
>Ga0154727_1111_pt8 | contig 13474 bp, 11 predicted proteins | sample Rifle2008BG16ft_FD_105735 | JGI IMG/M metagenome (GOLD analysis project Ga0154727, IMG submission 105735) | Elusimicrobia bacterium RBG_16_66_12 | reverse complement strand
CATAATCATTCGAGTCATCACCGCGATGAGATTTTACGGAGCGCCGAGTGCGGATGCTTTTCATGTCTGGCGATCTTTAAGCCGCGAGACATTGAGAATTGGACGGACGCGGACGAGGGCGAGGGCCAAACTGCTCTCTGCCCGAAGTGCGAAGTAGACGCAGTAATAGGCACAGAGTCTGGCTTCCCGATTAACGTCGCCTTTCTTGATGCGATGAAGGCGCGCTGGTTCTGAAGCAGGCATTCGCGGGGCTTCCCGACCTGCCGCGCCGTTCCTTGCTGATCGCCATCCGGCCGCGTCCGCGACGGGATTTGGTCGACGCGCGGCCATTGCCCCGAAGGCCGCGCATGGCTTATTTTTTCCGGCGAAGACCGCTAAGCGGCGGTCGAACCGCCGCGGTCCCGGCGCGGACGCGGCCGGATGGCCGCCTGTATGAGCGTCCGCGGTCAAAACTCGCACCGGTGCGAGTTTCGCGGCGGCAGGAAGTGATGTAGACTTTCCGTCACCTATGGCGATCCAAGAACTGACCCACGAGCAGCTTCACACGATGACCCTGGCGGAGAAGGACCGCTGGTGGCTGGCCAACGTCTACAAGGGCGACATGCCCCAGCTGACGCTGCGTTCCACGCTGACCGGGATGCTGCTCGGCGGGGTCCTCAGCCTGACCAACCTCTATGTCGGCATCCGCACGGGCTGGACGCTGGGCGTGGGCATCACCTCGGTCATTCTCTCCTTCGCCATCTTCAAGGTCTTCTCCAGGCTCAAGATCGGCAACGAGATGACGGTCCTCGAGAACAACGCGATGCAGTCCATCGCGACCAGCGCGGGCTACATGACCGCTCCTCTCATCTCCTCCATGCCGGCCTACATGGCGGTCACCGGGCAGGTGATCCCGTGGCAGCACGCGATGGTTTGGATCATCCTGCTGGGCCTGCTGGGCGTGCTCTTCGCCTTCCCGCTCAAGAAGCGCTTCATCAACGACGAACAGCTCCCCTTCCCCGAGGGCTACGCCGCCGGCATCGTCATGGACAACCTCCACGCCGGACGGGGGGAGGAGGGGGTCTTCAAGGCGAAGCTTTTGGGCGCGGGCGCGGCCGTCTCCGCCGCCATCGAGACCATGTGCAACGAGAAGGTCATGGGGGCCCTGCGCCTCTCCCGGCTGACCCTGCCGGCGCAATGGGACGACATCCTTTACAAGTGGTTCACGCCCCGCATACTGGGCACGCCGCTCAAGGACCTCACGATCGCCTTCGACACCTCCATCGTCATGGTCGCGGCCGGCGGCCTGATGGGAACCAAGACCGCGGCCTCCCTGATGATCGGCGCGATCGTCAACTACATGATCCTGGCTCCCATCCTCCTGCAGAAGGGCATCATCGCGGGCCCCGGCTTCAAGAACATCACGATGTGGGCGCTCTGGGGCGGCGTGGCCCTGATGACGACCTCCTCTCTCTACTCCTTCCTGTCCAAGCCCAAGGTCATCCTCGAATCTTTCCGAGGGATGTTCGCCGGGAAGGGCTCCGGCGCCGAGGACGTGCTCAAGGACATCGAGCTTCCGATGTGGCTTTTCGCGGCGGGCATCCCCGTCATGGGCCTGGCCACGGTCTGGGCGGGACATGCCTTCTTCGGCGTGCATTGGTGGCTGGGCGTCATCGCCGTGCCGCTGGTCTTCGTCTTCACCCTCATCGCGGTCAACGCCACGGGCCTGACCTCCATCACGCCGACCGGCGCCTTGGGCAAGCTGACCCAGCTCACCTACAGCGTGCTGGCCCCTGGCAACATCACGACGAATATCATGACCGCGGGCATCACGGGAGAGGTGGCTTCGAGCGCCGCCAACCTCCTTATGGACATCAAGCCCGGCTACATGCTGGGCGGCAAGCCCCGCCACCAGGCCTTGGGACACACCCTCGGAATCTTCGCCGGCGCCTTCGTGGCGGTGCCCGTGTTCTACGCCATCTTCCACGGGGACATCGCCGTGCTGATGTCCGACCGCCTGCCGATGCCGAGCGCGCAGATCTGGAAGGCGGTGGCCATGATCCTCACTAAGGGCTTGAGCTTCCTGCATCCGACGGCGCAGGCCGCCATCGCGGCCGGCGCCGTGATCGGGCTGGTCATCGAGATCGCCAACCAGCGCACGCAGGGCCGCTTCCCGGTCTCGGGCGTGGGGCTGGGCCTGGCGTTCGTGCTGAAGTTCAGCGACTCGCTCTCGATGGCCGTCGGCGCGCTGGTCTTCTGGCTGGCCGGCAAATGCTTCACCGACCGCAAGTCGTTCGGCTGCCGCGCCTTCGTCGACAACCAGGAGACGGTCTGCGCCGGCGCCATCGCGGGCGGGTCCATCATCGGCCTGGTGCTGATCCTGCTCGAGACCGTCGTCTTGAAATAGTGGGCGGGAGGCCCGGCCTTCCGCCGCCCTGCTTCAGGCGAAGATCAGCTTGCAGCCGGCGACGGCGAGGACGACGGCCAGCAGGCGCTTGATCGCCGCCTGCGGCAGGCGCGTGCTCCCCAGGTAGGAGCCCGCGGCCCCGCCGGCCGCGGCGGCGAGGGCCAGGCTCCACGCGAGGCCCGGGAACGTCCGGGTCTTCCCGATATGACCGGCGAGCCCGGACGCGGAATTGACGAGGATGAAGGCGGCCGACACCGCGGAGATCGTCTTCGTGCGCTCCCAGCGCAGGAAGATCGCGATGGGGGGGAGGAATATCCCGCCGCCGGTGCCGGTCAGGCCCGACAGCAGGCCGAGCCCGGCGCCGACGCCGAGCGACACGGGCAGCGCGGGAGGCTCTCCCCGCGTCTCCGCCGGCGGGTCGACGAGGAAGCGCGCGGCGGAACAGAGGAGGACCAGCCCGACGGCGACCTTGAAGGCCCGGGTGGGGATGGAGAGGTATCCGCCGAGGAGCGCGCACGGCACGGAAGCCAGGGCGAGCGGCCAGAACAGGCTCCAGGAGAAGTGCCCCGCGCGCCGGAACTGCCACGACGTGATCGCCGCGACGAGGACGTTGAGCGCCAGCGCGGTCGGCTTGATGACCTCGGGCGCCAGGCCGAACAAGGCCATCGCGGCGATGTAGCCGGACGCGCCCGCGTGGCCGACGGACGAATAAAGGAAGGCGACGGCGAACACCGCCGGGGTCAGCACCGCGCGTCAGTTTTGCCGCGCGAAGACGAAAGTCGTCTTCGCCGGGAAAAAACGGATCTCATCGCTCAGGAAGCGCGGATGGCGGTGGATGTGGGCCAGCAGGTGCGCGAAATAGCGCTCGCGGGAGTAATGGAAGTCGTCGCGGCGGCGGAACGCGTCCTCGTCGTCGAAGACATGGGCGGAGACGTGGAGCTGTCCCTGCCGCTCTCGCAGGAACGCCTCGCCCAGCCTGCGGATCTCCGCCGCCGACGCCCCGGGCCGGACGAGCAGATGCTGGCAGAGCCCCCCGTAGTCGTCCTGGTACGACTGGAGGACCTCGTAGGCCGGGACGGTCCCGGGGCATTCGTCCGGGCGGGCGGCGACTTCGAGCCCCGCGCGCCGGCGGCTCCAGGGGATGCCGTCCTGCAGCGCGTCCGTCTTGCGGCTGAGGGCGAATCCCGCCCCCCAGCGCGGCTCTCCCGGTTCGGCCCGCGGCTCCGCGCTCACGAGCACGGTGCGGAGGGATGGATGCAGCTTGAGCAGGTCGAGGTAATCCCGCATCTTGACGTTCTCGCGGCACAGGGCGTCGTGGGCGGCGATCAATCCGCCGACGCGCAGGGCGGGGAAGAAGGCGTCGAAATAGAGGGTGTTGTCGGTCTTCCTGCCGTCCGAGAAGACCAAGTCGAACTCTCCGAGCGCCGCCGAGGCATGATCCAGATAATCGCCTTCCACCAGTTCCACGGCGCCGCCCAGTCCGGCCCGCGCCAAGGTCTTGCGGCAAAGCGCCGCCTTCGCGGGGTCCGCCTCGTAGGTCAGCAGGCTCCCGCCCGTCCCGGCCAAGCCGCGGGCCAGGTGCAGGGTGGATAAGCCGATGCCGGATCCGATCTCCAGCGCCCGGCGCGCCCCGGAAGCTCCGACCAGCATCTCGAGGAGCTTCCCCTCCTCGGGCCCCACCATGCCGTAGGAATCCTGGAACGCCTGGTCGCCGGCGGAGGCCAAAAGACGCTCGATCTCTCGATCCAGGGACTCGCTCACGCCGTGATTATAGCGGAAAAACGAGGGGCCTCGGCCAGAGGAAGCCGCAGGCTGAAGATCGCTCCTCCTCCGGGGCGGTTGAACGCGGTGAGGTCGCCGCCGTGACGGCGCGCGGTCTCGCGGCAGAGGTACAGGCCCAGCCCCGTGCCGCCGGAGCCGGCTCGCGTGGTGACGAAGGGGGAGAAGAGCTTGGAGAGGACTTCGGGAGGGACCCCGCGCCCCGTGTCCTCGACGCGCGCCTCGACGCACTCGCCCTCGGGGGTGTCCAAGGAGGAGAGGCGCACGGTCAGCGTCCCCCCGTCGGGCATGGCCTTGGCGGCGTTGGCGATCAGGTTCAGGAAGATGCGCTCCAGCTCGCTGCCCTGTCCTTGGACCGGGAACTCCGCGTCGGCGAAGTCGCGCGAGACCTCGATGCGGCGCGACTTCAGGACGTCCTCCGAGAGGGCGAGGGCGTTCTCCGCGGATTGCGCCAAGTTCACACGGGCCCCGGCGCGCTCGCCGCCGCGCGCCGTGGAGAGGGTCGTTGAAGCCAGCTGCTGGCAGAAGGAGGCGGCCCGGTCGATGCGCTCGAGGTCTTTCTTGAGATCCGCGTCCAGGTCGGTCTGCTCCAGGCGGAGCTGGGCGTAGCCGCGGATGACCGTCAGCGGCGTGGCCAGGTCGTGCGCGGTGGCGGCGCTGGCCAGGCCGACCGCGGCCAGCCGCTGGTCGCGAGCCCGGGCGGTCTCGGCTTCCTTCAGGTCGCACTCGAGGCGCCCCAGCGTCTCGCGCTGGGATTCGGAGCGCGCGCGCGCGCGGCGCTCGGACTCGGCCAGGATCCAGGTCGAGCCCGCCGCGGCCCACAGCACGCCGGTCTTGACCGCGAGCTCGAAGCCCACGGCCGGCCCCCAGGCCGAGTCCGGGCCCACGTACATCAAGGCGTCGCAGAGGCTGGCGCCGACGGCGACCCAGGCCAGTTCCCGCCCCCGCAGGAGCAGGGCCGAGGAGAACAGCGGCAGGAAGTAGAGCACCCACAGGTTCGATTCGGGGCCGCCCGAGCGGGCTTGGATGCCGGCGATCACCGCGAAGGAGGCGACGGTGCAGGCGGCGTGGGGCCAGTCCTTGTGCGGCCAGCGGCGCACGGCCCAGGCCGCGCCCAGGCTGACGACCAGCAGCAGGGTGAAGAGCCAGAGGACGTCGGGGTAGACCAGGCGCGTGTTGTCGCGGGCCAGGTAGGCCAAGGCGCCCAGCACGCTCCAGAGAGCGGCCTCGTAGCGGACCAGGATCGAGCCGGCGCGTTCATGGACCATCGCGACCCCCGTGCTTGCTGCGTATAGAGAGTATGCCGCGCGCGGGATATCGGCGGCTTGCGGGGAGCTTAAGTCCCGCCGAAGTCGAAGGCGGGCGATATCGTAGAATCCGCCCATGGCGTTCGACGACGCTTGTCCTCTCTGCGGCGGAGCCTCCGAGGCGTTCTTCCGGGAGGCCGAGCGCGAATACCTCCGCTGCGGGACTTGCACGCTCACCTTCGTCCCCGCCCGAGGCCACTGCGACCCGGCGCGCGAGCGCGAGCGGTACTCAAAGCACCGCAATCTCCCGGAGGACCCGGGCTACCGCGCCTTCCTGGACCGTCTGCTCCTGCCGCTCTGCGCGCGGCTGGCTCCGGGGACCCGCGGCCTCGACTACGGCTGCGGCCCGGGGCCGACGGCCTCGCGGATGCTGGCGGAGCGGGGCTTCCCCGTGCGGGACTACGACCCCTGCTTCGCGCCGGATGACGAGGCCCTTCGGGGGACCTACGGCTTCATCGCGTGCACGGAAGTCCTGGAGCATCTGCGCCGCCCCGCCGAGGACTTCGGGCGTCTCGACGCTCTGCTGGCCCCCGGGGGGTGGCTGGGAGCGATGACGGGGGTGTTGGAGGACGACGCGGCCTTCCCCGGGTGGTGGTACCGCAACGATTTCACCCACATCGCCTTCTATCGCCCCGAGACCCTGGAGTGGATCGCGCGCCGTTTCGGCTGGAGTCTGGAACGGCCTTCGCGCGACGCGGCGCTTTTTGGCAAGCCCCTATCTCGTATAATGCCCTGATGAACGCTCTCTCCTTCGTCTTCCTCGGGCTTATCGTCGGCGCGCTCAGCGGCATGGTCGGCGTGGGGGGCGGGATCATCCTGGTCCCGGCGCTGATCTACTTCTACGGCTTCTCCCAGTTGACGGCCCAGGGCACGAGCACGGCCATGCTCCTGCCGCCCATCGGATTTCTCGCGGCCTACACCTACTACAAGCACGGCTACGTGGACGTGCGCGCCACGGTCCTCATCTGCGCGGGCTTCATCTTCGGCGGCCTCTGCGGCGCCAAGGCCGCCGTCGCCCTCCCCCAAGACGTCCTGCGCCGCGGCTTCGGCGTCATCCTGCTCCTCGTCTCGGCGCGGATGATCCTCGGCAAGTGAGAGACCGTTCCTCATCTCCACGCAATATCAGGGCATGCTGCTCGATGGATGACGGACGGCGCCTGCGCGAGTCGCCATAGCGCCGCGCTCCCGACAGATAACGTTGACGCGTGGGCGGGTCGAACAGGATCGACCCCATGGCTTCGGCCAACGGCCGTGAATCGCCGGGATTCACAAGCAGGACCTCGTCGCCGTCGAACTCGCATGGAATGCCGCCTACGCGCGTGGCGACGACGGGAACGCCGCAAGCCAGGGCCTCTTCGATGACGCGTGGGAGACCCTCCGGATGCGTGGAGGTCGGCACGACCAAAACATCGGCACGGTCAAAAAAAGAGGACAACGCGTCTTCTGACTCCAGCCAGCCGCGGAATACGACATTCCCGCCCAGGCCGATTTCCCGGACTTGTTCCTCCAAAACGGATCGTTGCGGTCCGTCTCCGGCGATATCCAGAATGATGGACGTTCCGGGGTGTTTTTTTAACATATCCCTAAAAGCAACGAGCAGGACATCCAAACCCTTCCCGCGTTCCAGTCTGCCTGCGAATATGATCCGCCGGCTTTCGTCGGCGGCGTCCGCCCGTCGATCCGCGCGAGGCCCCGCGCCGCCCGCGGCCAGAATGCTTACGGGACTGGAAACATGCACGCGCGCGTTCACGCGCTTGGCCAAGCGCGCCAACCGTCGTCCGCGGGCGATGACAACGTCTGCGGACCCTAAAACGCACTGATGCAGCAGGCGCAAAAGCCAAGGACTGTCCCTCAAAATCCTTACCCAGCCGCGCCATCCGTCCCAACCCTGCTCGACGGCCAATTCGTAGTCATAGGCCGCATACACCGCCGTTCGGCGGGACAACAGCTTGATCAGGGGCATGATGGGAGCCAAGACCAGAGCCTCGCGCATTTCCAGCAGCGCATAGGGACGCCGCCGACACAGGATCGCGGCTTTGAGCAAATTGGCGAGGGAGCCGAGCCTCCCCCTTGCGAGGGGGATAACCCTCACGGCGCCCGGGTCGACTCGAACCGACATGGTCGGGTCCCGCTCGGACGGCCATGCCATCCAAACGCACTCGTCGAAATAGGTCGCCAGGCCGTGAATATGCGACGCCAGCACGTTCTTGGCCAGCCAAGCGCCGTCGCCGCCGCGCCCAACCCCGCCCCAAACCACCCACAACGTCCCGCCTGGACGCGCCTGCAGGGCTTTCTGCACCCGCGCCCAGGCCGTCAGAGCGACCCCATAAACCCGCCGGCGAAGCCCGTCGCTGCCGCCCAGGACCGGGTACCCGTAAGCCTTCAGCCGCTCCCACAAAAGCGCCTCGGCCATGCGGTTCTGTGTCTTGGACAGATGCCTCCTCCACGCGTACACCCGGGATTCATCCAGCGGTCGGCCGGACATCCTTTTCCAGGGCTCGTCCATTCTGTTGACGTGGAGACAGGAGCGCGCGGTGTCGCGCATTGAATCCTCGAACCTTTCGCCGATGAACCCGCACAGTTTCCTCAGCTCCGTTTCCGGCGAGCGCAGCAAGTCCTCATAACGCAAGGTATAGGCGCGCCCATCCGAGCCGAAAAAATGAGAACTCCTCGAGTCCCAATCCTTCCACCGGCACAGCGCGCCCATGAATCCGACGCCCCCCCACGGCATCCTGCTCAGGGAGAGCGACGCATCGCGAGGGTCGCGCACGATGCGCACCACCGGGGAATCGGGGAAATGACGTCGGATCTGGCTTAGGCAAAGCAAGTGGTACGGGGTCTTTTCCACCCATCGTGACTTGCCCAGGGAAAGCGCGTATGTCTCGGTCAGCGCGGAAAGAATGGAATCCACGCCGGGCGTCTTCCGGGCAAGACAGGTCTCCAGCGATTGCCTGCAGATTCCGTAATTCTCGGGAACCGGGCGCCCCACGTGTCGTATGGAAAACAGGAAATCCACGGCTCTCCCCGGCCATGAATCCAGCCGGCACAGCCGGTCGACGTCGACCTCCAGCAGGCCGCGAAAAAAATGGGTTTCGGGACCGCAGCCCAGCCGGCTGTGGGCTCCCATCATGGCCGCCAACAGAGTGGTTCCTGAACGAGGAACGCCGACGATGAAGATCGGCTCGTTCACCGAAGCCTGGCTTTAATCCCGAATCCGATCATGACGATCGCCGCCGCCGCCTTTGTCGCCAAGCGCGCCGCCTCCAGATGCAGCCGCGCTTGTCGGCTCAATCCAGACCTGGGCGCAGGGCGAGATGGATAGCGTCGGATGAAATCGAACATGCCGGGATGCTCGTATTCCAGGAGGGCTTCATTCCGGGCATGCCGCAGCTGCTTTATGAAATATTTCGAGAACGAGGAGGCGTAGTCATGATAAACAACCGCTTTGGGGTAATAGACGAACTTGCCCTTGTCGCCATATTTCTTCACTCCCTTAAACGTCAGTTCCAGACCCTCATGGCCGCCGCCGCCCTTCAAATTCGGATTGAACCCGCCCAGCTCCGATAGGACGCGCTTGTTGAAGGAACAATTCGCCTCCAGGTTGATGCAGCAGGCCGCGATATCGTCTCCCAAATCATAGTGGGCGGCCAGGAAATTATAGACGCTGTATCTCTTTGGGATGCTCTTACCCCTGAGTCCATAAATATTGTTGTCCCGGAAAGCGCTGACATGCGCCTCCACCAGATCGGCGGCGGGAATCGCATCGTCGTCAAGGAATACGACGATATCGGCTCGGGCAAGCTCCACGCCTGCGTTCCTGCCCGCGCACAAGCCGCGGTTTTTCCCCAGTTTGACGTGCCTGACGGGATAACGCGCCACCAGCGCCGAAATATCCAGGGTCTCGTTATTGTCCACGACCAAGACCTCGAAATTGTCAACGGTCTGAGCCGCCAACGCCCTTAAATTATCATCCAGAGCCTGCATATGGTCGTAGGTCACAATGACCACGGAGGCGAGCGGTCGGCAGTCGCCGCCGCCGGCACTATCAGCGACCGCGGGAAAATCATGCATATCAGATGTGCCCCTTGTCGGTGATTTTATAACATACACTCGAGTCGTGGGTTTCTGGGGCGGAGGAAAAACACTGAAAATCGCCGACCTGGAGCAGGGGCCGATGGATCTCTGGCGCCGGCTGAGAGACATGTATCGGAACGCGAGAGTTCGAAGAAAGGTGGCGGAACATGTCGAAGGTTCCGACCTTTTTTACAAGCTGGGCATAGAAATCACCTCCGCATGCAATTACCGGTGTCCATTCTGCCCTCAGTCGAAGAGCGCCAGGCCCGAAGCGTATATGAGTTTCAGCTCCGTGAGCCTGATAGTGGAGCAACTGGTCGCTCTGCGGTATGCCGGAGAAATCTCGCTCTCCGTCACGAACGAGCCTTTTTGCCACCCGCGCTGCTTGGAGTTCGCCGGCCTTATTTCCAAAAAACTCCCAAAATGCAATCTCCGTTTCAATTCGAACGGGTCCCTGATAGACAAAATCATTCTGGACGGCCTTCACGGTATTTCCACGCCGTTTATCGCTCAAATCAACGACTATACGGGGGGGCGTGAGCTTTCGCGCCTTGGGGGGCTTCTCTCAGGATATGACGCGGAGTTTCAGTCCAGATTCATATTGAAGAGGCGTTCGTTTGGGGAGCGGCTTTCCACCAGGGGCGGCGCGGCTCAGTCAAGGCGGCGCCGCGACTACTTCGGCGATTTCGATTGCCTGCTCCCGTACTTTCGCATGGATATCGGGACAGACGGCTCCGTGATTCTTTGCTGCGCCGACTACCGCTATCAAATGGCGTTCGGAAATATCCACACGGCCGCGCTGAAGGACATTTGGAATTCGGAAGAATTCCGAGAGTTGCGGAGAACGCTTTTCCGGGGCAAGCGCAGATCCGTCTCCTTATGCAGTCGCTGCGACATGGCCGCGCCGGGACTGCCGCAATGGCTGACGGGTTCGTCGAGCGCATGACGCTGTCCCGGGACAGGCTTGCCGCCGGCCTTCGCTGGAGCGTCGCGTCCAAGATCATCCAGGTCGCGCTCAACTACGGAGGCGGCCTGGCCGTGGGGCGAATGCTCGGCCCCTCGGCCCTTGGAGGCGCGCACGCGTTCTTCACGGTGCTGGGAGTGCTGCGTGCCCTCCATCTGCCGGGCGCGGGTAGGGCCGCGACCTACGTTGCCGCCGGCGGCGGCGACGCCGCGGCGGTCCGGCGCTCCGCCATGCCCCTGCAGGCCGGGCTGGCCCTGGCCAGCGGCGCGACTCTCGCGGTGCTGGCGGCGCCTATGGCCGCCGCCCTGCACGACCCGGACCTGAAGCGATGTCTCTACCTGGCGGTCCCTCTGCCTCTGATCCTGGGTCTGGTTCCCCTCTATCTGCAGCCGCTGGCCGGCTTCCAGCAGTTTAAGGATCACGCCCACGCCGGGCTGGCCGGCGCCGTGGCCGCCTTCGTGGCACTTCTGGCCGCGCTGGCGGCCGGCCTCGGGCTTGCGGCCGTGCCGCTAAGCCTGCTGGCCGGCGCGGCGGCCGGGATTGCGTTGGCCGCGGCGCGCCTGCCCGCGCCGGCGCCCGCGGCGCCCTCTCCCGCCGGCACCGACTTCGCGCGCTTCGCGCTGTGGGCGACGGTCCTCGAACTCGGGCTGGTCGCGCTCAACCGCTCCGGCGTCCTCTGGACGAAGCGCCTGATCGCGGACCCCGCGCACGCCGGCCTCTGGGTCTCCGCTCTAGGAGCCCTGAAGTTGCTCCATCTGCCCTGGCTGGCTCTGACCGTCGCGATGTTTCCCCGCCTGGCCGCGGCCGCCCGGACAAAGGACGTTGCGCTTCTGCGCGAGCTCCTCCACGGGCTGGGGCAAGGCCTCTGCGTCGTCATGGCTCCCGCCGCCCTGCTGACGGCGCTGCTGGCGCCTTCCGTCGTGGGCTTGCTCTGGGGGGGGAGCTTCGCCGCGGCGGCGCCGGCTTTGGCCGTGGCGGCGCCGGGCTTCGTCTTCTCCTGCGCGTTCCAAGTCCTGGCGGCGGCGTGGAACGCCTCGGGGCGCCCCGAGAAGCCGGCCCGATTGGCCGTGCTTTTGGTCCTGGCCAACGCCGTGCTCCACGCATGGGCCGTCCCGCGCTGGGGAGTCATGGCCGCCGCTTGGATCTATACCTGGACCTGGCTTGCCGGCGGCCTCCTGGCCGCCCGCGGCTGCGCGACCGCCTTGGGCTTGGAGCGCCGGACGCTGCTCGGCGAGTTCTGGACGCGGAGGGCCGACCCCAGGCCCCTGCTCGGCCTGTTCGGAGTCAACGGGTGAACAACCCTCGCGCCTCGATCTTGATTCCGACCCGAGACGCGGCGCGGCATCTGCGCGCGTGCTTGGCCGCGGTGACGGCCCTGCGCCCCCCCTATCCGCTCGAGATCATCGTCGTCGACAACGGCTCCTCGGACGGCTCCGACGCCGTCGCCGCGGAGTTCGCCGGCGTGCGTCTCGTCGCCGCCGACAGGAAGAAGGGCAGCTACTACGCCCGCAACGTCGGCATCGCCGCGGCGCGAGGCGAGCATCTCTTCTTCGCCGACGCGGACGTGCTCGCGCCGCCCAGCTGGCTGCCGGAGCGCCTCGAGGCCAAGGTCTACGGCGGGGGCGTGAGGCTCGTCTCCTCCAATGCTTTCCTGGAAGCCTTCTTCCGGGCCGGCGGCCACCGCAGCACCGTGACGGGCGGCCGCCTTTTCGGCTGCAACATGGGTTATCATCGCTCGGTCTTCGACGAGTTTGGTCCGTTCCGGGAGGTCGAGTCCGGGGAGGACCACCGTTTCTCGATGGAGGTCCTCAAGCGGCACGCTCTCAGCCCTCTGCCGGAGGTGAGCCACTGGATCGACGCCCCCCTCGAGTACCTCGGCAAAATGTACAAGTACGGCAAGGGAACGCCCTGCGCCTATCCGGCCGCGCGCGCCCCCCGCAAGCTGGCGGAACTGGCGGCGATGTCATCGTCCTCGGCGGCGCTGCGCGTTCTCGCCGAAGCGGCCTACCTGATCGGCTATGCCGTCGGCCCGGGTGGGAGGTAGCGGCATCGCGCGCCTCAGGCCGCGGGCCTCGTCGAGCCGAGCCATGTACAGGCGCAGACGGGCCGGGTCCGAGCCCAGGGCCGCGGCGCGGTGGAAATGCCGGGCGGCCGCGGCCCAGTCTTTGTCGCCGATGGCGATCAGTCCCAGGTTGTTGAGCGCCGAGGTGTTTTCGGGATCTCGTCTCAACGCCTCCTCGAAGAGCTTGCGGGCCCTCTCGACTTCTCCCTGTCCGAGAAGAATCAGGCCCAGGTTGTTGCGCGGCTCGGAGAGCTGAGGCGCGAGCTCGACGGCTTCCCCGTAGTGCCGCGCGGCCTTGTCGGGGTCGCCGAGATGGAAATGATAGATGAGCCCCAGATTGTAGTGCGCCAAGGCCGAGGAGGGGTCGAGGGCGAGGGCGGCCTCCTGGGCCGAGACGGCTTGGCCGAAGAGTCCCCTCTGGCGCAGCGTCGTGCCGAGGTTGCTCCAGGTGGCGGCCTTGGGGCGCAGGGCCAGGGCGCGGCGGTACTCGTCCTGCGCTCGGCTCAGCAAAGCGGGGTCGCCGTTTTTGAGGGCGGCCCCTTGCAGGGCGCGGCCGAGGTTGTGCCTCGCGCGCGCGCAGCGCGGGGCGGCCGCGACGGTTTTCGACCACAAGGTCACGCCGTCCTTCCAGTCGCCGTTTCTGCGGACGGTTCTCCAGGCATAGAGGCCGCAGGCCAGCAGGACTATCTGCGCGGAGAGCGTCCGGGCCCGGGGCCCCGAGCGCCACAGACGCAGGAGCAGCCACCCGGCCAGCAGGCAGAAGCCCATCGAGGGAACGTAGAGCCAGTGCTCGGCGAAGACTTCCCTGTACGGAACGATCTGTCCCGTCGGCAGGAAGGAGACGGCCGTCCAGAGGCCGAGAAAGACCGGAACGGGTTGGGAGCGAAAGAAGCGCCGCGCGG
>Ga0154727_1112_pt1 | contig 13479 bp, 15 predicted proteins | sample Rifle2008BG16ft_FD_105735 | JGI IMG/M metagenome (GOLD analysis project Ga0154727, IMG submission 105735) | Elusimicrobia bacterium RBG_16_66_12 | reverse complement strand
GGCATCCGCACCGCGCGAGCCTGTGATATCAGGCGCTCAGCCCAGGTTCTTGAGGCAGGCCTCGGCGATGGCCGGGGCGGTCAGGCCGTACTTCTCGTAGAGCTGCTCCGGCGCGGCCGACTCGCCGAACTCGCGCAGGCCCAGGCGCACGACCGGCAACGAGGTTCCGTGCTCGCAGGCGGCTTCGCAGACGGCCGAGCCGAGCCCGCCGTTGACGTTGTGGTCCTCGACGGTCACGATCCTCTGCGAGTCCTTGGCGAAGCGGGCGATCGCCTCGCCGTCGAAGGGCGAGAGGGTCGAAGCGTTGGCCACGCGCACCGCGAAGCCTTTCTTCTCCAGTTCCTTCGCGGCTTCGACCGCGTGCGGCACGGGGCCGCCCGAGGAGACGATGGTCGCCTGGTACTTCGCGGGCTTCTTGGCGGGCTCGAAGACCACGTCGATCTTGTTGAAGCCCCATTCGTAACCGGGGCCGTGCAGGTCGGCCATCTTCTGGCGCGTGAGGCGGATATACACAGGACCTTCATGAGAGATCATCCAGCGCACGGCTTGTTTGGTCTCCTCGTGGTCGGCCGGCTGGAGCACGACCATGTTGGGCAGGGCGCGCATGGCGGCCACGTCCTCCAGGCCCATCTGGGAGGTGCCGTCCTCGCCGATGCCGATGCCCGCGTGGGTGCCCACCAGCTTCATGTTCGTCCTGTTGTAGGCGGCGCTGACGCGGATGTTCTCCAGGCGCCCGATCAGGAAGCAGGCGAAGCTGGTCAGCACCGGAACCTTCCCCGAGAGGGCCAGTCCGGCGGCCACGCCGATCATGTTCTGCTCGGCGATGCCGAGCTCCAGATGACGGGCGGGATATTTCTTCATGAAGGCCTGGGTCATCGTGGACTTGGAGAGGTCCGCGTCCAGCACGACGAGGCGCGGGTCATCCGCCGCGACTTCGAGAATGGTCTCGCCGAACGATTCGCGCGTGGCCTTAGCCATGGTGGATCTCCTTGACGGCCTTGTCCGCGTCTTCCTTTTTCGGCGCGTTGCCGTGCCAGGCGATGTTGTGCTCCATGAAGGAGACGCCCTTGCCCTTGACGGTCTTGGCGATGATCGCGTGCGGCTTGCCTCCGGCTTTCTGAGCCTTCGCGAGCGCCTTCTCGATCGCGGCGAGGTCGTGGCCGTCCACCGACTGGACCTCCCAGTTGAACGCGCGTAGCTTGTCCGCGAGGGGCTCGATGGCCATCACCTGGTCGACCGGGCCGTCGATCTGGCCGTTGTTGTGGTCGACGATCGCGACGAGGTTGTCGAGCTGGAACTTCGGGGCCGCCATGAAGGCCTCCCAGCACTGGCCTTCCTGCAGCTCGCCGTCGCCCAGGACGACGTAGGTCTTCCACGAAGCCTTGTCCATCTTGGCCGAGATCGCCATCCCCAGGCCGACCGAGAGCCCCTGGCCGAGCGAGCCAGAGGAGAACTCGATGCCCGGCAGGCGCAGGCGGTCGGGGTGGCCCTGCAGGGGGCTGCCGAGCTTGCGCAGGGTCATCAGGAGTTCCTTGGGGAAGTAGCCGCGGTAGGCCATCACCGTGTACAGGGCCGGGCAGGCATGGCCTTTCGACAGGATCAATCGGTCTCGATCCCGCCAATCCGGCTTGTGGGGATCGTGTTTTAAGAACTTCCAATAGAGAACGGTGAGCAGGTCGATGACCGACAGCGACCCGCCGGGATGGCCGTTGCCGGCCGCCGAGATCATGCGGATGATGTCCGCCCGCATGTCGCGGGCGAGGGCCTTCAGGGTCGTCGGGGAAGCGGTCGCGGTGGACATGGGAAGATTCTACGAAAATCCAGGGGCCGCGCGAGGCGATGTGGTAGAATCTCTTTCGCATGAAGATCAAGCTCTACATCAATCAGATTCGCGCCGCGGCAGCCTGCATCAAGAAGAAGACCCCTGGTTTCCGGCCCGACGTCGGTTTCGTCCTGGGCTCGGGATTGGCCAAGGCCGTCCCCCCTCTCGATCAAATCCTCACCGTCCCCTACAACGACATCCCGGGGTTCCCCCGCACGACCGTGCCGGGCCACGAAGGCAAGCTGATCCTCGGGCGCGCCCAAGGGCGCGCGGTGGCCGTGATGCAGGGGCGATTCCACTATTACGAGGGTCACGCGATGGAATCCATCGCTTTGCCCGTGCGCACCCTGGAGTACCTGGGCTTGAAGACCCTCATCGTGACCGCCGCGGTCGGCTCCATGAAGCCGAACATCAAGCCCGGACACCTCGTCGTCCTCAACGACCACGTCAACCTGATGGGCCGCAATCCCCTGAGGGCGTTCCATGAGGAAGAATTCGGGACCATGTTCCCCGACATGTCCGACGCCTACGATCCGGCGCTCGGCAAGATCCTCCTCGCCGTTTGCCGCAGGCGCAAGGTCGTCGCGCATCGGGGCGTCTACGTGGCCGTGGGCGGTCCGTCCTACGAGACCGCGGCCGAGATCCGGGCCTTCCGCATCCTCGGCGGCGACGTCGTGGGCATGTCGGTCGTGCCCGAGGTGATCCCGGCCCGCCAGATGGGCATGAAGGTCGCGGCGCTGACGTGGATCTCCAACATGGCCGCCGGCCTGCCCGGCTCCATCCAGAATCACGGCGACGTGCTGGCCCTGGGCGCCAAGGTCTCCGACGACCTGCGCGGCGTTCTCGCCGATTTCCTCCGGGCGGCCTGAAGGCCGGGATGCTCTTCCTCGACCTCATCGCGAAGAAGCGCGACGGAGGACGCCACACCCCCGAGGAACTGGCTTTCGTCGCGCGCGGCGCGGCGACGGGGCTGGTCCCCGACTACCAGCTGGCCGCCTGGCTGATGGCCGTGGTCTGCCGCGGCATGGACGAGGCCGAGACCGTGGCGCTGACTCGCGCGATGGCCCGCTCGGGGGAGTCGCTGGGGCTTGGCGGCGTCTCGCGGCCCAAGGCGGACAAGCACTCGACCGGCGGCGTGGGCGACGGGGTGTCTCTCGCCCTGGCCCCGCTGGCCGCGGCCTGCGGCCTGGCCGTGCCGATGATGTCGGGGCGAGGGCTCGGCCACACCGGCGGAACGCTCGACAAGCTGGAATCCATCAAGGGCTTCAGGGTCCGTCTGGGACTTCCGGAGATCCGGCGCCTGGTCCGCAAGCTCGGCGTCTGCATGTTCGGCCAGACGGATTCGCTGGCGCCCGCCGATCGCGCGCTCTACGCCCTGCGCGACGCGACCGCGACGGTCCCGGCTCGTCCCCTCATCGTGGGCAGCATCCTTTCAAAGAAAGTCGCCGAGGAGCTCGACGCCCTGGTCCTCGACGTGAAGGTCGGCTCCGGCGCGATCTTCCGCGACGCGGCCAGCGCCCGCAAGCTGGCCCGCGCGCTGGTCAAGGCATCGAGGGGCCTGGGGATGCCGACCGTGGCCGTGCTCACCGAGATGGAGCAGCCGCTGGGGCGCTATGTGGGCAACGCTCTGGAGATCCGGCAGGCCGTCGAGATCCTGCGAGGCGACGAGACCTCCGCCGACTACCTGGAATGCCTGCTCGCGCTGGGCGGCTGGATGCTGAAGCTCTCCGGACTGGCCAAGACGGCGGAGCACGGTTCCGCGCTGATGCGCGAACGGATCAAGGACGGATCCGGCCTGAGGATATTCCGGGAGATGGTGAAGGCTCAAGGCGGCACGACCACCGTCATAGATGATTTATCGCTGCTCCCGAAGGCAAAGCATTCACGAGAAATACACTCGACCCAGAACGGATTCATCACTCGTCTCGACGCGCGGAAGATCGGTCATGCGGCGGTCATGCTCGGTGCCGGACGAGCGTACAAAGAACAGAGGCTGGACTATGGCGCCGGCTTGGAGTTGATCAGGAAGTGTGGGGATAGGGTCAAGAAGGGAGAGACTCTTGCGGTGGTTCATGCCGCCGACGACTCGAAGCTCTCCTTAGGCGAGAAAGAATACCGCTCTGCTCTCGAGATCGGGCCCAAGCCGCCGGCCCGCCGATCCGTCATCCTTCAGGTCTTGAAGTAGGAGGCTTTATGGGAAAACTCCATGTCAGCGATCATCCGCTCGTCGCCGATAAATTGGCCCGGCTGCGCGACCAAGACACGAACCCGCAGGATTTTCGGCGGCTGATGGCCGAGGTCGCCATGCTGGTGGGCTGCGAGGTGCTCAAGGGCGTGCGCACGCGCAAGTCGACCGTCCGGACCCCGCTGAAGACCGCGCCTTCCGTCGTGCTGGACCAGCCCCTGGCTTTCGTGGCCATCCTGCGCGCGGGGCTGGGGATGACCCCGGGTCTTTTGGAACTGGCGCCGAAGGCCAGCATCGGTCACATCGGGCTCTACCGCGACGAGAAGACCCTGAACCCGGTGCGCTACTACGTGCGCCTGCCCAAGCGCCTCAAGGACCATTTCGTCGTGCTCTGCGACCCCATGCTGGCCACGGGAGGCTCGGCCTCGGAGTCCATCCACATCCTGAAGACGGACGGCGCCGAGAACATCGCGCTGCTGACCCTTCTCGCCTGCAAGCAGGGCGTGGCCCGCATCCACCGCGACCACCCGGACGTGACGATCCACACCGCGGCGGTGGACCCCATGCTCGACGACAGGGGCTATATCCTCCCGGGCCTCGGCGACGCCGGGGACCGGCTCTTCAACACCTAGCGCGGTCAGAAGAGGGGATGTTCGAGGGACAGGTACGCGAGGACGCCCCACTCCTTGCGGGAGGGTCCGACGCCGATCGGCAGCGAGACGCCGGGCACGATCTGGAGTCCTGATTTGAAGTTGATCGCGAAGCGCGCCCCGGGGTTCAGGAAAAACGAGTCCTGGCGGATCTTGGAGCCGTCGCTTTGGATCGTCTCGAACGAGTTCCGCGCCGCCTCGAACATCAGGTTGAAGTTCTGCGCCGCGAGCCAGATCAGGCTTGCCCCGTAGTTGCAGCCGAGGGTGTCGGCCTTGGCGCCGCCGGGCTCCTTCGACCCCGGAGTCCAGGTCCCGCCGAGGTTCCAGTGGGTCACCCATTCATCCGAAAGCTCGACGCTCGCGGGCAGATTGACTTGATAGCCCAAGGCCCCCGCGCCGAGGCCCTTCTTGTCGTCTCCCGTCGGAAGGATCAGCGAGGCGCGCGGAGCGAAGGCGGTCCGCCCCTTCGCCCAGGCCTGATAACGATAATTGAGGAGAACGTCGCCCAGCCCGCTCTCCGCGCCGGGAGGCCCGGGGCGAAGGGCCGGGAGCGTGTAGGAGAACTGATGGGTCTGGTCGGGCGCCGGCCACTCCTGGGTGAAGGTGTAGCCCCAAGACCGGCTTCTCTTCAGATATTGGAAAGCCTGGATATGCTGGATGACCCCCCTCTCCTGGTTGTAAGCCTCTTCAATCAGGAAGGAGTTGTCCTGGATCTTCCCCGGCCCGTCGGCGGCCGCTTTCCCGGCCGGCGTCAAGAGAAGCGCGAACATCAGAAATGCGAAGGCCGTCGTCCTCTCGTTCATGGAAACCTCCGAAGCGTGGGGACATGATACTCTTATTGAGACTAAATTTCAATAAGGAGCCGATCCTGTTTTTTTCCGCTTGGCGTTCTCCGAGTCGAGCCAGCTCTTGAGCGGCGCGAAATAGTCCGAGACCGCGCTCGCGTCCATCTTCCGGCTTCCGGTCATGGCCTCGAGCGCGTCCGGCCAGGGGCGGCTGGCGCCCAGGGCCATCATCTTGTTCAAGCGTTCCCCCGCTTTCTTGTCGCTATAGAAGGAACAGCGGTGCAGGGGGCCGGTGTGGCCCGTCTGCTTGCACAAGGCGCGGTAGAACTGGAACTCCAGGACGTGGGCCAGGAAGTAGCGCGTGTAGGGCACGTTGGCCGCGACGTGATATTTGGCGCCCGGGTCGAAGTCCGTCTCGCTGCGCGGCGCCGGCGGCTTGACCCCTTGATACTGGGCGGCCAGGTCCCACCAGGCCTTGTTGTAGCCTTCGGGCTTGACCTCGCCGGAGAAGACCTTCCAGCGCCATCGGTCCACCATCAGTCCGAAGGGCAGGAAGGCCACGCGCTCCAGGGCCATCTTCATCAACAGCCCCAGGTCCCCCTCGGCTCCGGGGACCGCGTCGAGCAGGCCGATCTGCTTGAGATATTCCGGCGTGACGGAGAGCGCGATGGTGTCGCCCAGGGCCTCGTGGAAGCCGTCGTTGGCGCTGCCGCGGAACAGGAAGGGCTGGGCGGCGTAGGCGCGCTGGTAGAAATTGTGGCCCAGCTCGTGGTGGATGGTGATGAAGTCCTCGGCGTTGGGCTTGATGCACATCTTGATGCGGAGGTCCTGGGAGTTCTCCACGTCCCAGGCCGAGGCGTGGCAGACCACCTCGCGGTCGCGGGGCTTGGTGAACAGCGAGCGCTCCCAGAAGGTCTGGGGCAGCGGGTCGAAGCCGAGCGAGGTGAAGAAGCCCTCGCCGATGCGGACCATCTGCCTCTCGTCCGTCTTGCGGCCCTCGAGGATCTTCGTCAGGTCGTAGCCGGGATCGGAAGCGGGCGGAGCCGCGAGCGGCCCGATGTTCTCCCAGCTCTGGGCCCACATGTTCCCCAGCAGGTGCGCGGGGATGAGGCCATCCGCGCCGACGGCTTCGGCGCCATACTTCTCGATGAGGCGGGATCGAACGTAGGCGTGGAGGGAATCGTAGAGGGGTTTGAGCTGTTCCCAGAGACGGTCCAGTTCGGCCGTGAACCCGGAAGGCGGCATGTCGTAGCGGGATCTCCAGAGCGCGCCGGCGTCGGCGAATCCCAGGTCCCGCGCGCCCTTGTTGGAGAGCTCCACGAAACGCTCGTACTTCTTGCGCATCGGCGGCGAGACGGTCCGCCAGCCCTGCCAGACGTCCAGCAGCTCCTTCGGGTCGCGGCTGTCGCGCAGCACGTCTTCCATGTCCGAAAGGGTCAGGCACATCTGCGGCGTGCGGCAGTACTTGCCTTTGCCGTACTCGCCTTGCAGCCAGGCCTGGATGTCGGCGAGCTCCTTCTGGTCCCGGGGGTCCCTGGGCGCGGGAGCCGAGACCGACAGCTTCAGCAGTAGGATCTTGCGGCGCACGTCCGCGGGAAGCTCGAGCTTTTCATACCGCCGGGCCTCCTCCGCCAGCTTCGCCGTTTCGGCGGCGTAGGCGCGGTCGGCGTCGGCGACCAGCTTCTCCGTGTCGTAGATGATGTAGGTCGCGTAGGCCCAGTTGGCGAAGTTGTCCTTCGTGTTGAGGTCTTCCAGCGTGCGCTCGGCGCGGTCGATGAAGGCCCGGGCCTGGAGGACGGTCGGCTCGGGCGCCGCGGCGCGGGCCGGGGCGGCGGCGAGCAGGGTGATGAGGGCGAGGCGGAAGGTCATGGGGTCTCCTAATCGATGCGGGGCTGGATGCATTATGGAAAAAAAGAAGGCCCCGAGGGGTCGGGGCCTTCCCGCGTCGCTGGCGATGGTCCGGCTGGAAAGCTTAGGCCTTCTTGCCGCCGCACTTCTTGGGGTACACGCAGGTCTCGAACTGGGCGACCGGGGCGGTCACGCACTTGTTGGGCCACACGCAGGGCTGGAACTGGGCCGTCTGCGGGGCGGGCTTGGCGCTCATCATCGAGACCGTCAGGATCAGGCTGATCATTCGAGTTCTCCTTTGCGACGACGACAGTGTAGCGTTCGGGGAGGGACCGCCCAATGAGAGCGGTCAAGAGGAGGACTTGATTCGGCTCAATTGATCTAGGTCAAAGGACCTAGAGGGCCTGGGCCCGTCAGGAGGCGGCGCCGGCGAGCGCGCGCAAACGGTCCTCGCCGATGATGACGAGGTCCTTCTCCCTCTTGCGCAGGATCTCGCGCTCCTCGAAGTCCTTGAGGAGGCGCACCGTGGTCTCGATGGTCAGCCCCGCCATCTCGGCGAGGTCTCGGCGCTTGATGCCCGCGACCACGGGATGTGGCTTCTTGGCCAGCATCATGCGCAGCAGGGTGTCGGCCAGACGGCCGCGCGCGGGCTTGAAGGCGATGTCGCGGGCCTTGTTCTCGCCGCGGCGCACGTCCCGGGACAGCTCCCGCATCAGGGCCAGCGACGCCTGCGGGAAGTGGGTGAAGAAATCGCAGAAGGACTTCTTCTCGATCATGGAGATCACGCTGGGATCCAGCGATTCCCCGGTCGAGGTGTACGCCCCGTCTTCGGCCAGCATCGTGACGTGTCCGACCAGGTCTCCGGGGGACTCGACGCGGGTGGTCAGCTGCTGGCCGGTGCGGCTGGACTTGTAGACCTTGACCTTCCCGGTGCAGACGACGTAGATCCCCTGGGGCATCGTCCCTTCGTGGAAGATGACCTCGCCCCGCTTGAAGGGGTGGGCCAGCCGCATCTCCCGCCAGGCCTTCTTGGCGTCCTTGGTGCCCAGAAAGTCGTAGAAGCAGTTTTTCTTATAAGGACACCAATCGCAGTTGGGGGCGTCTCGACGCGAGAATGGCATGCGTCGTCATTATAGCAATTTTGGGTTCAGCGCAAGGCGATGCGGCCGGCGACCTCGGCGACGAGAGGCCGGAAGCCCGGCAGGTCTCGCACGGCCTCGAGTTCCACGTCCGTCTTGGCCAGGAGCACCAGACGGCGCAGCTCCGAGGTGTTCGCGGCCGAGGAGAATGCCTCCTTGACGGCGCGCAGGGCGGAGGCGGTCTTGCCGGAGACCGCGTAGGCCAGGGCGGTCTGGTAGCGGGCGTCGGCGTTCATCGGGTCCTGCTGGAGCGACTTCTGCAGGGCCTGGAGGGCGGATTCGGACTGGCCGACCTTGTTGTAGGCGGCTCCGATCCTCTCATAGACCGCGGCGGTCCGGGCGGCCCCCAGGGTGGCGCGCTCCGAGTCGATGGCGAGGGCCTCGTTGTAGGCGGCCACGGCGGAGAGGTAGCGCCGGAACTTGAACTCGATGTTGCCCGCGGATATCTTCTCGAGGACGGCCGGGTCCTGGGCCGGGGCGGCGCGCTTCGGCGTGTCGCGGACCGCGTCGCGCATCTCCTCTCCGCGGAAGTCCGCGGCGGCGATGCCGAGGGCCTTGCGGGTCTCGTTATTGGCGATCAGCGGGGCGAAAGCGGGGTCGCGGCGGACCTGGTCGCGAAGAGTCTTCTCCTGGCCGTTCTGGATCGCCTTCTTGAGGGCCATCTCGATGTTGGCCATGACTTTCGCCGTGTCCTTCATCTTCATGCGCAGGCGGGCGGCGTGGACTGGGATCAGGGCCTTGCTCGGGGCGGCCGAGAGAGCCATCTTGTAGGCGTTCAGCGCGCGGTCGTAGGACTCGACGGCCTCGTAGCAGAGGGCCATGCTGAAATAGAGTCGGGAGCGGTCCGGCAGCTCCGTCAGCGCGGGGTCCAGGCTCAAGGCCATCGTGTAGGCGTCGATCGCGGACTGGGCGTCGTCGCGGTCGGCGGCTTCGGTCGACCCCAGCTTGAAGCCGCGCTGGTAGTGCGCCCAGCCCAGCAGAAAATAGGAGGAGACCGTGCCCTGGCGCCGGACGGCCTTGTTGAGGGCCGAGATGGCGGCCGAGGTCTCGCCGCGCTCGAGGCTTCCGAGGCCCTCGGACATCAGGCGCGAGGCCTCGGGGTCGGCCTTCCGGGTATTCCTCGTCTTGGCGGCCCTGGCCGAGGGGGCGACGAGCAGGAGAACGGCCAGGACCGTGACGAATAGGCCGCAGACCGTCTGAGACAAGCTGTTTTTCTCCATGCCTCAAGTATAGGCGTATGGGAGGTCTCTCCCAAGGGTCCCGGGGCCTGGCTCCGTCTGGGCCTAAGTGCCTAGATGGAGCGGAGGGTCCGAAGTGCTATAATCGCCGCTTCGGTGGCCGTAGCTCAGCTGGTTAGAGCGCCTGGCTGTGAACCAGGAGGTCGGGGGTTCAAGTCCCCTCGGTCACCCCAGCTTTATCGTTGCGGCCGTGTCAGCGAGTTTTCGCTTTCGCGGCCGCTCTTTTTTCGTTGTTCAGAAAAATGCGAACTGGGTACCCTGACGGTGCATGCGGGTGCAGGATTCGAGGTCAGGGGGCAAGTCCCCGTGGAACAGCCGACCACGCGGTACCAAAGATACCCTGCGATCCCGCCCGCGCCGACTCCGAAAAGAATCTTGGTCATATTTTCTCCTCCTCAGGCTTCATTTATTGAGATGCGCCGGATTTCAAAAGGATTCAACGGACTTCGTACCTCCGTGGAAATTTCATAAAATGAGACGCGATGATAGCGGAGCGCGATCTGATCGAGCGGAGCCGCAGCGGGGATGTCCAGGCGTTCTCGCGTCTGATCGGCCGCTACGAGGATCGCATCTACCGCCTGGCTAAGCATGTCTGCGTGGGTCTGCCGGCGGAGGCCGACGACGTCTACCAAGACACATTCCTGACCGCCTTTAAGAAGCTGAAGTCTTTTCGCGGCGATTCGGAGCTTGGCACCTGGCTTTACCGGATCGCCTCGAACCTGTGCCTGATGCGGCGGCGCAAAAAATCGAGCGAGCCATTCGTGCCGCTGCTCGACAGCCCTCACGACCACGATGACGGCGCGGCGCATCAGTTCCGGGACTGGAGTACCACTCCGGAGGAAGCCGCCAACAAGAAGGAGCTCGTCGAGAAGGTCACCGGCGCGCTCGCCAAGCTCCCCATGGATTATCGCCTCGTGTTGACCTTGCGAGACGTCGAAGGGCTCTCCACGGCGGAGACCGCGAAGATATTGAAGCTGAGCGTGGCCGCTGTCAAATCCCGCCTGCACCGGGGACGCCTGTTCCTGCGCGACGAGTTTGAGCGGGCCTTCGGCGCGAAGGAGTCCAGGCGATGAAGCTCGAGCGCCTGTCCTGCCGCCGCCGCGTGGCGCTTCTGCTTGATTACCTGGATCGCGAGCTGCCCGCATCCGAACGCAAGCTTCTGGCCCGCCATCGCGCCTCCTGCCGCTCTTGCACCGGCCTGCTGGCCAGCCTTGGGCGCACGGTCCGGACTTTGCATGCCCTCAAACGCGTCTCCAAGCCCCCCGTCTCCGCGTGTCGGGCGCTGGCCGCTGAGTTGCGAAGTATTGAGGGGACGCTCCCCTGAATCCTTTTTGGGCGGCCCGCATCCAAAGAGTGATAGGCGTTTCCCCGTGGAGACCAAACATGAAGACAAACATTCACGCTATCGAGCGCGCCGTCCAGATCGTGTGGAGGACGCCATGAGCGCTCCGTTTCCGCATCGCTACGAAGTGACTTTGACCGGCGAAGGCGGTCCGCTCGGGACGCTGAGCGCCGGGCCGCGGCCGTCGCTTGCCGGTGGGCCGCCTCCTGAATTCGGCGGCACGGATCAAGTCTGGAGCCCGGAGCACCTGCTCCTGTCTTCGGCCAGCTTGTGTCTGATGACGACTTTCGCCGCGATCTCGGTGAAATCGAAGCTGGAGTACTCCGGCTACGAGAGTCGCGCGGAGGGAACCCTCGATAAGACGCCGGAGGGCCTTCGTTTTACGCGCATCGCGCTGAAGGTGACCGTACGCTGCGCCGACGCCGAGAAGGCTTCCCGTCTGCTCGACATGGCCAAGAAGCACTGCATCGTGTCGAACAGCCTGCGCCAGCCCGTTGAGGTTGAGGGTTCTGTTGTGGCCATCTAAGTCGGTGGTGAATCCTTTTGGGGCGACCCGCATCCAACAGATGAGGGGTATCGTACCATGAAAATATTTTTGATGTTTCTGCTTCTGGGCACCGCGCCTGCTGCGGCGATGGACCTGACCGCCGCGGTCGAAACGGCGGTTTCCCGTTCTCCGGCCGTGGCCGAGGCCAAGGCGCGCCGCACCCAGGCCCAGGCCGCGGGCCGCGAGGCGTACCGGAGCCGCTGGCCGCGCCTGAGTGCCCGCGCTGCGGTTCTGCGCAGCGATGATCCGCTGTTCGCTTTTGGCGAGCTCATGCAGCAGCGCCGCGTGGCCGCGCCCGATTTCAACCCCGACACGCTCAACCGTCCCGGCTACCGCACGGCCATGCACGGGAGCCTTGAGCTGGGCGTGCCGTTATTTACCGGCTTTGAGCTGACGCGGACGAGCAAACTCGCGGCGCTCTCTGAAGATGAGGCGCAATTGTTGGGCGGCGCCGCGGCCCAGGCCGTGCGCCTGAAGACGACCGACGCCTACCTGCGCGAGTTGAAGACCCGGGCCTTTCTTTCCGAGCTCGACGCCCGCATCGCCACCGCGCGCAGCGCCATCGACAGCGCCGAGCGCCTCAAGAAGCGGGGGCTCGTGCTCGGCTCCGACCACCAGGCCGCGCTTGCCGTTCTGTCTGGACTCAAGGCCTGGCGCGGCCGCGCTGCGTCCGAGCGCGAAGCGACCCTCGCCGAACTCGGCGTTCTACTTGGAGGACTGGCACCCGAGACGACGGGAACTCTCCGCGTCTGGCAGCCACCGCTTGAGGACGACGCGGCCCTCGTCGCCGCGGCCCTGGCCTCGCGCCCCGACCTAAAAGCGGCCGGCCTGCGCACGCGGGCGGCAGGCGTGCGCCGAGACGGCGCGCGAAGCGGTCTTCTTCCCAGCGTGGACGCTTTCGCCGCGGTGAACAACTCCGCCGGCGGGCTGAACTCCGGCGCGGCCAGCCGTCTCGTGGGTGTTCGCGCCGGCATGCTCTTCGGCGACCCCGCCTACTCCTCGCGCCGAGCGCGGGCCGAAGCCGATGAGGCCGCGTCCGTCGCCGCCGGAGCAGTCGTCGAGGATTCGGCTCGCGGCGAGGTACTGGCCCGCGCCGCCGGGCTTCGCGGCCTGGGCTCCGCGCTTCCTGATTTAAGCGAGGCCCTGGCCCGGGCGCGGGATTCGCTTGAGCAGGTGCGTCCCCTATACCGCGAAGGCCGTCAAAGCGTGCTCGATGTCCTGCGCGCCGAGGAAACCGTGGCGCGCCTTGAAGAGGCCCGCCTCGAGACCGTTTACCGTCAGCGCGTAGAGTGGGCGTCTTTGCGCGCGGCGCAAGGACGGTTCGACGCGGACGCCGTGGCCGTACTCAACGGCAGTTTGGAGGAATCGCGATGAACCTCCCTCAAGCCCCGCTTGGGCCCGCCGGGCGCCTGGCCCAGTCCTTCATCCGCTCCAAGCTGACGGCCCTGATCGCGCTCGGCGCCATCGCCCTCGGCGCGCTCGCGACCGCGCGTCTGCCCCGCGAGGAGGAACCGCAGATCAACGTGCCGATGTTCGACATCATGGTGCCCATGCCCGGCTCGAGCGCGCGAGAGGTGGAGGAGCGCGTCGTCGCGGTCGGCGAGCGCCGCCTCATGGAGATCCCGGGCGTCGAATACGTCTACGCGACCGCACAGAACAACGGCGCCTTCTTCATCGTGCGTTTTAAGGTCGGCACCGATCCCGACGACGCGATGACGCGCGTCTACACCAAGACCTTCGCCAACCTCGACATGCTCCCCCCCGGCGCGGGACAGCCCCTCATCAAGCCCCGCTCCATCGACGACGTGCCGGTGCTGGCGTTGACCTTAACCGGCGAGGGCCTGGGCCCCCTTGAACTGCGCCGGGCCGCCGCCGAACTGCGGCGCGTCGTGACCACGGTCGAGAACGTGGCCGACGTCGAGA
>Ga0154727_1118_pt4 | contig 13653 bp, 16 predicted proteins | sample Rifle2008BG16ft_FD_105735 | JGI IMG/M metagenome (GOLD analysis project Ga0154727, IMG submission 105735) | Elusimicrobia bacterium RBG_16_66_12 | reverse complement strand
CGAGGTCTGCCCGATGGTGTTGGCGATGCCGCCCGCCACTTGCGCCTGTTGCACGCGCGCCTGAAAGGCCGCAATACGTGACTGGTAGTCCTGGTTGGCTGCCTGCGTGGCGGCCAGGTTCGCTTCCCCTGCGATGGCCGGCATCTGTTGGTTGACTCCGAGGCGCGCCGCTGCTTGTGCCCCCGCTCCGCCCCGAGCGTTCATCGCGACCGAATTGGCCGCGAGCGTGGCCCGCTCGGCGAAGCGCTGTTCGAGGGCCTGGCGTTGCTCGGGAGTGAGCTGCTCGGGGCGGTCGAGCGCAAAGGCGAATTCGAGCGCCTTGCGCTGGTCGACGAGGGCCGCGTCGCGCGCCGCCCGCGCCGGGTCGAGCTGCGTCTGGTCGATCTGAGGGTCGCGCGAGAGCTCCGCCGCTCCGCCTCCCTGCCCCTGCACGTCCTCGAGCGTGGGCGCCGTGTACTGCGCCGCCGTTGCCGCCACCTGCTGCTGCTGCAGCCAGCCTTGATGGCCCGCCACGTCATGCGCGTCGCTCCAGGCGGTGCCGACCCACTGCCAACCCGGCCACGCATCGGGCTTGGCCGTGCTCGCCATGAGCGCGTCGTTTGCGGCCTTTTGCTCCGCATTCTGCTTGGCGACGGCGTACGGGTCGCCCGTTGACTGGCCCGTCGCCGTGTTGATCTCTCTGCCTGCTCTGTCGACGGCCATTATTGCGTGTCCCTCGCTGGCAGCCGGGACATGCCGGGAGCCGTCTCGGTCTCGAGTGTGATCTCGTTGATGCGCAGCCCCGCCGAGCCGCTCGAGCCAGATAGCGTCCAGCGCAGGCCGAAGCGCGAGCAGCGCGGATCGGGGATGGCCTTCTTTACGCTCACGATCTTGCCCGCGCTGTAGCCATTGGCCGCGGTGACAGCCCAGCTGCCGATCGCCGTGTAGCTCAGGCCCGAGTCGTAGGTGATGCTGAGCGCGAGGGTCGTGTCCGCGACGTACTCGCCCACCATGCCCGCGCTGATGATGGCTCCCCAGCTCTGCCCCGAGCCGAAGTCGAAATCGAAGGTGTCGAGCACCTGGGTCGGCATCGCACCCGTGCCCGGCAAAGCATCCTGCTGGTGCACGGCGCCCGCACGCGTGCAGTAGACGAGCCTGCCCTGGTATTCCGCCAGTGCATCGACGACCCCGACGTCATCGACGAACCACTGCTTGCGGCGCAGGTCATAGACCAGCACCTCACCGTCATTGCCCGCGGCGTTTTGGAGCGCAAACGCGACCTGGTGCGAGCGGCGCAGGAACGTCGTCGCCACCACCACGGGATACGCCACGAGCTCGTCGCGCACGGCTTCGCCCACCTTGCGATCGACACCGCCGCCCTTGGTGAGCATGCAAAGCTGGTCGAACTCGCGCTGGAAAAACGTGCCCTCGTCCGTCTCGCACAGGCTCCGCCAGCCGTCGGCATCGACGAGTCCGCCCTCGTTGGACAAGCAGCCGGCGTAGCTGAATTCGCCCTGCCCCGAGTGGTCGGGGCCCTCCCCCTCCCAAAGGTGGATTTCCCGGCTCGTGAACGCCACCCGTCCGGACCCGAGCCGCGCGATGCCGAGGACATCTTCACTCGCGCGGACCTGATACTGGACGAGATCCGTATCGGTGAACGCCACGGCTTCGCCCGGAAACAAGAGCTTGCTCTCGAGGATTTGTTCAGCCCGTGGCAGCCCCGCGACTCCCGCGCGGTCATTGAGCGGCCAGACGTAACGGCAGGGCGGCGGCGCCTGGTTGCTCACCGGCGTTTGGCTCTGGGTGTAGATGGTCGTGCCGATGGCCCGAAGGGCATTATCCGATAGCGTGAGCACTCCAACGATGGATGCGCCGAGCCCACCGGTGAGCGCGACCGTTACCTCTGTCTCGCGGTACAGGTTTTCACCGGTGCTCCCGTCAGCGAGCGCGGCGGTGCGGAAAAACACCAGTCGATACGCCGTTGCCTCGCTCAAAACACCATTGCCTCGAAGCGAATGCAAGCCCGCGACGGTCACCGTGATGACGTTGTCGGCTGCGCCTGTGGTCAGGGCGAAAACCTTCGATACGGGGCCAGAATGCACGTTGCCGCGCGAGTCCACCCATTCGGCGTGCACCTGAACGAAGTATTCCGCCGAGCTCTGCACGCTGCCCGCGCCCACGCTGGGTGTGGCGGTCAGGATGAGCGGAGCCTCACCCCAGCCGCTCTCTACGGCGCTCCTGCCATCGGTGATGAGCGGCACGCCGTTTGCGATCAGCGCCAGGCCTCCGAGCACGGCAACCTGCCTGCGCCGCAACGAACCCGCACGGTACTCGGTGGCCATGCCGAGAAACGATCCCGTCACGGCTACCATCGTGGTCATGTAATAGTAGCCCGTGACGGCGTCCTGCACGTGCGAGCCGAGGCGCGTTGGCACACCGCTCGTCGCCGTGCCGAAATCTTTGAAAAACATGGGGCGGCCGCTGCCGAAACCCACCGTTACCTTCTGATCGGTGGCCCCGTTGATGAAGCCGTAGCCGGCAACAAAAGACGAGCTCACCCCTGTTGGGTCGAGGTCTAGCACCTCGGTCGAGAGCTGCGCATTGGTCGCTGAAAAGGTGACCGTCGACGAGCCACCGGGTAACGTGCTGTGGGTGTCGTTGACCGTGAACCCATAGACCGTGCGAGGGGTGATGGTATTGATATCGAGCGCGATCGTGAAGTCCCTGCTCGCGGTCGTGTGGTACTTGACCGAGATGTTGCTGGTTATCGTTTCCGGCGTGGTGATGATGGTAGGACCCGTCACCGTGGCGCCATTGGTCAGCTGGATCGTAAGCGCGCGCGGCACGTTCGTCGTGGCCGTGACGTAGCAAACGGTGATGCGGTCTTGCGGGCCATTGGCTGCGATGGCCAGGTTCACCACGGCGATGCCCGCCTTGGTCACGGTCATCTGCTGAACGTGGCTGTCATTATAATGGCGAATGACCAGGTCGCCCGCGAGCGTGCCCACGGTGACGTAGCCACCGGGCGCTCCGAGCACTGCTGCCGCGGCGAAGTTGACCGAGTCCGTCGTGTAGAGGATCGTGCGCGCCGAGAAGTCTTCCCCGGTGCTCGCGTCGAACGTGCGCACATTGAGCTGATTTCCCGTGACGGTGACGCCGACGACCGCAAACAGACCGCTCGCGAGCAACATCACTACTGGACGCAGCATGCGTGTCGCGCTGTCCTTCAGGTTTTTTACTACGAGCGTCGCGTCGTCGCTCGCGCGCACTACTACGCCGAACGAGTCGCTCACCCCGCTGGCGGTGCCCACCGAATCGAAGGCCGTCACAAGGATGCCGTTGTTAGCGGCCAGGGTCATCGTGAACACGCCGTTTTCGACCTCGGGAGTGACGGCGACGTCGCGCACATCCGTGGCGATCGGCAATGGCTTCAGCACGTCGTTGAGGGCGCGCCAGCCCTCCGCGGCGCCCACAAATTCGAACATCTGCAGGTTCGTGTCGATGCTCAGGGTCGTGCTCGAACCAAAACCAAACAGGCGCCCTTGGAACGAAAACAGATCGTGGATGCGCGCGGTGAACGTCGCGCTCGCCTCCATGATGCCCATGTCGAGCGCGGTAAAGCCCGGGCGCTGCTCGAGTTCGTTGTCGCGACGGAGGCGAAGGTTCACCGCGCGACGGATCAGACCCTCGGGAGGCAGGATGCGCCGGGCAGCAGCACTGTTGGCCCCGCCGTCGAGGGCGTAGCGCGTGAGGGTCATTCGGTCCCCTAGCCTATTCTCCGATTCGGTCCGGGTCAAATATGACCCACGTCAAGAGAGGAGCCCGTCAATCTGACGTAGGGACGCTCAAGTGACGCGGGCGCCGTCCGTTCTGTCGGGGCATGAGGCTCGTTGCTCTGCTGCTGCTCGCTGCCTGCGCCGGTGAATCCACTGTCGCGGCCCCGGACACCGACACTGCCCCACATGCCACGGCTCCCGGGGCATCGCGGTCGCTGCTCGTGGCCATCGACACCCTGACGGGCCAGGCGCGTGGGCTGGAATTGGTCGACACTTTCATCTGCGAGACGGCCGTCAGAATGGGCACTGACCCGGTGATCTCTGCCTACCCGGAGATGTTTGGCTTGCGCAAAGCGGAGCGCTTCGACTGCCGCGTCCCGAAGTAACCCCCAGGGGTGACCCGCGGGGCAATACGTCACAGTCCCAGCCATTGCACCGGTGATACGCTCAGGCTCGATAGGCCCGCCCGTCCGCTCTTCCCCCCGGAGCAGTGATCGGCGGGTCTAGCCTTGTTGGGGGAGGGTGTACTGCCCGGTCTTGCGCAAGGGATGCAGGAGCTCGCGGTGCTCCTGGTCTTTTTCGAGCTGGGCCATCCTCACGGTATCGCTCACGGCGTGTGCGACGACTCGCTGTCGGTATCGTCCACCAAGTCGCGCAGCCTCCGCGGTTGCTCGCGCAGCACAGTCTCGAAGGCTGTCCGCCACGTCTCGTTGACTAAGCGCAATTCTCGCTGCTGCTGCCTTGCCGCAAGCTCTCTCGAGTAGCGTCTCTGTCGATAGACCAGCCAGATAGCTGTCGCTGCACAGAAGCCACCCCAGCGCCCTTCCGAAAGCATTCGGAGGGCGTAGTTGAGCAAGGTCGTCTCCGGCGTCATGGTTCATGGTCTTCTCTCTCCCTGTCCCGTTGTTACCCTGGCAAGCCCACGATGATGAGCTGCGCCGATCCGCCGTTGCCCCCGTTGCCCCCGAGCGCGGTGTTGCTCGCGCTCGTATTGTTCACGAAGGCGCCACCACCGCCGCCACCGCCGCCGCCACCTTGGCCGCCTACGCCACCGTTGCCGCCGGTGACACTGCGCGCACCGGAGACCGTGGAGAGGCCATTGGCGCCACCGCCACCGCCACCGCAGATGGCCCCGTAACCTTCGGCGCTGGCCACCCCGGGGGTGCCGCTCGCGCCCGTGGCCGCGCCGGTGCCTCCGTTGGCGAGCGCGCCCCCCGCGGAGCCAGCCATCGAAAAGACGGCGCCCGCGGCGGAACCGTCGACCGCCGCGCCGACGTCATTGCCGACCCCGCCCGCCCCGCCGCCGCTTCCCCCGTACGCGGTTTGCCCGCCAGCAGCAGAGGCCGACGAGAAGGACGCGCCGCCGCCGCCGCAGCCGTACACCGAGGGCCCGCCGACGGAGCTGGCCGTGGCCGAGTTGGCTCCGAAGCCGCCGCCGAAGGTGGAGGTGTTGGTAGCCACGGCCAGCGTGCTAGCGGCAGAGCCGGGCAAGGGTCGTCCTCCCGCCGTGCCCACGGTCGTAGACGTGGTGCCGGCCGTGAATAAGCCGCCGCCGCCGCCGCCGGAGCCATCTGAGGCGTCGTTGCCTCCCGACCCGCCGCCGCCGCGGAAGGCCGTGTACACAGCCACGCCGTTGGCAGAGATGGTAGCGTCGGCCGAGGCCACCGCGCCGTCCGCGCCGACCGTGATGCCCGCTGCCGTGCGCGCGACGCCGGTACCTCCAGCGCCACCTGCGGGCAGCGTGATCACGACGGGCAGCATCGCGATGAGGGCCGCTCGGGACACCACGATGGGCGGCAGTCGAGCGCCACCGGCACCGCCTCCGCCTCCGCGCGGAACAGTCGAGCCGCACGCGCTCGCTCCCGCGCCCCCGCCCCCGCCGGGCCCCGAAAAGTGCAGCGTGAAGATGTTCCCCGCGGGGATGTCCGCGGCGGTCGTGTACGTGATCGGCGAGCTCGCGCTCGTGTAGACGTTGAGACTCGCGTACCCGTTGGCGGCGCCCGTCGCGCCGACGAAGGTACCCGCGATCGCGTTCCACCGGTTGACGCCGTTACTCTCGAAAACGACCAGGCCCTCGTCTGCGAAGGAGACCATCTCCTGGCCGTTGACCGTGGCATCGTTGCCTGCATTGGGCGCGACGAATACGCGCAGCAAGCCCTCTGGATTCTCGATGAAGATGCTGATGCGGCTGCCGCGGTTCTCTGGTGAGGGCGACGGAAGCACCAGGCCCATGCCTGCCGCCGGTGGCGAGACGCGCTTGGTCTCGCCGGCCGTGGCGCGGTAGGTCGTGATGGCCACGCTCACGTCGCCGAAGCTGCGCGTGATGGCTTTCAGGTCGTCGAACAGGCTGCTGAACGCGCCGAGCAGCACGCCACCGAGCAGCGGCGGGGTGTCACGGGGGAGCTTCTTGGGCGGGCGAAAGAGCGTCAGATAGCCCTCTCAGCCGTGAAAGTGCTCGACGTCCCGCGTCCAGCTGCCGACCCCGTCCTCGGTCTCGATGCCGGTGAACTCACCGATCGCAATCACTGCTTCGTCGCTCATGTCTCTGGCGAGAGACGCGCGCCGCTGCGCATCGTTGTCGCGGATGCAGCACTCGAGAACCCCTTGCGCCACGTGGTAATCGAACCAGCACTGCTCCCGGTACAGGAACAAGTAGGTGTCGTTGCCCGCAATGTTCGTCCAATCGGGTAGCGACCAGATCATGTAATCGCCACTCGTCGGGATCGGGAAGATGCCGATGGTGCCGGGCGTCAAGACCGTGGTCGCGACGCTGCCGTGGCTGATGACATCCCAGGCGTAGGGGCGCTCGGTCTCGGCGGGGTGATTGTCCTGGTGGTCCCGGCGCTCGCCCCAGCCGTCGAGGTGCTTCAGGCGCCGCCAGCGGCCGCTCTGCAAGACATCGATGCCCACGACCGCGATGGCTCCCGTCGGATAGGCCACGGTCGCGTACTGCTCGCCAGTGCTGACGGCGGTCGTCGGCAGCGCGGCCTTTGCTTGGGCCACGCGGAACTCGCGGAAGCCCTTGCGCGTGACTAGGCCCCGCATGCGCCGGTAGGTCTCGTCTCCGAACTCGTCGATGATCTCGGTCTGAAAGCGGAAGGTGCTGCCGGTGCCGATCTGGCCGACGATGTCAGCGAGCCGAGAGACGCGCGTCTTCCATTGGGCGAGGGTGCGGGTGAACATGGCGCCTCAGGTGAGCAGGATCCCGGTCGGGTTGCGGTGGTTGGCGAGCCTCACGCGGTTGGCGAGCGAGGGGATGCCGTTGGCGTAGTATGCGACAGCCCAGTCGGTCGTGTCGGAGTTCGCTAATCCTCCGACGGAACACGCTATCGCGATAGCGTTAGACGAGTCCGCCAGCGTGGTCCCCACCGAGCCCGTAAGTGTGATGGTTTGAGGCAGCAAATTGGCAAAGATCTTCACGCGCTCTGCCGCCAAAGAGCCGCCGAGAATGAACAACGGATCGAAGTAGCATTCGAGCCACACCCACGAAGAACCCGTAAAAATGCCCGTATTGTCCGCTCGCTCTGTGACATTCGCAGTGCCGTCCGTGGACGTTTGGCACCCCACGCGGTCCGGCGTGCCCGTTATGCCGTTCAGTTGCATTCTCCGGATTGGTGGACCGTCAGTGTGCTGCACCAGGGTTACGGTGCCGGTGATATCGCCGCTCGCGTCCGGCAACCGAAACCATCCCAGCATGCCCGTTGCGCCGGTCCATCCAGCCACGACTGACCCCGCAGTGACTAGAGTGGACGGATCCGGATCCCCGGAGTCCCGCATCCTGAACTGCACCCCGCCGTTCTCCGCCAGCGCCGTCGGCTGGCTCGCGACCGTCGCCTGGATGAGATCGAACGTCGTGTGTCCGCCACCCTCGAGCACGCGGAAGCCCGTGGTGCCGAAGCCCGTGGTATTGGCTGCCTCCCACCAGTAGCCCGCGGCAACCTCGGGCACATCTCCCGGCATAAATCCAGGCGCAGAGGCCATCTCCCACCGAGCGCGACGCGCCGAGTCTGAGCGCCTCACGGCGTCACGCTCCCTGGCGGTAGAGGTCCAGGCTCACAAACAGACTGCCGACACCCGAGGCGCCCATCGCAATCTGATTGGATACGATGATGCCCTCGTTGGCCTCGAGCGCGAAGCACAGCCCGTCGGGGTTGTCGTCGTCCTCGTAGACTCCCGGCAAGGTCGAGCCGGCGCCGACCGCGAAGGTATCGGGCTCGTCGGCGTCGACGGCCGTGAACGTGGCCCCAGTGATGGCACCGGTCGCGGCGATGTAGCTCGAGATGTCAGTGAGCGGCACGCGGCCTCCCACGGCCAGGCCTCGCACCGTCGCACCGCGTTTGTAGTGCGCCTGGATCGCCGTGCCGCCGGTCGTGTGGATCGCGGTAAAGCCCGTCACCTTGTGCACGCGGAACGCGAGCGCTTGGGCCGCGCCGAAGGCCGTGGTCGTGGCCCAGCGCAGCCGAATTCGTGCGACCGCTGCGGCGTACAGGATGTTACGGCACCCGAATAGCTCGCCCGCGGCTGCGACGCCCGTAACGAGCCCTGACACGCCGCTCACGCGGATGCCTTCGGCCTGCACGAGGTTGCTCGGCAGGCAGGCTAGGTTTTCTCGATTGACGCTCATGCTACCTCAGGCTGCCGCCGATAAAGCCCGCCGCATCCGAGCCCGAGGCAGCAACCAAGGCTCGGAGCGGCTAGCAGTCAAGAGCCCTGGAACGGCACCAGCACGGCGGGACCGACAAACAGCTCGACCCGGTGGCGCGTCTCGTCGGATGCCACTCCCGTCACCTGCAGCTCGACGTGGGTGCTGTTCATCACGAGATCCGCATCGCCCGGCGGCAGGATGAAAAAGCTCACCTCGAGGCGGCCGTCGTCGTCGAAGCCATCGGCGGAGGGCGTGGCGGTGTCGGCCGTGAAGATCGACATGGTCGTGGTGTTCACGGGGAACACGCTGGCCACGAGCGACTCGGAGGCCGTCGCCACGTCGCTCGAGCAGTTGATACCGAGCACGCGCTTGCCCGCGACTCGCGCCACGGGGTGAGTGAGGGTTGCGGTGTTGGTCGAAATGTTGCCGATGCTCGAGCCTGCCGTCGAGCTCACACTCACGTCGGAAGTGCCCACGTCGGTCACGATCGCGGTGTCGCTCGAGTCGTAGTTGGCCGCGGCGTGGCAGACGCCATAGGCCACGTTGGCCGTCGCGACTACGCCGTGCGCATGCACAACCCGGCGCGTGCCGAGCAGCACCGGAGTCGCGGCGCCTGCGACCCAGCGCTCGTACTCGACGTAGAACTGGTCATTGTCGCTCTGCAGGAAGTGACGCCAGCGGATCTGACGAAAGGTCCCGGTGGGGAAGGTCACACCGAGATCGGTCAGATCCATCAGCTCGAGCGCTGCGGGGGTGGTGTCGTTGGTGTTGACGCCCTCCGCAATCAGCGTCGGCTTGCCGAACATCGAGGCCAAGTACTGGCCGCGTTTGCTGTGGGTGCTCTGCGCGCGCGCGAGACGTATGCCCGGATCGCCATCGATGGCGTCCATGTCGATGATGCTCGCGGTCGCGGCGGGCTGGATGAAGCTGATTGCAAGGGTCTGAGTGGCCATGTCTTAGCTCCCACACGAGAGTTCGAGGAACGCGCTCAGCGTCGTGCCGTCTGCCGAGTCCGAGACGTCCCCGTCGTCGCCAGCGGTGACGATGACGTTGGCCGTGCCGAGCGTGAGCGAGATGTCGCTCCAGGTCACGACGCGCCCGCCGGCAACATCCGGGCTCGAGTCGTTGTTGATGATGCTGCCGCCGCTGGCCAACACGCGCAGGGCGCCGCCCGTTGGCAGGTTCGTGAGCGCGTACAGCCCGGCGCTCGTGCGCGCGGCTGCGATGCCGCCGGTGGTGGCCGCGGCCGTGACCGTGATGGCCCCGGTCGCGCCGATCGCGGCGTTGAAATAAACCTTGCGGATCAGTCCGAACTTGACGTCGAGATGCTGCCCGCCGGGTCGGGTGTCGCTGAGGACCGTGGTGACTGCCATGGTTCAGCCCGTCAGAGCGAACACGCCGTGCGCGCAGGGGTTGCCGACACCGTGGGCGCCGATGAAGTACGGGCGAAGCTCAGCGTCGTTGCTGCCTTCCTTCGCGCGCAACATACCGTTGCCCATGCCGTAGGTGAAGAGATTGATCAGCTTGCCGGTGGGCCCGGCAATGCGGCACATCTTGAAGGAGTTGAGCCGCGCCAGGCCCTTGGTCATCGTGGGCTCGGCGATGGTGTTGATCACGCCTTGGGCCGTGCGCACTTGGATGGCCTCGTAGCCGTCCACTGCGACCTTCTCCACGTCGCGACCGACGCGCGAAGACTGCTGGTCCTCGAACGTGTCCCAGTCCTCCGGGTGCAGCATGAGCGTCTGGCTCTTGCCGATCTGAGCGCGATCGGCGCCGAGCCGGGCCAGGTTCTTGGCGAGCAAGCGCTTGACGCGGCGAGCGAAGGTGCCGGAGTTCTCGGAGGTTCCGAGCAGGCGCGAGCCCGAAAGGAACGCTTCGAGTGCACGGTTGACGCCGAGCAGCTCGGAGGTGCTGCGCGTGAGCGGAATGAAGCTCGACCAGGGCAGCACGGTGTCTTGCGGCACGCCGCGATGCATCTCGCCGAGCCGGTAGACGTAGTACGTGGTCGCCCCGGTGTCGTCCCAGCCGCCCGGGTTGGCCGCGGTTGCCGGCGCGGAGATGGCCGCGACCTGCAAGAAGCCGTTGTCGGTGTCGCGGTCGATGATGAGGCCCGCCGCTGCGATGGTCGAGTGCGAGGCAGAGGTACCGTCGCTCACGCTGATCTCGACCTGGTCACCCGGCATCAGGCCTGCGATGGCCTCGGGGGTCGTCGAGAAATTCAGCGAGAAGACAGGCCGCGCGCCAGAAGCAGCGCTGTGGAAGGTCGCGGTGCCGACGCTGCCGCCCGCAACGGAGTTGAGCTGGTAGCTGATATTTTGAGCGAACCCGGCGATACCCGCCTCGGTGTTGCGCTCGAGGAAGTCGGCGCCGTACTCGGGATCCGCCTCGCTCTTGACCAGCTCCTCTAAGCTAAAGAGGATCGAGCCCTCCATTTTGCCGTAGGGGATGGTGTAGCGGAAGTATTCGCTGTTGCGCTTGACGCCGCTGATCTGCTGGGCCTGCGCGAGCGTTCGAGAGAAGCCGCGGGGACCGCGCAGCGTGAAGCGCACGGTCATGCTCTCGGAGCCCTTGCTCCGCTCGTAGGTGTACAGGCCCATCATGGGCTCGGCCTTGATCGCGATATCGTGCAGCTCGTCGGGAGCGAGCTCGTAGCGGCTCAGGTAGTTGTCGACAAATTCACCCACGGCGGCGGCTCCAGGCTGTGCACACCTCCGTGATGACGGAGCCGTGTGCGGACCATTGGCATCGCAAGCGCAGGCGAATCGATCTGCTGTCCGCGGGCTCTCCCGGATCGGCCCCACCGAAGGGGCGCCGTCTTTCAACGGGGCGGCTCACTCCGCGGTGAGCTCAGGCTGGACGTGCCTGGTAGCTCTGTTCTGAAGTAGGAACGCGGGCCGAGTCAAATAAATTCGGCCGGTGCTGGGTCAAATGCGACCCACCCATCGGACAGTGTAGGTTGTCAACACACCGTCGCGCGGCTAGCGCTTGGGCAGTTGACCGCGCCGATTGAAGCGCCGAACATCGAAACCAGGCGCCTTCCGGACGCGGGGCGCTGCTGCACCGCGGGACTGTACGCTCTTCCGGATCCGCCGTTGCAGATCGCGAAAGCGGCGCCAAGGAATGAGCCTGCTTGGTGCCAGTTCCCACCAGATCACCACCTGGACGCCAGCGGCGCCGAGCGCCTCGAATAGCTCGACCTGGTTGTCGCTGAGGCAATCCGTTGCGCTCTTCACCTCGACAAAGTGCGCCTTACCGTCAGCGACGATCATGAAGTCGGGCCACCCACTTCGGAAAACTGACCAGCCCTTTTCAGTTGCCAACTGCTGGAACTGCGCCTCGACGCGAGTGCCGTGTGCGATAGATTTGCCTGCCACCCCTTAGTGTCGCCCATCTAGCTAGCCAAATGGGCACACTCGCTCAGGTTTCACTCAGGTCGCCCCAGTCGTCCCAACGCGACCACATCTGCCCCATCACCTGCAGCATCAGCACGCTCTGACCACCGTCGACACCGCGCCAGATGCTGCGAGAGCGGCGCAGGCCCCGGAAGGTCGCCACCGGTGGATCGATCGGGATGTAGCGCTCCAGGTCCGCCAGGCTCAGCCGCGCAGGCAGCATGTCGAGCTCGTCGGGGGTCATGGCACGGCTTGCTACGCGCGCGGGCGTGTTGGTGGATGTGGGAGTGAGCACGACCACCGGTCCCGCTGGGTGGTCGTGAACGCCGATGGCCTCCGGGTGTGCGTCGAGTAGCGCTGCTGCGTCGTTGCTGTCCATGACGCGATGATATCACCCCGGGTGCAATTTGACCCATGGCCCGAACGGGTTCAGTATTCGCCTCATGCTGCGACAAATCACCTGGGGGTTCGTCGTCGGATACGTGGGCCTCTGCGCACTGGCGTCGTGCGGTGCGCCCTCTCTGCTGCAGTGCCGAGCGGAGGCCGTGACCGCCCTGCCACTCGAACCGGACGCGATCACCTTGGGAGACGTGAAGGAGGTCGCCCGACGCGTGAAGGCGTGCCAGGCGCAGGGAGACGCGGGACCGTGAGCGACCAGCTCCGCCCTCCGCCCTTCCCCGTGGCGCGCGACACCGAGACCGAGCCCGGCCTAGGCGAGACCCCGAGGGAAGCCCAGCTCCGGGGGGAGAACGTGCGCCTGCGACGGGAGCGCAATCAGGCGCGCAAGGAACGCGACGCGGCCCTGCTGGGCACCAGCGCTCCGGGGACGGGCTCGACTCCGCCGGACCTGACGCGCGGGCAGCGGACCGTGCGCGGGCTGCTCGCCGGGACCAAGTACGCGGTGCTCTTGCCGGTCGTGGCCTTCGCGGGGAGAGCCGCCGCACGCAAGTGGCCCGAGGTGCAGGAGCTCGTTGACGCGGTGCTCGGGGCGCTCGGCCTGTGACCCCCGAGGACGTCCGGGAGTTCCAGCGCTCCCGCGTGGACGTCTTCGGCGCGCCCCTCGCCATCGACGGCGCCGTGGGCCCGCTCACCCAATGGGCGCTCGATCTGTTCAGCTGCAGCCCCCGTCGGCGCGCGGTCGTCCACCGTGCCCAGTCCGCCTTGGGCATCACCGAGGACCCTCCCGGGAGCAACCGGGGTCACCGGATCGACGAGTGGCTCGGGCGCTGCCATGTCTCGACGGGGCTGCCGTGGTGCGCAGCCTTCGCGTCCTGGTGCCTCGAGACCGTGGCCATTGCCGGCGCTCAGGCCTTGGGAGGCCACTTCCCCGCCGTCGACTCGCCGCTACCGGGGGACGTGATGTGGTTCTCCACCGGGGCAGGCAAGGGCCACTGCGGGCTCGTGGTGGGCCTCGGGCCTCACGAGGTGATGACCATCGAGGGCAACTGCCTGGACGCCGTGCGGTGCGTCCGGAGAGCTCGGGACCGGGTGCGGTTCAGCTCGACGGGCGTGGACATTCAGGGGACGTGCCCCGCCTCGATTGCGCGCGCGCCGTTCATGGGTGCGGCGTTGGAGGGGACGCGGTGACAGGCGCAGATTCGGAGCGCGGCCAAGCCTCCGCCGCTCAAGCGCTGAGCTTCGCGCGTTCGGACCGGTAGCTCTCGTGGCTGCCGCAGACCCTCTCCCCCGGTAGGGCCTTGCCCCCGCAGACCCAACAGAGCCGCTTCCTCTTGCGCTCTTCGCGCCGGGCCTGCTCCCGGGCATTGTGCAGCTCCGTGCAATCGTCGCAGCGGCGCCCACCCTTGCGGGGCGGCCTCGAGCAATCCTTGCAGGTCGCGCCCGTGTCGCGGCTCGGGTGAGG
>Ga0154727_1107_pt1 | contig 13689 bp, 12 predicted proteins | sample Rifle2008BG16ft_FD_105735 | JGI IMG/M metagenome (GOLD analysis project Ga0154727, IMG submission 105735) | Elusimicrobia bacterium RBG_16_66_12 | reverse complement strand
GCCGGCGAAGGCGATCCACTCGCCGGTCGGCGACCAGGCGGGGGCGTCGCACCAGTTCATGTTCGAGAGGCGCCGCGTCTGCTTGGTCGCCAGGTCCAGCACGTAGATCTGGGGGTTGCCCGAGCGGTCGGAGACGAAGGCGGCCTGCCGCGCGTCGGGCGAGAAGGTCGGCGTGCTGTCCGCGCCGAAATGCGCGGTCAGACGCTCCAGCGTGCCCGTCGCGAGGTCCTTTATGTAGAGGTTGGGGCTTTTCCCGCGCGAGAGGGTCATCAACAGCTTGGACCCGTCATGGGAGAATCCCCCGGCGATGTTGAGCCCTTGTTCGTCCGAGAGCGCCGACGCCCGCCCGGTCTCCAGGTCCAGCAGGAATAGGTCGGGGTTGCCGTCCTTGTAGCTGGTGTAGGCGACGCGGCGCCCGTCGGAGGAGAAGCGGGGCAGCAGGTTGATGGAGCGGTCGTCGGTGAGGCGCTTGACGCCTTCTCCGTCGTAGTCCATCAGGTAGACTTCCTTGCGGCCCGTCGCGTTGTTGACGAAGGCCAGGCGCGTGCGCGCGATGCCGTCCCGGCCCGTGGCGGCCTTGACCACGTCATCGGCGATCCGGTGCGCGAGCGCGCGCAGCCACGCGGCCTCTTGACGGTAGAAGCGCTCGAAAACGACATCGCGACCGCCCTCGGCGTTCGCGAGCTTGACCTGCGCCGAGATCTTGTCGCCCGCCTGGCCCGCCTGCGCCGTCAGGCGCCAGGTCGCGCCCGCGGCGGCGCCGCCCGGAAGCTCGTCCTTGACCTCGAAGCGCCGCGACAGCATCAGGTCGGAGCGGACGATCTCGCGCAGGCTCCTGGCCAGCAGGGCGTCGGGGCCGCGGCGGGGGTCCGCCGCCTCGAAGGCGGGAAGCGCCAGCGCCGGCGGGGCCGCGGCGGCGCCTCCGCCCACGTCCAGACGCACTTCCGTCTGCGCGGCGGCGGGCAGCGCCAGGAACACGGCCAGGAAGGCGGCGGCCGCCATCAGCGAGCGGGCTTGACCGCGAGGCCCTTGAGAGCGACCTTGGCTTCCTTGGCTTCCGGGCTCTTCGGGAAATCGGCCTCGACCGACTCGAGATAGGCGCGGGCTTCCGCGAGGTTCTTCTTGAGATTGACAAGGCACAAAGCGTAGCGCAGCCGCGCGCCCGGCGTCTGGCCGCTCTTCGGGTACTTGTCGAGCACCGTCGCGAACTGCCGCCCGGCCTTCTCCCAGCGCTTGAGGCCGAAGTGAGCCAGGCCCAGGTCGTAGGTCGCGACGTCGATGAGCTCTCCATTGGGCCAGCGCTTGAGATAGTCCTCGAAGCCGGCGGCCGCCTGCGCGAAATCCTTGGACTGGAGGCGCTTCTCGGAGGTGACGAAGATCTCGGTGGCGGAGGTCTGAAGCTTCGAGGCTTCCAGCGCGGCTTTCTGGTCCTCGAGGCCCTTCTGCTGGGCCGCGGCCAGGGTCGTGCCGAGCTGGGTCACCTTGCCGGAGATCTGCGCGCCCAGCTCGTCGAGCTTCGAGGAGAGCTTGCCCATGTCGCCCATCTGCGCCTTCACGGTCTCGGTGTAGGCGGTCAGGTCCTCGCGCAGCTGCTTGATCTGGACGGAGAGGTCGGCCTGGTTGGCCTGCATGGAGCCGACCGTATTCTTGAGGTCCGACACCTGGGTCTTAAGGTCCTCGGACTGCTGGGAGAGGTCCAACACGTCCTTCTGCGTCGCCACGCAGGCGCAAAGCCCGAGCGCGAGGACGGCGGGCAGGACGCGGTTCACTTCTTCTTCTTGGCTCGGGAGAGCGTCTCGGCGCGTCGGTTGCGCGACCAGCACTCCTCGGTGCTCTCGGAGCAGACCTGCTGTTCCTTGCCGAACGAGATGGTGGCCATTCGCGCGCCGTCGACGCCCATGCGGATGTAGTAGTCGCGGACCTCCTTGGCCCGCTTCTGGCCGAGGGCCAGGTTGTAGGCGACGGTCCCGCGCTCGTCGCAGTGCCCCGTGACCATCACGTCGAAGGCCGCGTCGGCCTTGAGGGCCTCGGCGTTCGCCTTGAGCACGGCGAGGGCCTCGTCGGAGAGCTTGGCGCTGTCGTAATCGAACGGCACGAGCTTGAGGTCCGCGCGCGCCGAGAAGCCGCCGGCGCGCAGGGATGCCTCGGTGACATCGGTCGGGGGCGCGGCGGGCGCGGCTTCGGAGGCGCCCGCCGCGCCGCTCTTGCCGCCTTTTTTGAGGCCGCTCTTTTTAGAGGCGTTGGGGGTCGCGCAGGCGGCGACCATCGCCGCGACGACCAGCATGCAGAGGGATGACGGTTGGCGGTTCATAGCGGCCATTGTACAAAAATCGCGGCTGCGCATCACTGCAGCTTGATCAGGGGAGGGAGCTTCCTCAGCGCCTCTCGGCTGTCGGCGCGCGAGGGCTGGAGATGGAGGGCGTTGCCAAGCGCGAAGCGGGCTTTTTCGAGTCGTCCCGAGGCCGCCAGTGTGATGCCCAAGTTATGCCAGGCGTCGGCATTGAGAGGATCCTGCCTGGCGGCCTCGGCAAAGGCGAGCTCGGCCTCTTCCCGGCGCCCCAAACGGTAAAGCGCCAGCCCCATATTCACCCGAACCGTGGGAAGATGCAGCCTGCCCTCCAGCGCGCGGGCATAGAAAGCGACGGCCTGCGCATAATCTTGGCTCGCGTAGCGGGCGTCTCCGGTCAGCGCCAAGACCACCGGCGAGGCGGGATCGGCCGTCATCAAACGTTCATAGACCGCGGAGGCTTCAGCCTCTCTTTGCGCCTCGCGCAAGGCTCCCGCCAAATTCTGAAGGACGAGAGGGTTCGGCGCCGGACCCTGCGCGGCGCGCTCCCACAAGGTTATGGAGTCCCGCCAAATCAAGCATTGCCCCCGTGAGATCCCGATGAAGACGACGGCCGTCAAAGCGGCGGCGACGATCATCGTCGAGCGCAGCCTCCGAGGGATTCGGCAGAGAGCCCAGGCCAGAAGCCCCGCCGCCGCGGTCGAGGGCATATGGACGAAGCGATCGGCGGCCGTTTGCGGTCCGGACTTGAAAAAACCAAGAGAGGCGATCAAAGTCGCCGCTAAAATAACACCCAGCGCGCGGGCCCCGGGGCGTGCGCGCGCGATCCGCGCCCCGCCCGCCCCAAGAAGGACGCTCAGCGCCGCTATGGGCCAATAACGCGAAACCTCCGCGCGCCAATCGACGTAAACAAACGGGGAAAGATTCGCCGGCCAGAAGGTTTTGAGCCCATAATAGCCGGGGCCGTACAGGGCTTGAGCCAATCGGTCCAGCGGGCCGAAAATCGCGAAGGGGACGCTTGTTCCGGAAAGGGTTTGCGCGTGCACCCCCAGAACGAGGACCACGGCGGAGACGGCCCAAAACCAGCGTTTCTCCCGGATTTTCCAGCCCCGGCCGAGAATCCAGAGGTCCAGAGCCGTCAAGCAAAATGGGAGCATCGCGGCGGTGATCTTGGAGAGGCAGGCGGCGATGAAATACGCCAGCGCCCCGCCCATCGAGGGGCGGGTTCGATTTTCCCGGACGCATCGGAAATAGGAGTGTACGGACAGCAGGGAGAAGAGAGTGGCCAGCAGTTCTCGCCTTTCCGTGGCCCAAGCCACGACTTCAACCCGTAAAGGATGCACGCTCCAAAGAAGGGCCGAGAAAGCCGCCGAAGCCGCCGCGCCGAAATCATCGTCTTTGCCGCTGAACCCAGGAACCTGTAAAAATTCCCTCAGTAAAAAGAACAGAACGACGGAGCTTCCCGCATGGATCGCCAAGGCCGTCAAATGCCAGCCCCCCGGCTCCAACCCCCAAAAAACACGATCAAGAGACAGGCTCAACCACGCCAACGGCTGGAAATGACCGTAATGGGTCGTCGTCCACATCCAGCGCCAAGCGGGAAGATCGAATCGTCCCAGCCAAGGATTGCGAACGATGTTTCCAAAATCGTCCCAATTGACGAACCCGTTTCCGAGAATGGGGGAAAACGCCAGGGCAACCCCGGCGGGCGCGAGCATCCACCAGAAAAACCCCGCGGCGCCGACGGCGAACGGCGGCCTGCCGCGGAGCATCGTCAGCCGTGATCGACGGCGGAGACGGTCTTCTTGAGGACTTCGCCGCCGGGGCCGATCTCGTAGTACATCGGGCGGCAGGTGTCGATGTTGACCTTCATGATCTGCTCGGCAGTGAGCTTCTCGAGCTCCATCACGATGGCGCGCAGCGAGTTGCCGTGGGCCGCGACGAGGACGTTCTTGCCTGCGGTCGCGGCCGGCAGGATGTTCGACTTGAAATAGGGCAGCGTGCGCGCGGCCGTGTCCTTGAGGCTCTCGCCGTTGGGGGGCTTGACGTCGAAGGACCTGCGCCAGATGTGGACCTGCGCGTCGCCGTATTTCCTCGCGGTCTCCGCCTTGTCGAGGCCCTGCAGGTCCCCGTAGTGGCGCTCATTGAGAGCCTTGTCTTTGGCCACAGGAATACCGGCCTGGCCGGTCTCCCGGAGCAGGATGTCCAGGGTCTCCTGCGCGCGCTTGAGCGCGGAGGTGAAGGCCAGGTCGAACGTCATGCCCTTGAGCTCGCGTCCTGCGCGGCGCGCCTCCTCGGCGCCCTTCTCGGTGATGGAGACATCCACCCAGCCGGTGAAGCGGTTCTCCAGGTTCCACTGCGATTGCCCGTGACGGACGAGGACGATGGTTCCCATCTCAGTTCTCCTTCCTGCCGGCGAGCAGTTCAGCGATCGTCTTGCGGAACTCGACGAGGTGGATGGGCTTGGGCAGGAAGCGCGAGCCCTCCGTGTCCGAGATCTCGGCCAGGATCTGCTCCGGGTCGGCCTCCCCGCTCACGAAAAGGATCGGCGTGGCCTTCGTCGCGTTGTTGCGGCGCAGGGATTCGTAGAGATGCGCGCCGGTGTTGCCGGGCATGTGGTAGTCGAGGATGATGAGTTCGGGCTTGACGGCGCGCGCCATCTTCATGCCCTCGACGGGGTCGGGGGCGGACGACACCTCGTGGCCGTCGTGCTTGAGGACCTCGGTGACGATCTCGACGATCTCGAAATCATCGTCGATGATCAGGATGCGCGCCATGGGGGGATGATAGCGTTTAGGGGGCCGGCGAGGAAAGCTATAATGGACGCGTGATCGAGCCCCTCGGACGCCTGCTGACGGACCTGGGCGAGCGCACCGTCTACGACGCGGCGGCGCAGTGCTCGCGCTGCGGCTACTGCGAACAGGCCTGCCCGACCTACGTCGCCGCCGGGCGCGAGGCCTACTCGCCGCGCGGGCGCGTCCAGATCCTGCGCCTGATGATCGAGGGCAAGCTCGACGACCCTCGGGCCGCCGCGGACGCTCTCTCGACTTGCCTGCTCTGCGGAGCCTGCCAGACCGCCTGCTACGCCAAGGTCGCGGTGCCGGACCTGGTGCTGGAAGGTCGGCGCGCCCTGCGCCGAGAGACCCATTGGCTCGTCCGGCGCGTTACCAGGATGCTGATCGAGGAACCCGCGGCGCTGGAGCGCCTGCTGAAGATCGGCTACTTCCTTAAGAGGCTGGGGATCTCGCGCCTGGCGCGGCCGTTGCTGAGAGCGGCCGGATTCTCCGTGCTGGCCGCGATGGACGAGGACGTTGCGGAGGCCCCGGCGAGGCTCCTCGATGAGGAGCTCGCGGGGCTCCGCGCTCGGGGCGAGGGGAAGAACTGGAGCTATTTCGCGGCCTGCGGGCCGCGCTACCTCTTCCCGCGCGTCGGGGTGGCCACCTGGAAGGCCCTGACCGCGCTGAAGGGCCCCGGCCGCCATTCGGAGAACTCCTGCTGCGGCCTGCTGGCGTACAACTACGGAGACCTGGAGCAGGCGCGGCAGTCCTCCCGGCGCAACATCGAGCGGGCCGAGGCCGCCGGAGACGAGCCCATCATCGGCGACTGTTCCTCCTGCGTCGCTTTCCTCAAATCCTACCCGCAGCTCTTCCTGATGCCCATGGACGCCGAGTGGCGCGCGCGCGCCGAACGATTCTCCGCCCGCGTGAAGGACGTCGTGGAGGTCTACGGCGAGTCGGCCAAGGCCCTCCCGCGCTGCGCGGCGGACGGGACGGTGGCCTACCACGATTCCTGCCGGGCCCTCAACGGCCAGGGTCTTCAGGAACAACCGCGTCAGGCGGCCAAGGCCGTGGCGGGAGAGTCGTTCCGCGAGATGGACGGCGCCGATGCCTGCTGCGGCGGCGCGGGCGCCTTCGCTTTCGTCCATGGGGATCTTTCGGACGAGGTCCTGCGCCGCAAGATCGGCGGCGCGGCCGCCGTCCACGCCGGCACGCTCCTGACCAGCTCGACGTCCTGCCTCATCCAGCTTGCCCGCGGATTGAGGAAATACTATCCTGACGCGAAAGTGCTCCACCTCTCCGAGTTCGTCGCGAAGGCCCTCGAGGAACGCCATGGGGCGTAGGCAGGAGCTTGAGAAGCGCCAGTCGCTCCTCGCCCGGTTCGGACGGATGATCGCGGCCGAGACGCACCTCGACAGCCTGCTCACCATCATCGCCGAGGAGGTCCGCAACATCCTGATCGCGGACCGCTGTTCCGTCTTCGTCGTGGACCCCTACAAGGGCGAGCTCTGGACGAAGATCGCGCTCGGCATGGAAGAGAAGATCCTGCGCATCCCGCTCGGCCAGGGCATCGCGGGGTTCGTGGCGAAGACGGGATCGGCGGTCAATATCCGGGACGCGTATAAGGATACGCGCTTCGCCCAGGACCTGGACCGCATCACCGGCTACCAGACCCGCAGCGTGCTCGCCGTGCCCCTGCGCGGACGCGACGGCAAGGCCCTCGGCGTCTTCGAGGTGCTCAATAAGAGCAAGGGCGCCTTCACCGAGGAAGACGAGGGCCTGCTGCGCATCCTCGCCACCATGGCCGCGTCCTTCATCGAGAACGCGACGCTCTATGAGGACCTGCGCCGGTCGCACCTCGAGACCATCTACCGCATGGCGCTCGTCGCCGAGTTCCGCGACCAGGAGGACACCGGACGTCACCTGCGCCGCATGAGCCGCTTCTCAGGGATCCTCGCCATCGGCATGGGCGTGCCCGCCCCCGAGGCCGAGGACATCCGCTACGCCGCCCCTCTGCACGACGTCGGGAAGGTCGCCATCCCGGACTCGATCCTGCGCAAGCCGGCCAAGCTCACGCCGGAAGAGTACGAGGAGATGAAGAAGCACACGGTCTACGGGGCGAAGATGCTGGCCAACGCCGAGAGCCGCCTGCTGCGCCTGGCCTCGAAGATCGCCGTCGCCCATCATGAGTGCTGGGACGGCTCGGGCTATCCATACGGCCTGAAGGGCGAGCAGATTTCCCTCGAGGCGCGCATCGTGACCGTCGCCGACGTCTTCGACGCGCTGTCCTCCAAGCGCGTCTACAAGGGAGAGTGGACCGTCGAGGACGCGCTGCATCACATCGAGGACAACGCGGGAACCCTCTTCGATCCCAGGGTGGTCGCCGTCCTGCGCGAGCGTTTCGGCGAGATACTGCTCGCGCGCGACGAAGAGAACAGGCGGATGATCGAAGACGAGGTCGCCGCCCTCCGGCCGCAGCAGCTTCCAAAGCCCGCCTGATTCTGCTAGAATCGATGGGAACCGCGGGCGTGGTTCAATGGTAGAACGGGTCCTTGCCAAGGATCAGACGAGGGTTCGATTCCCTTCGCCCGCTCCAAATTTCAAGGCGTAAAAACAAGACGTTCCTCATCGGAGAACCAGCGGAATCAGCCCCCGCTGGTTTTTTATTGCCCGGATACGACCAAGGAATCGGCCGGCAAGAATTCGTTGAGCAGACCGGAATACGATCGATTTGCTGCCGGCATTGGGCACCTTTTGGAGCAGGCTCGCGGACAGGCCGCGAGGACGGTCAATGCGGTCTTAACCACCACTTACTGGGAAGTCGGCCGACGGATTGTCGAGTTCGAACAGAAAGGAAGCAAGCGTGCGGGTTATGGCGCGGAGCTCCTGCGGCGGTTGTCGGCTGACTTGACGAAACGAGTCGGCCGAGGCTTCGGCTTGGCGCAAGTCAACATGATGCGTCAGTTCTATCTTGCCTACCCTAAACCGAAACTCCAATCGACGATTGGAGAATCCTTGCCCGCAATGATAGCGCCCGCGCAGCCTGTTGCTGCGGCGAGATCGTTTCCTCTTTCATGGACGCACTACACGATGCTCCTCAGGGTGTCCAATCCCAATGCTCGCGAGTTCTATGAGGCAGAGGCGCTCCGTGGCGGATGGTCGGTCAGGCAGCTTGACCGGCAGATCGAGTCGCAGTTCTATGAGCGGACGGCGCTTTCCCGCAACAAGGTCGCGATGCTTGAGAAGGGCTCCCGGTCCAAGCCCGAAGATCGCGTCACTCCCGAAGAAGAGATTAAGAACCCCTACGTCTTGGAATTCCTGGGCCTCAAGGATGAATACTCGGAGAGCGAGCTCGAAGAGTCGCTGATCCAGCACCTGGAGTCATTTTTGCTTGAGTTGGGCGGCGATTTCACGTTCGTGGCCCGCCAGAAGCGGCTGAGAGTCGGGAGCGTCTGGTATCGCGTCGATCTCGTTTTCTACCACCGCCGACTGCGCTGCCTGGTCCTTGTCGATCTCAAGCTCGGAAGCTTCACTCATGCCGACGCCGGCCAGATGCACCTTTACCTCAACTACGCGCGTGAACATTGGACCTACAAGGATGAAAATCCGCCTGCCGGGCTCATCCTTTGCTCCAAACGGGAAGCCGACGTGGCGCACTATGCTCTCGAAGGTCTGCCGAACAAGGTCCTCGCGTCGGAATATATGACGGCGCTGCCCAAGACGCGCGCCTTGACCGATGAGATCAAGCGGACGCGCCTTGAATTGGAACTGCGCGCGAAGCCGAAGGCCGAATAACGGAGACATAGCCTATGTCTCGCATTTACTCCGTGCCGGGCAAGAAAGGGGACTGTTGGTACCTGGACTACGCCGTGGACGGCCGCCGTGTGCGCAAGCGGGTGGGCAGCTCGAAGAAGCTGGCCGAGCTGGCGCTGGCCGACGTCCAGGTCAAGCTGGATCGCCGCGATGTGGGCTTGGCGGCTCCGGCGGACAAGAAACTCGACGAATTGATCGCCGAGTACATGCGCCATAGCCGGGCCAGCGCCACCCCGTATTCCCTGCGCATCGCCGACCGAGTGCTCAAGCAATTCAAGGGGTTCGTCGCGACGGACCGCCTGATCCACATCACCCATCTGCACATCGAGAAATACAAGAACTGGCGCCGCGAGTCCGGCGTCATGGCCTCCTCCGTCAACCGGGAAATGGCCGTGGTCAAGGCCATGTTCAACCGCGGGGCGGAGTGGGGATTTATCAGCCGCAGCCCGGCCGCGGCCGTGAAGAAATTCAAGGAGCCCAAGCGCCAGGCGAAATTCTTCACGAAGGCCGAGGCGGTCAGGATCGCGGGAGCGGCCGACGAGATCATGCGGCCCATCGTGATTTTCCTGCTGCACACGGGGCTCCGGCGCGAGGAGTTGCTGCATCTGGCCTGGAGGGACATCGACCTGGAGCGCAAGGTCTTGACCATCCAGGCCAAGGACGGCTGGAGGCCGAAGGATTACGAGGTCCGGCATATTCCCTTGGCGGCACCGGCCCTCAAGGTTCTCCAGGAGTCGCCGGGACGCCATGAGCCTCAGGGGCTCGTCTTCCCGGACCAGGCGGGGGGAATGTTCAACGCGGACTCGTTGACCCATCGTTTCGCCACCCTTCTGCGCGGAATCAAGCTGGACGGCAGCCTTCACTCCCTGCGCCACTCCTTCGCGAGCCACTTGGTGATGAGCGGGACGGACCTTTACACCGTGTCCAAGCTCTTGGGGCATTCCAGCATCAAGACCACGGAGATCTACGCCCATTTGTCCCCTGATTTCCTGAAGGCGGCCGTCGAGCGGCTCAAATTCTTTTAGCGGAGATGTTTGATTGACAAATCTACACGACTCGTGTATGATTTACACATGATTCATAGGGCCATGGAAGACCGCCTGGCGCGGCTTCTCGAGCGGTTTCCCTGCCTTCTTCTTTTCGGCGCGCGGCAGACGGGGAAATCCACCCTCGTCTCGAAGGGCAAGATCGCCGCAGGACGAAAATACGTCACCTTCGACGATCCCGAAGTCATCGCCGCGGCGCGCAGCGACGCCGAAGCCTTCCTGGGTCAGGCGCCGCGCTTGACCGTCGATGAGGTCCAGCGTTATTCGGACCTATTCCTGCGCGTCAAAAGGTCCATCGACCGGGAACGGGAATTGGGGCGGTTTCTCCTCACGGGCTCGTCGGCGGCGGAGATCGTCGCGGCCGGCAAGGCGTCGGCATTGGCGGGGAGGAGCGCCATTCTTGAGCTGGGACCGCTCACTCTTGGGGAAATCGAGGGCCGCGAATCGATCGACTGGCTGGGTCTCTTGCGCGCGCCGGACGCGACGACGGCGCTGCGCGCGCTTCCGGCGCCTAAGACGAGCCGCGCGAACCTTAAGAGACGGATCATGCGGGGCGGACTTCCTCCCGCTTGGGAAGCCCAAGATGACGAGGCCTGGCGGGAGTGGATGAAGGCTTATCGCGCTCTCTACCTTGAAAAAGACGTTCTGCCTGTCCGCCGTCTCGGCGCGCCCGATGATTTTTTGCGCTTCATGACGCAGCTGGCCTATCGAAGCAGCGGGCTTCTGTCTCTCTCAGACTCGGCTCGCGACGCCGGAGTGCCCCTTTCCTCATCGCAGAACTACCTCCGTTTGCTTGAGGGCTCCTGCCAATGGTTCCGGGTCGCGCCCTACCACCGCAATCTCGGCAAGCGGCTCGTCAAGTCGCCGAAGGGCTACTGGTTCGATTCCGGGGTACTCGCTTTCCTGATGGGGGTCTCGGACTGGGAACAGGCTCAAAGCGCCGACCGCCTGGGCGCGCTCTTTGAAACCTGGGTCGCGAACGAAATCCGAGCGGCGATCTGGCAGAGTTCCGAAGCGTTGGAACTCCATCATTGGCGGACTCAATCGGGCGTCGAAGTCGATTTTGTCCTTTCCATGGGCGAGAGACTGCTGCCCATTGAGGCGAAGTCTTCCTCCAGCATCACGCCTAAAATGCTGCGCGGCCTTGAGACGTTCCTGGCCGAGCATGCGAAGGCCGCTCCTTTTGGAGTGATGATCTACTCGGACTCCGAGCACCGCCTGCTGGGTCCCAAGATCATCGCCATTTCCGCGACGGCGCTTTAAGCCGCGCTTCGCCGAAGGCTGTCGCTCGGATAGGCGATGGTCAGATTCACGCCGTGAGCGTTCGCATCCCCTTCGGTGGAATACAGATTCTGGCCCTGCTGCTGCGCGGACAAGCAGGGGGCAAGGGTAAGTCCCAACAGCAATACCGCCATCTTCATCTGGCGCCGTAGAGCCTGTTGCACAAACCGCCGTCAGCCGCTGCGGCGTGGCGTAACATCGCGGCAGTGTAGCCCCAAAGATCGCAGGAGGTCAAGAGAAAAACCGGCAAAAATCCGCAACGAGTCCGCCACTCATCCCCTCGTAATTTGAGAGAATCCTCGGTGCGCGCGCGCAGACCGCCATCGCCTCGGCCGCCGATTTGATCGTCACCGAGAACGAGCTGCACGTGGTCTTGGCGCCATTGAGCTCCGCGCACAGGACCAAGGCGGTCGCCGCCCTTTGTCAGGAGATCAACACCGAAGCTTCTGTGTTTCCCAGATCAAAGCTCCGGTTGCACTTCAGCGCGTGGCAGACACCGTTGAGCCAAAAAGCGGACAAATCTGGCGGAGGCTATGTCAGGAGGTCTGAAGTTGGAGCTAGTCCGTCAGGCGGAACTGGATCGGCTGGGGCAGGCGCACCGGCGCCGGCTTGCCGTTGAGGCCCACGGCGGGAGAGAAGCGCATCAGCCGGCCCACCTTCTGGGCGGCCTCATCGAAAGACTTGCCCCCCGAGTTTCTCCCTACCTTGTCGCTCGGGCGCGGTTGCGGCGGATTGGCCGGGACTGACGACTTGAATTTGATACAATGCCTTCGTCTTGGACATGCCAAGGATCAGACGGGGGTTCGATTCCCTTCGCCCGCTCCAATTTCTCCCGAAAAAACACGATGCTCACCGTCTCCCGACGCATCCTCGTCAGCGCGCCGCAGGGCTCCGTCCAGCGGTACCTGAGCGACCTGCAGGAAATCGCCAAGTACGAGCCCAAGGTGGACGCCATCGACGTCGCGTCCACCGACGCGGGCCAGCAGGCCTCGGTCTCCGGCCGCTTCCTGGGCCTTGCGTGGAGCGGGACCTTCCGCTTCGAGATGACTCGCGACGGCGGCTACCGCGGCGTGATGGTGGACGGTCCTCTTCGCCGGATGGAGTCCCGACTGCTCCTCCGCCCCGTGATCGGCGGCACGCTGGTCGAACACCAGCAGGCCTATGAGATCCCGCTGCTCCTGCGTCCCCTCAAGCCCTTCGTGAGCCGCTGGCTCGACTCGACGCTGGAGAACGGGCTGGGCTTCATCAAGGAAGGCGCGGAAGCCCTCAACCGCCGCCTCCAGCTCCAGGGCCTCGAAGCCTAAAAAAACGGCCTTACCGGCCGTGGCACTTCTTGAACTTCTTGCCGGAGCCGCAGTGGCAGGGGTCGTTGCGCCCGATCTCGGGGCCGGTCTTGACGAAGGTCTCTCCGGGCTTTGACGCGACCTCCTCGAAGTCCCCCTTCTCGACGCGCTCCTTGTTCTTCTCGAGCCAGGCTTTGACGGCGTTCATATCCTTCACGTCCACGCCGTCCTTCTGCATGTGGGACGCCAGCACGCGCAGCTGCTTGACGAAGGCGGGATCCTTCCACTTGCGCAGGAAAGCTCCCATCATCCCTGCGGGCATGCCGGGGATGATGCCCGCCGCCGGGGCGGCGTCCCCCGGGGGGGCCTCTTCTTTCTTGAAGGGGTTGAGCTTCTTGATCCAGGACATGGGCGAGCACCTCGGAGAAAATGGCGGAAGGGGAGGGATTCGAACCCTCGAAGGGCTTGCACCCTTGGCAGTTTTCGAGACTGCTACCTTCAACCGCTCGGTCACCCTTCCTAAAAACGAAATCTGTTAGCGGTTGATTGGAGATTTTAGCATACACGCGGACGGCAGGGCGCCGATTACCGGATAATTCGTCGGATTTAGTGTCCACGTTTTAGTCCTGGTTCGACGGAAAACCTTAGTGCAGGATTTCGTGGGCCGGTTCATTTTTCGACCTAAACGTATCGGGAGGAGGCGTGTCCTGTACCGTTGAGGGCGACGGTTCTGGGGCCGCCTGAGGGGAGATGGTGAGGACGAAGAAGACAGAGTCCTCGGGCTCGAACTCCTCGGCACGATCCAGGTACGACTGAATCGAAGCCAGATTTAAACTTCAATTTGACAAATGTCTATTTATCCGCTTCGGGCAGATGCCCGGCGAGGCGCGGGTCCTTGAGCAGCTCGGCGATGCGCGGGTCGTTTTTCAGCGCGGACCAGTCGCCGCTGCGCAGGGCCTGCTCGAGGTCCTTGTCTTTCAGCGCGAGATTCAAGGACGGGTCCTCGAGCAGTTTGAGCAGTTCGGGGTCGCGGAGCAGCTCCGCGGCCTGCTGAGGGTCGCGCGCGGCCGCCATCAGCTTCTCGATCTTGGCCAGGGCGGGCAGGGGCGCGGCCTCCAGCGGGTTGTGCGCGCGCACGAAGCCGACCGCGACGGACTTCGCGATGGGCTCGGGCAGCCCGCCGAAGGCCTCCGTCAGGGGCT
>Ga0154727_1105_pt5 | contig 13739 bp, 11 predicted proteins | sample Rifle2008BG16ft_FD_105735 | JGI IMG/M metagenome (GOLD analysis project Ga0154727, IMG submission 105735) | Elusimicrobia bacterium RBG_16_66_12 | reverse complement strand
TGTTTCGGCCCTTCCTTGGACAAGCCCAGGAAAACGACGAGCGCCGCCCCGTGCAGGCCGAGGGAGAGCGTCATCGACGCGGGCAGGCGGCCGGTCATTTCTTCTGTTCCGTGGCGATGGTCAAAGACAGGGCCCCGGCGTCCTTGGCCCGGGCCATCAGGTCCGTCAGCTTGCCGTGCAGCGCGTTCTCGTCGGCGCGAAGGATGACCAGCTTGGAATAGCTCTCCAGAAGCTTCTCCATGAGCCGCTCCTGCATCGCCTTCGCGTCGGTGAACTTCTCGTAGTCGACCGCATATTCGCCCTCCTTGGAGAGCGTGAGCAGGATCTTGTCCTTTTCCTCCCCCTCGCGGGTGTGCGCGGCGGGCAGTTGGACCTTGATGGGCGGCTCGGACATCATCGGAGCGGTGACCATGAAGATGATGACCAGCACCAGGCACACGTCCACCAGCGGCGTGATGTTGATGTCGGTGATCGGCTCGTCGTCGAGGCTGCCGGCCGCCATCAGAGGACCCCGTCCGCCTTCATGACAGCAAGCTTCACGGCCCCCGCCTGCTTCGACTCGTCGAGGACCCGGACCACCAGGCCCACGTGGTTGCCCGCGTCCGCGCTCACCACCACCATCTTGTCCTTGCTGCGCGCCAGAGCCTCGAAGAGCTGGCGGCGGAAGGTCAGCGGGTCGGTCTTGACCCCGTTGATCGTGATGGTCTCGTCGAGCGCGATCTTGATCGTCACGTTCTCGTCGACCGACGCCTTGCCCTCGGCGGTGGAGGGCCGCGTCTCCAGGACCTTGATGCCGAGGGTCACGGCCATCGGGGCCACGGCCATGAAGATGATGACCAGCACCAAGCACACGTCCACCAGCGGGGTGACGTTGATCGCGGTGATCGGTTCTTCGTTCTTCGAGGCCGCGCCGGCCATTCGTTCCTCTTATTTCGCGCCGAGCATCACGATCAGGCGCGCGCTGGCCACTTCCATCTCGACGGTGACCTTCTTGAGGCGCCCCATGAAGTAATTATAGAGGATGGCCGCGGGGATGGCGACGAGCAGTCCCGCCGCGGTGGCCACCAGGGCCTCGGCGATGCCGCGAGCGACGACCGAGGGGCCGCCGGTGCCGGAAGCCGCCAGGTCGCGGAACGCCCGGATGATGCCGATGACCGTGCCGAAAAGACCGATGAAGGGAGAGATGTTGCCCAGCGTGCCGAGCACGGGAAGGAACTTCTCGAGCTTGAGCCTTTCCTCCTTGAGCTTGGAGATCATCAGCTCCTCGAGGTCCTTGCGCGAGCGGCCCGCGTGCGTCAGGCCGTAGCCCACGACCTGTGCCACCGAGGACGGGTGCTTGTGGCACCAGGCCGCGGCCGCGTCGGGCTTGCCGCCCTCGAGCTGCTTGCGCACCGAGCCCAGGATCTCGTCGGACTTGGCCCCCGCCCCGCGGAAGTACCACCAGCGCTCCAGCGCGACCGTGATCGAGAGCACGGACAGAAACAGCATGATGACCAGCGTGAAGCTCTCGCGCAGCAGTGAAAGGATGTGGATCTCGCCCATATTCGTCTCTCCTTAATCGGACATGCCGGGCAGCGCCGGCTCGGCGTCGGCGGGCTTGTCGCTCGAAGCGCCCCGCCGTCCCTTGGCCGAGGACTTGGCCGGGGCCTTCTTGACCGCCTGAGGCTTCTCTTCATCATCGGACGGCATGACCTGGGTGCTCCCCCCCTCGGGCGGGACCTGGCCGTCCACGTCGGGAGTCTCCTGGGCCTTGGACTTCTTCGCGGCGGGCTTAGCGCTTCCGGCGGACTTGCGCAGGACGGCGGCGCGAGCGGCCGCGGCCTTGGCCGTGTCCTTCGGACCGGCCTTCGCCAGGTCGTCGTAGACGTCGGCGGCCGAGGAGTTGTCGCCGGCCTTCTCGTAGGCCTCGCCCAGCTTGATGAGGGCCTGCAGCCGATACTGGGAGCCCGCGGGCTTCATGCCGCGCATCCTCTCCCAGACCGTCAGGGCCTCGTCGGGACGTCCGGTCGAGAGGCGCACCTCGCTCTCCCGGTACCAGCTCTCCATGACCAGTTCGGCGTCCGCCTTGGGCGCCGAGCGGAGCTGCGCAAGGGTGTTCAGCGCGCCTTCGAAATCCTTGCGGTCCTTCTGGATCTGGTAGGTCTCCCAGAGCGCGCTCTGCGCCTGGGGGTCATCGGGCTTGGCCGAGGCCACGAACTTCTGGTAGGCGTACTGGGCCATGTCCAGCTTGCCGAGCTTCTTATAGGCCAGCGCCAGGTTGAACTGAGTCGGCCCCGCGTACTCGGAGCCGGGGTACTCCTCGAGCAGGCGCGAGTAGAAGCGCGTCGCGTCCTCGAACTTCTCGAGCGCGTAGTACGCGCTGGCCAGGTGGAAGATCGTCAGCGGCGTGTCGTCGGACTTGTCGAAGTTGTCGAGGAGGCGCTCGTAAGCCGGGATGGCTTCCTGATGCTTGGCCAGGTTGAAGAAGCTCTCGCCCAGATAGAACTGGGCTTTCGGGACCGAGGAGTGGTTGGTGAAATCCACGGAGAACTTCTGGAACTCCGCCGCGGCGGAAGCGAAGTCCTTGCTCTCGAAGGCGCGGCGCGCCAGGCGGAACTGGGCCTCTCCTCCGATGGGCGTGGAGGGCTGCGAGTTCACGATGGCGCGCAGGCTGGCCTTGTAGTCGTCGCCCTTGGTCCGGTCGAAGACCGCCTCGAGGATGTCGAGGCCGTCGTTGGCCTCGGGTGCCCCCGGGAAGGCCGCCACCAGCGCCTGGACCTGCTTGACCGCGCCGGCGTCGTCCTTGGCGTTGAAGGACGCCTGCGCGATGCGCAGATGCGCGAGGGGCGCCGCCGCGCCCTTGGGCTCGGCCTCCAGGATGTCGCGGTAGGCCGCGATGCATTCGGCGTACTTCTGGGCGCGGTACAGCGTGTCGGCGACCTGCGCGCGCGCCTGGCCGGCGTCCTTGGAGTTCGGATACTCGGAGATCAGCTTCTTCCAGAAGTCGATGGCCTGGGTGTAGTAGCGCTGGTGGTAGGAGCTCATCGCCGCCCGGTAGAGCGCGGCCGGGGCCTCGGGCGACTTCGGATTCTCGGCCGCGAACTTGGCGTAAAGCTGATAGGAGTCCTCGTACTGCTTCTGGTTGAACATCGAGTCGGCGATGCCGAGTTCGTTCAGGCCCGCGAAGGTGAACGAGGAGTTGGCCACGGCGAGCATGTCCTTGAGCTTCTGGCGCGCCTCGAGGGCGTCGGCATCCTCGCCCTTGTAGGAGAAGCACCAGGCCAGGCCGTCCTGCGCGTAGAAGGCCGCCGGGTCGTCGGGGTAGACCTTCAGGATCATCTCATAAATGACCTTCGCCTCGTCGACCTGGTTCAACGCGAGGTAGGCCTCGGCCGCGTACAGGTAGCTCATGCTGCGCCACTTCGACTTCGAGGGCGGCAGATGGCGGAAGATGAACTGGTAGGAGGTCAGGATCGAATTGAAGGCCTTCTGGTCGTACTGGCTCTTCAAGATGGAGAACAGGGCCTGCTCGGCGATGTCCGACGACGGCGCCAGGTCGATGATGCGCTGGAAGGAGGCGGTCGCCTCGGCGTAGCGCTTGAGCGCCAGCTGGGAGCTGCCCGCGATCAGATAGACGTTCTTGGCCAGCACGTGGTTCGGATACTGGGCCGTGAAGTTGTTGCCGGTCTGGATGGCCTGCATGTAGTCGCCGACCTGATGCTGGCACCAGGCGAGCTTGAAGAACGCCAGCGGCGAGATCTTCACCGCGTCGGGGTACTGGGTGATGACCTTGGTGAAGGCGAAGAGCGCCTCGCGCGTCTGGCCCGCGATCAGGTGAGACTCCGCGATGAAGAACTGCGCCAGCGGCGCGAAGAAGTCCTTCGGGTAGCGGTCGAGCACAGCCTGGAAATTGGCGCGCGCCTCCACGTAGTCCTTCTTCTGGAAGTAGGAGGACCCGATGCGAAAGAGCGCGGACACGCGCAGCGGGCTCTCCGGGTAGAGCGAGATGAACTTCTGGTACTTGGAGATGGCCCCGTTGAAATCCTCGGCGAGGAAGAACGAGTCGCCGATGAAGAACTGGGCCTCCTCCTTCAGGTCGGACTCCGGGTAGTCGCGGATGAGGTTCTCGAACGCGGCCGCGGCCAGGTAGGCGCGCCTTGAGAGGAGATAAGTCTTGCCGAGGTAGTACTGCGCCTCGGCGCTCTTGACGGCCTTGAGGGAGCGCTCGGCGTTGGGATAGTCGCCCCGGTGCAGGGCCACGACGCCCTGGGCATAGAGGACGGTGGGCTCCTTGAGAAAGGTCGGGAATGTCTCGCCCAGCAGGAAGAGGTTCGCCTCCGCCTGGGAGAACTGCTCGAGGGCCAGGTCGGCGTAGATGATGCCCATCAAGGCCTCGGGGTTGATGTAGGCCTTGGGATGGCTGCGCTCGACCTCCTTGAACTCGTCGACCGCCTTCTCCCAATCCTTGTCGTTGTAGGCGACCTCGCCGAGGCGGTACTGCGCGGACGGCGCCAGACCGGATTTCTTGTCCTGCGCCGCCGCCGCGAAGGCCTTCCGCGCGTCAGCGAGGGCCTTGGCCGCCGCCGGGTTCCTCGGCGCGAGAAGGCGCGCCGAGGAAGTCTTCTTCGCCGCGGCCTCTGCCTTGAGGATGGAGAGGGCGTGCTGGAGGTAGGCCTCCCCGACCATGAACTCGGCGTCCGCCACGCGCGGGCTCTTCGGGAACTGCGAGATGAAGTTCTCCAGGGACTGGACCACCGCGAGCTTGTCGCGCCCCGTCTCCGTGAAGAGCTGCGTCGCGGAGGCGAAGGCGGACTCCTCCGCGGAGGCGTCGAATTCGGCTTTCGCGGAACTCCAGGCCGCGCGGGCGGGCGCGGTGAGGACGAGGGCGGCGAGGATGGCTGCGATCGTTGGCATTCTCACTCCCAGGAGGAGGCGGTCTTCTTGGTCGAGACCTCCTCGGTCAGGCGTCGGAGGAACTCTTCGGCGGTCACGCCGTTCTTCTGCCGGCCGTCACGCAGGCGCACCGCCAAGGTCCCGGATTCGACGTCCTTGGGCCCCAGCAGGACCATATAGGGGACCTTCTCCAAGGCCGTCTCGCGGATCTTGTGGCCGATCTTCTCGGGCCGCGCGTCGAGCTCGACGCGCAGGCCGGCGGCCTCGAACGTCTTCTTGAGCTCCTCGGCGAGCCCGATCTGCGCGTCGGTCAGCGTCAGAATCTTCACCTGGACGGGGGCCAGCCAGAGAGGGAAGGCCCCGGCGTAGTGCTCGACGAGGATGCCGAAGAAGCGCTCGACCGAGCCGTATAGGGCGCGGTGGACCATCAGCGGCCGGTGGCGCTCGCCGTCATTGCCGACGAACTCCAGGTCGAACTTCTTGGGCAGGTTGAAGTCGAACTGGACCGTCGAGAGCTGCCAGGGGCGACCGATGGCGTCGATCAGCTTCATGTCGATCTTCGGGCCGTAGAAGGCGGCCTCGCCCTTGCACAGCTTGTACGGGATGCCGCGACGATTGAGCACGGACTCGAGCGCGCTCGTCGCGCGCTCCCACTCGGCGGCTTCGCCGCTGTAGTCCCCGGACTTCTCGGGGTCCCAGGTCGAGACCTCCATCGCGTACTTCTCGAAGCCGTAGGTCTTGAATACCTCGAGCGCGAAGTCGACGCAGCCCGACACCTCGGATTCGATCTGGTCGGGCGTGCAGAAGATATGGGCGTCGTCCTGGGTGAAGCCGCGCACGCGCATCAGGCCGTGGAGCACGCCGGAGCGCTCGTAGCGGTAGACGGTCCCGAGCTCGGCGTAGCGCAGGGGCAGGTCCTTGTAGCTGCGCAAGGAGCTCCGGTAGATCAGGATGTGGAACGGGCAGTTCATCGGCTTGAGCATGTAATCGGCCTTCTCGACTTCGATCTCGCCGAACATGTTCTGCCGGTAGAAGCTGGTGTGGCCGGAGGTGTGCCAGAGGTCCGCGTTGGCGATGTGCGGGGTGTAGACCATGTCATAGCCGCGCTTGAGCGCCTCGGCCCGCAGCCAATCTTCCATGATCAGGCGCACGCGTCCGCCCTTCGGGTGCCAGAAAATAAGCCCGGGGCCCGCCAGCTCCTGGATGCTGAAGAGGTCGAGCGCGGGGCCGATCTTGCGGTGGTCGCGCTTCTTGGCCTCCTCGAGCATCTTCAGGTGCGCGCTCAGCTGGTCCTTGGCCGGCCAGGCGGTCGCGTAGATGCGCTGGAGCATCGCGTTCTTCTCGTCGCCGCGCCAGTAGGCGCCGGCGACCGACAGGAGCTTGAAGTGACGGATGGCCTTGGTACTGGGGGTGTGGCCGCCGCGGCAGAGGTCCGTGAAAGTGGAGTGCGTGTAATGGGTCAGCTTCTGGTCCTTGAACCCCTCGAGGAGTTCGACCTTATAGTTCTCGCCCCGGCCCGACCAGTAGGCCTTGGACTCCTCGTAGGAGACCTCCTTGCCGACGAAGGGATGGTTGCCCTCCGCGATCTGCAGCATGCGCTTCTCGATCGGGAGGAAGTCGGCCTCGCTGAAGCGGTGGGGCGAGTCGAAGTCGTAGTAGAAGCCGTTCTCGATGGCGGGGCCGATCGTGATCTTGGTCCCCGGGAATAGCTCCTGGACGGCCTGGGCCATCAGATGCGCGCAGGAATGGCGCAGGGCGTCGAGCGCTTCCTGCGAGTTCGGGTCGGTGACGTGAACGATGTCTGTGGCGGGCATGACCGCGGCTCCTGGGGGCAAAAAAATGGTGCCCAGTACAGGATTTGAACCTGTGACCTTTCCCATGTCAAGGGAACGCGCTACCACTGCGCCAACTGGGCACGAAATCCGTGAAAAAGAGCATGGACGACGCGAGTGATATTACCATGTCCGAAGCGGTGAATCAACTTTAGCGAGTCCGTGTTGCATATTCAAGTCGGGCCCGCGCGTACCTTATTAGCTTTCTTACCGCCATCACGGAGAAAGACGACGGAAAAGGGGCAAGGGGCCTCGGCGGGGAGAGAAGTCGCGGAAGAGCGGGTCGGGATTGTTCTGCCACAGCAGACGCGGCGCGTCGACGATGACCTGCTCATAACGGCCGGAAGCGATCAGCGCGCTCACGCGCGCGTCCAGCTCCGGCGTGAGGCGAATCCACGGCGACGGCATCAGCCAATCGGGTTCCCGCGTCTTGAACTCCTCGGGCGCGAGCGGACGCAGGCCCGCCGCGAATATCAAGGAGAGGTCGTCGGCGTCGGAGAAGAAGTCCTTTCCCCCTCCGGCCTTCATGACCGCGGCCGCGGCCTCGATGTAGCCTTCGGGGCCGCGGAAGATCTCCTCGACAAAGGCGCGCAGGTCCGAGCGCGGCGGGAGGTCGCGCAGTCGCTGTCTCATCATCCCCGAGACCGACGCGGCCGGCTCCGCGGAGACCAAGGACTGAGCGGCCTTCAGCGGGCCGACGAAGAAGAGGTTCCCGCCCGCGGCGAGGACCACCAGCCCCGCCACCACCGGAGCGCTCCCGCGCGCGAGACCGGAGAAGCCGCGCGCGGCGAGGTAGGCGAGGACGGGCAGGAGTCCGGCGAGATATCGACCGTACGGCTCCGCGGCGGAGAAGGACAAGACCGCCAGCGTCGCGACGACCGACAAGAGGCACATGCGGCGCAGACTCATCACGCCGTACGGCGCGGGCTCGCGCGCGGCGGCGAGGAGCAAAGACGACCAGACGGCGACGGCGCAGAGCCGGGACCACGGACCCTCGGAGACAAGACCGCACAGGAGCACGGCTCCCAGGAGGACGAGGATCCAACGGCGGATGTAAACGGCAACGACCAACGCGAGAGGCATGGCGAAAGCGGCCAACCACAATAAACTTGTCTTTAAAAACTCCAGCGACTCGGCGAAGCCGTAGGCGTGATTGCCCAGCCGGTCCCAGATCCGGAAGTACCAGGCGGCCGGAGCGGCGAGGGCGAGGGTGAGGACGGCCGCGGCCCAGAAACGGCCGGCGCGCGGACATTCGTCCAGGCGCAAGGCGGCGTCGAGGACGAGGGCCAGGCATGCGCAGGCGAAGAAGGCGAAGGAGGCGTGGAGCAGGAACTGGAGAGAGAGCGCCAGGGCCCAGGCGCCCCAAGGCTTCTTGGCGAGAAGACGCCGCCACGCATGCAGGACGAGGACCGTCCCGAGGGGGATAAGCCCGTAGTAGCGCGACTGGCGGCAGAAGAGGAGGAACGCCGGGGACAAGACCAGCATCGCGAGCGCGGCCTCGGCAGACCAAGGACGGCGCAGGGCGAGTTCGTCGTCCTCGCCGTCGGAGAAAAGACGCCAGGCCAGCCACAGGGCGAGCAGACCCGACAAAGCGAACGGCAATCGAGCGGCGAACGGCGTTCGACCAAGGATGGCGAAGGACGCCGCGACGAGATAGGCGGGCAGCCAGGTGTTCCAGGTCCAAATGCCTTCGGCATTTCCTTCATGAGCGGCCAGGGAATGCTGAGTGGTGACCAACACTCCCCGAAGAGTCCTGCGCGGAAGACCGGTGTCGAGGATGGATTCGGCGCGCAGCGCCGTCTCCGCTTCGTCCTGCCAAAGAGCCGGACGGCCCAGGTTCCAGAACAGCAGGACCGAACCGAGGGCGATGAGGACGAGCGGGACGGGTCGTTTCAACGCGGAGGGAAGGCCTTGCGCGGGTAGCGGGCGGTGATCGTCGAGCGCATGCCGCCGCGCGAGGTGAACGCCCCGACCACCTCGCACCAGACGGGCTTCGTCGCCTTCGCGATGTCGTCGAGTATCCGGTTGACGGCGTTCTCGTAGAAGATGCCCATGTTGCGGTACCCGAGCATGTAGTACTTAAAGCTCTTGAGCTCCAGGCATTCCTTGTTCGGCAGGTAGCGCACCGTGATCACGCCGAAGTCGGGCAGCTTCGTCTTCGGGCAGACCGAGGTGAACTCGGGGACCGAGATCTCGATCTCGTAGCCCCGGTGCTGGTTGGGCCAGGTCTCGATGGGCGGCAGGGGCGAGTCGGCGCCGGAAAGGGCCAGGTCGGGGTTGTAGCCGTGGGTCATGGACGCCTTCTCATATCGAGACATCTTTTCTCCTCAGTCTTAGGGAATTCAAGGCCACGGAAATCGAGCTCAGCGCCATCGCGGCGCCCGCATACTCAGGGCGAAGCAGCACCCCCCACTTCGGGTAGAGCGCGCCGGCCGCGACGGGGATGAGCAGCAGGTTGTAGGCGAAAGCCCAGGCCAGGTTCTGACGGATCACGAGCCGGATGCGCTGGCTCAGCGCGATGGCCTTGGCGAGATAGGTCAGGTCCGGGTTCATCAGGGTCAGGTCCGCCGACTCGACGGCGACGTCGGTGCCGCTGGCCAGGGCCACGCCGATGTCCGCATGCGCCAGCGCCGGAGCGTCGTTGAAGCCCTCGCCGATCATGGCGACCTTCTTGCCCTCGGCTTGGAAGCGGCGCACGATGTCGGCCTTCTCCTCGGGGCGGACCTCGGCGAAGACCGTGCCGATGCCGACCTGTTCGGCCACGCTGTAGGCCGCGGCGTTGCGGTCGCCGGAAACGAGATAGACCTCCAGCCCCATGCCCTTGAGCGCCGCGACCGCGCCGCGCGCCGAGGGCCGCACCGCGTTCTCCATCCGGAAGGCCCCGAGAAGGTCGCCGTCCACGGCCACGCCCAGCAGAGAGCCCACCTCCGAGAAACGCGTCGCGTCGTCCTGAGGGATCGTCACCCCCGCTTCCTTGAGCCACGGCAGGCTGCCGACCCGCGCCGTGCGCGAGCCCGAGCGCACGATGACCCCGCGTCCGGGAAGGGCCTCGAACGACTCCACGTTCGGCGAGACGGCGCGCCGCTCCTTGGCCAGCGCGCGGATGGCGGCGGCGAAGGGATGCTCGGAGCGCTCCTCGCAGGCCTGCGCCCAGGACAGCATCTCGTCCTCGGTCCCCCGCAGGACGATGGCGCCCGCGACCTGGGGGCGGCCGAGGGTCAGCGTGCCCGTCTTGTCGAAGAGCACCACGTCGAGTTTGCCCACGTCCTCCAGTATCTCGGCGTTGCGGATGAACACCCCCATCTCCGCCGCGCGGCCCATCCCCGCCACGACGGCCAGGGGCGTGGCCAGGCCGAGCGCGCAGGGGCATGCGCAGGCCAGGACCGAGACGAAGGAGGTCATCGCGAACAGGAAGCGCGGCTCGGGCCCCCAGCGCAGCCAAGACGCGGCCGTCAGGACGGCCAAGGCGATCACGGCGGGCACGAACCACGCCGCGACCTTGTCGACGGAACGCTGGATCTTGGGCTTGGTCGACTGGCTCTCGCGCACGGCCTCGACGATGCGGGAGAGGGCCGACTCGTCGCCGGGCCGCGTCACGCGGACCTCGAGGGCTCCGTTCTTGTTGAGCGTGCCGCCCCAGACGCGGCTGCCGGGAGCCTTCTCGACGGGAAGGCTCTCGCCGGTCAGCAAGGCCTCGTCGACCGTGGAGCTGCCGACGACGACCTCCCCGTCGGTGCCGATCTGCTCGCCGGGACGCACGCGCACCGTCTCGCCGACCGACACCTCGGCCAGCGGCACGGTCAACTCCTGCCCCTCGCGCAGCACGCGGGCGGTCTTGGGCGCCATGCGCATCAGCGTGACGACGGCTTCGTTGGTCTTGCCGCGGGTCTTGGCCTCGATCCAGCGCCCCAGCGTCACGAAGACGATCAGGCCGCTGACCGCGTCCCACTGGGTCTGGCGCGCGGCCGGAGGCAGGGTCTCGGGGAGCAGGACCACGTACGCGCTGTAGAAGAACGCGGCCCAAGTCGAGATGGAGACCAGCGCGTCCATGTCCGCGCGCCGGCGCAGCAGCGAACGGGACAGCCCCTGGTGGAAATGCCTGCCGCCCTAGACCTGGACCGGGACCGCCAGCAGCAGGGCGGTGTACGGGGAAAGTTTCAGCCAGTGGGCCAGCATCAGCGGCGCCGAGAAGACCACGGCGACCTGCAGCCGCGTCATCAGCACGCGCTGCTCCTCCTGCTGGGAGAGGAGGCTGATGGACTCGGCCTGCACGCGGCTCTCGCTCTCGCCGAGAACATCGTAGCCCGCCTTCTCGATGGCGCGGCGCAGCGTCCGGACCTCGAGCTTGCCCGGCACCGGCGTGAAATCCACGGCCACGGTGCGCGAGGGCAGGTCCACGCTGACCGCGCTCACGCCGTCGATCTTCTCGATCGCTCCCTCCACTTTGGCCACGCACGAGGCGCAATGCATGCCGCGCACGGGAAGGACGACGCGGCGCGAGGCGCCGGGAGCGGTCGGAGGCGGACGGCTCATGGCAGGCTCCGGCGCCACTGCAGGTCGAAGTCCTCCAGCGCGCGCCACTGCCCCGGGAAGCCCTCGGAGACCGCCCGGTCGAGGTCCTTGCCGTCGCGCAGAGCCGTGAGGAACTGAGAGAAGCCGATGCGGCCGCCGCGCTGGATCAGGAAGCGGACCATGTCCTCGGCCTGGGCATACCAGAGGCTGACCTCGTAGGCTCGCTCGGTGGCGGGGACCAGCCGCATCATCTGGTCCATCGGGATGGGCGAGGAACGCAGGGTCTGGCGCAGCGAGCCGAAGAGAGACGCGCCCCCGCGCGGGTCGACGGCCTTCGCTTCCTCGAAGACGGCCAAACCCTCGTTGATCCAGCGGTGCTCCTGGGTCAGTCGGCCGCCCATGAACTCGAACCAGATGAGATGGGTCATCTCGTGGGAGAGCACGCCCTCCAGGCGGGGCGAGACATAGGTGTAGATCGCGTTGCCGACGGCGACCCCCGCCGACCAATCGGGCTGGCCGGTCTTCTTGCGGAACTCATCCTGCGTGCCGTAGACCACGATCTGATACATGCCGCGGGGTTTGAAGGAATACAGCCCCGTGTCGGTCATGATGCGGTTGTACGACTCCTCGGCCTTGTCCGAGACGGCGCGCACGACGTCGATGCCGTAGGCCTTCACCTGGAAGTGCAGCCCCTGCGTCTCGTTGTAGCCCGCGTCGAGGCCGGGGTAGGCGCCCTCCACGATCCCCGTGAAGGAACGGCCGCGCCCGTCGTCAGGCAGTTCCCCGGGATAGGGCACGCAGGCGCCGATCATGACGGCGGAAAGCAAACCGGCAAGGCTCGTCCTCACATGGGCATTCTATAAAATTGGTACAATCCCATGGTGAACGAGACGCGCGAGACTCTGACGGTGAAGGTCGACAGCATGGCCCCCGCCGGAGACGGCCTGGCCCGGGCCGAGGGCTCCTCCCGGGTGCTCTTCGTGCCCCACGCGGCTCCCGGAGACCGCCTTGAAGTCGAGGTCTTCGAATCCAAGTCGAGCTTCGCCCGCGCCCGCATCAAGAAGGTGCTCTCGTCCGGCCCCGACCGCCGGGACCCGCCCTGCCCGCACCACGCCGCCCCCTCCCGCCCCGGACCGGCCTGCGGCGGCTGCGACTGGCAGCACCTCGACTACGCCGCCCAGCTCAAGCAGAAGCGGGGCATCGTGGTGGACTGCCTCAAGCGCCTCGGGAAATTCGCCGACGCGGAGAAGCTCGTTCTTGAGACCAAGCCCTCGCCCCAGCCCTGGGGCTACCGCAACAAGGTCCAGATCCCCTTCGCCGCCGGAGCGCGGATGGGCTTCTTCGCGGCCGGCTCGCGCGAGATCGTCGACATGCGCGAGTGCCCCATCCAGCCCGACCTCTCGGTGCGCCTGGCGCACACGGTCCGGCGGATGGCCGCCGAGCGCGGCTGGTCCTTCTATGACGGCAAGACGGGCAAGGGCTGGCTGCGCCACCTCTACATCCGCACCAACGCGGAGGGCCAGGCCCTGGTCGCCCTCGTGGTCTCGCGCTCCGAGTTCCCGGACCGGGAGTCCTTCGCGGCCGAACTGCACGCGCAGCACCCGGAGATGATCGGACTCCATCTGAACATCCAGCCGGAGCGGACCTCGGTGGTGCTGGGTCCGGCCTGGCGTCGGCTCTGGGGCGCCCGCGAGATTGAGGAGACCATCGGGCGTTTCCGCTTCGCGGTGTCGCCCGGGGCCTTCCTGCAGGTCAACACCCCCGCGGCCGAGGTCCTCTACAACACGGCCAAGGAGGCGGTCCGCGACGGCGGCAGGAAGTTCCCGATGGGCCTGGACCTCTACTGCGGGGTGGGCACGCTCACCCTCTGGATGTCGGACGCGTTCCCCAAGGTCGTCGGCGTCGAGGAGAACCGCGAGGCGGTCGGCGACGCCTACCGCAACGCGGAGCGCAACGCGGTCAAGAACTGCCGCTTCAAGGCCGGCCGCGCCGAAGCCGTCCTGCCGAAGCTCACCGCCGAACTCCCGGACGGCTGCGCGGCGGTCGTCGACCCTCCCCGGATCGGGCTCTCCCAGCCCGTGCGCCGCTTCCTCACCGAGCGCAAGATCAAGCGCGTGGTCTACGTCTCCTGCGACCCCGCCACCTTCGCCCGGGACGCGGGCTTCCTCAGCCACTCAGGCTACACCCTGCGCCGCGTCACGCCGGTGGACCTCTTCCCCCAGACCTCTCACGTCGAGATGGTCGGCCTGCTCGACCGGGCCTAGGGACCCCTGGCGGGAAGCCGGAGGACGGGCTATACTCACGGCTAGGCGGCACCCCATGTCCCGACGCCTGAACCTCGCCGTTTGCGTCCTCCTCCCTTTGCTGGCCGCGCGTCTCGCCGCGGCGACGGCGCTCTGCGAGCCGGGCTCCCCGGCTGACGCCGCGCCCGACGCGCCGTTCCGGGCCGACGCGCCAGGGGCGCTGCGACCCGAGGAACGCAGCCGGCTCCTCTCTCTCGAAGACGGACGCTACGAGGAACGC
>Ga0154727_1186_pt18 | contig 14037 bp, 10 predicted proteins | sample Rifle2008BG16ft_FD_105735 | JGI IMG/M metagenome (GOLD analysis project Ga0154727, IMG submission 105735) | Elusimicrobia bacterium RBG_16_66_12 | reverse complement strand
CTCCTGATCGTCAACGCCCCGGTCGAGTGCGTGGTGGGGGGGTACCGTTCCGCCGTCGAGAAGCTGGTCGAGGGCCTGGGCTGCGTCTTCCTGCCGCTGCAGGGGGTGTCCACCGTCCACTTCCCGGCCGCCAAGCTCGTCGAGGAGAAGTACCGCGAACTCCACCTCTTCGCGACGAATCCTCCCAAGGGGGTCCGTTACTACTCCGGCGCTTTCGGAGGCTCATATGAACCCACGCGAGAGAAGGCCGCCGAGTCGATCACGACCCAGGCGATCCGCAGCGTGGACTTCGCCGCGCTGGTGAAGTCGGCCTACCAAGACGGCGTGCGCACCTTCGTGGAACTGGGGCCGCAGGGCTCCTGCACGCGCATGATCGGCAAGATCCTAGGCCCCCTGCCGCACAACGCGCGCGCCGTCGACGGACGCGGGCAGGACGAGGTCGCGGGCGTGCTGAAGGCCCTGGCCTTCCTGCTCTCCGAGCGCTATCCCGTGGACCTGAAGCCGCTCTATGGAGGCCGCAGCTTCTGCGTCGGCCACCATCCCGCTCTGCCCGCTCCCGCTCAGTGGGTCCGGCTCGCCCTGGGCGGCCGTATGGGCAAGGTCACGTGGACTCCCGCCGCGAAGCCCCCGCCCGCTCCCGTCCGCCCAGTCGTCGCTCCGAGCATGCGCATCCCGACGCCGACACTGCCGGGCGACGGACTTGCCCCCGAGCGAGTCCCGGCTGCCGGCGCAGGCGCGCTGTCCTCGGCGGCGGCGCTCACCGCCCAAGCGCATGAGACCTTCCTGCGCCTCTCGCAGAACTTCGCGTCGCTCCAGACGCGCAATCTCGCCGCTCAGATGAGCTTGGCCACGGGCCAGGCGGTGGTCATGCCGACGGCTCCCGTCCCCCAGCCCAAGAGACTGGTCTTCATGGACCGCGCGGCCTGCCTGGAGTTCGCGGTGGGCATGATCGGCAAGGTGCTGGGCGAGAAGTTCGCGCATGTGGACGCCCATCCGACGCGCGTGCGCCTGCCGGCCGAGCCTCTGATGCTCGTCGACCGGATACTGTCGGTGAACGGGACGCCCAACTCGATGAAGTCGGGCAGCTGCGTGACGGAGCACGACGTCCTCCATGACGGTTGGTATCTCGACGGGGGACGCATCCCGACCTGCATCGCCGTCGAGGCCGGCCAGGCGGATCTCTTTCTGTCGGGATACCTCGGCATCGACAGCCGCACCAAGGGTCTGGCGGTCTACCGCCTGCTGGACGCGCAGGTCACCTTCCACGGCCACCTGCCGGCGCCGGGAGACGTGATCCGCTACGACATCACGATCGACGGCTTTGGACAGCATGATGATATTTGGTTATTTTTCTTCCGGTACGATGGGACGGTGAATGGCAAACCCCTGATCACCATGAGAAAAGGCTGCGCGGGGTTCTTCACCAATGCTGAACTCGCCAAGGGGAGGGGAATCGTGCTCACCGACGCCGAACGCGCACCGGCTCCCGGGAAGCGTCCTGCTGACTGGAAGCCGTTAGCGCCTTTTGACGAGAAAATTTCGCTGAGCGATGACCAGTTTCGGTCGTTGCGTTCCGGCGACCTGGCCGCCGCCTTCGGCCCGGCCTTCAAAGCTGTGCCGTTCACTCCGGAGACGCTGCCTTCCGGGAAGATGAAGCTGGTGGACCGAATCCTGGAACTGGACCCTCACGGCGGCCGTTATGGTCTTGGCCGTGTCGTGGGTGAGATGGATATACACCCCGACGACTGGCATCTGGTCTGCCATTTCATCGACGACAACGTGATGCCGGGCACTCTGATGTACGAGTGCTGCCTGCACACGCTGCGCGTTCACCTGATGCGGATGGGCTGGGTGGGGGAGAAAGGCAAGGTCTGGCACGAGCCCGTCCCCGGCGTCGCCAGCCAGCTCAAGTGCCGAGGCCAAGTCCTGGCCTCCACGAAAAAAGCGAAATACGAACTGCACATCAAAGAATTGGGCTATAGGAGCGATGGGGCGCCGTTCTGCATCGCCGACGCGTTCATGTACGCCGACGATAAAAATATAGTCCAAATCACCGACATGTCGGTTCGTCTCGCTGGTGCGACCCGTGACGAGATCATCTCCCTCTGGTCCGGCCGTGCGGAAAACAAGAAGAAGACCGTCCTGTACGGACCGGACAAGATATTGGCGTTCTCCAACGGAAAACCATCGGTCGCCTTCGGCGACCGATATTTGCCGTTCGATAATGATCGTGTGATCGCTCGTCTGCCGGGCCCTCCGTACCAATTCCTCGACCGCATCGTCGACGTCGAGGGCGCTCCTTGGATATTGAAACCCGGCGCCTCGGCCACGGCCGAGTACGACATCCCTCCGACGGAGTGGTACTTCAAGGAGAACGCCCAGCCGACGATGCCCTTCGCCGTTCTGCTCGAAGTCGCCCTCCAGCCGTGCGGCTGGCTCGCGGCCTACTGCGGGTCGGCTCTGACGAGCCAGATCGACCTGTCCTTTCGCAACCTCGGCGGGGCGGCGACCCAGTTCATCGAGGTCACGCCCAAGACGGGGACGCTCGTCACCAAGGTCACGCTGACGAAGGTGTCGTCGTCCGGAGGGATGATCATCCAGGGCTACGGCATGGAGATGCACGATTCCTCCGGCCGGCTGGTTTACAAGGGCACCACGGAGTTCGGCTTCTTCACCAAGGGCGCCTTGGCGAACCAGCTCGGCCTGCGCGGCGCCAAGCGCCCGGCCCACGAAGGCGCCGGCAAAGTCCTGCCGCTCTCCGGCGGCCTGCCCGCCCTGCCCGGGCCGATTCTGCTGATGCTCGACGAGGTGAAGCTGTTCCCCGGCGGGCCGAACGGTCTGGGCGTTCTGCGCGGCGTGCGCAAGGTCGATCCCGACGAGTGGTTCTTCAAGGCCCATTTTTATCAGGATCCCGTCTGCCCCGGCTCGCTCGGCCTGGAGTCCTTCATCCAGCTGATGAAGTGCTACGCGCGCGACCGCTGGCCCGGCGCGGGGCGCTTCGAGAACATGGTGCTGGGGAAGTCCCACCGCTGGCTGTACCGCGGCCAGTACACGCAGGCCAATAAGGAAGTTGTCATCGACTGCGTTATCACCGCGGTCGACGACGCCGCGAAAACCGTCGCCGCCGACGGATACCTGACGCGCGACGGCCTGACCGTCTACGAGATGCGCGACTTCACTTTGCAGGTGCGCTCATGACTGCTGGCGCCAACAGTGCGCCTGTGAATCGCGTGGATAACGTCCGAGCGGCATGAAATATTCCAAGGTCCTCTTGAACGGTCTCGCCTATGAACTGGCCCCGAACGTCGTGACGTCCTCGGAGTTGGAGAAGAGGATCGAGCCGGTGCATCAGGCCCTGCGCTTCCCGCTCGGCCAGTTGGAAGCCCTGACCGGCATCCGCGAGCGGCGCTGGTGGGACGCGGGCTTCAAGCTCTCCGAGGGCGCTTCGCGTGCGGGACGCAAGGCGCTGGCCCAGTCCGGCATCCCGGCTTCGGCCTTGGGCGCGCTGATCTACGCCGGCGTCTGCCGCGAGTCTGCGGAACCGGCCACGGCCTGCGCCGTGGCCAACACTCTGGGTGTTGGGAGAGACTGCGCGGTCTACGACCTCTCCAACGCCTGCCTTGGAGTCCTCTCCGGCGCCGTCGACGTCGCCAACCGCATCGAGCTGGGCCAGATCAAGGCGGGGATGATCGTCTCCTGCGAATCGGCCCGCGAGATCAACGAGAGCATGATCGCCGCGATGCTGAAGACCCCCACGATGGAGTCTTTCAAACTTTCTATCGCAACCTTGACCGGAGGATCCGGAGCCGTGGCCGTGCTGCTGACCGATGGCTCGTTCGGCGTTAAAGGACACAAGCTTTTGGGCGGCGCCACGCAAGCCGCGCCGGAACACTGGAATCTTTGTCGGTGGGAAAGAGACTTCATGCGCACCGACGCCCCCGCCGTGCTGAAGAACGGCGTCGAGCTCGCCCGCGGGACCTGGAAGAGCTTTACCGAGACCTTGGGCTGGGATCCGAGGACCGTCGACAAGACCGTCTGCCATCAGGTCGGCGGCCCGCACCGCGCCGCCGTCCTCCAGGCCTTCGGCGTCGAGGCCGAGAAGGATTACTCCACCTTCGAATATCTTGGCAACATCGGGACCGTCAGCCTGCCGCTGACCGCCGCCCTGGCCGACGAGCGAGGTTTCTTGGAGAAGGGCGACAAGGTCGGCTTCCTGGGCATCGGCTCGGGGCTCAACTGCATGATGCTGGGGTGGGAGTGGTGAGCGAGGCCTGGAAGAGCTTGTACCCCTTCAGGGGCTGTCGCCTCGACCTGGGCGGCTACGCGATGCATTACCTGGACGAGGGCCGGGGCGAGACCGTCCTGATGGTCCACGGCAATCCCACCTGGTCGTTCTACTTTCGCGAGCTGGTGAAGGCCCTGCGCCCCACCCATCGCTGCGTCGTTCCGGACCATGTCGGCATGGGGCTCTCCGACCGCGTCGGAGAGGACCGCTACCGCTATACCCTGGCCTCGCGCGTGGCCGACCTCGAGAAGCTCATGGACCGCGTCGCCCCGAACGGCCCCGTGACCTTGATTCTTCACGATTGGGGCGGCATGATCGGCATGGCCTGGGCCGTGAGGCGCCCGGAGAGGATCAAGGCCATCGTGGCGTTCAACACGGGTTGTTTCAGGCTCCCGCCGGAAAAACATTTCCCCGGCTTGCTGAAGCTCCTGCGCGGGAGTCTGACCGGCATCCCTATCCGGGCCTCGGCGGCGGCACGGCGATTCGTGCTCAACACTTGCACGACGAGAACGAAACTCACGCGGGAGACCGCCGACGGCTATCTCTCGGTATGCGATGGTTGGAGAGAAAGTCTCGCCGTCCATCGCTTTGTCCAGGACATCCCTTTGTCGCCGCTCGACCCCGCCTGGTCCGTCGTCGTGGAGACCGAATCGAGGCTGGTGACGCTCCAAGACGTTCCCATGCTCCTTCCGTGGGGGCTCAAGGATTGGGTCTTCGACGAGTCGTTCCTCAAGGGTTGGGCCTCCCGGTTCCCGAAGGCCGAGGTGCGCCGCTTCCCTGATTGCGGCCACTTCCTGCTGGAGGACGCCCCCGAGGAGGTCGTGCCCCTGATCCGCGACTTCGTCGCCGGGCGCGTGGCGGCATGAGCGTGGCGCTGCGTCCCGACGTCGCCGGCCTCTTCCTCGAGACGGCGCGGCGCCTGGGCGACAAGACCGCCCTCGTCCGCCGCGGGGAGGCGACCTCGTTCGCCGAGCTTGCGCGCGACGTTGAACAGCTGGCATCGGGCTTGCGCCGCGCCGGCCTTCAGCCGGGCGAACGGGTCGCACTCCTCGTTCCGCCTTCGCGCGACCTGTACTCCGCCACCTTCGCTCTGTTCCATGCCGGACTAGTTCCTGTTCTCATCGACCCAGGCATCGGCTTCCGGAACATGGGGCGTTGCCTTGCCGAGTCCGAGCCCGTCGCCTTCATCGGGTCGCCTAAGGCGCATTTGGCACGGCTTCTCGGGCGCTGGGCGCCGACCTCGCGCTTGAACATCGTGGCCGATGGAGCCGTGCCTGGGATGTCCCGGTTGAGCGACTACCACTCAGACGAACCACTCACCGGGGGAGTGGAGGACTCCGCGGCGGCGGCGATACTGTTTACTTCCGGCAGCACGGGCGCCCCCAAGGGCGCCATCTACACGCATGGGGTTTTCTCGGCCCAGGTCGAACTGCTGCGCTCCATGTTCGATATTAGGGAGGGAGAGGTCTCGGTCCCGACTTTCCCTCTCTTCGGCCTGTTCGACGCGGCTCTGGGCCAGACCTGCGTCATTCCGGAGATGGACTTCACCCGCCCCGGCGGCGTCGACCCGATGGCCGTCGTGCGGCCGATCCAGGAGCACGGCGCTCATCAGCTCTTCGGTTCTCCGGCCCTCCTCGACCGGCTCGGGCGTTTCGGGGAAAAACACGGCATCGCCCTTCCCACCCTGCGCCGCGTGATGTCCGCGGGAGCCCCCGTCCCGGCGAAGGTCCTGGAGCGTTTCACCAAGATGCTCCCGCCCGGCGTCCAGATCTTCACGCCTTACGGCGCCACGGAGGCCCTGCCCGTCTCCCTCATCGGCTCGGAGGAGGTCCTGGGGGAGACGTCCGCGCTGACCGCCCAGGGCCGGGGCGTCTGCGTCGGACGCCCTGTCGCGGGAGCTGAGGTCGCCGTCATCCGGATATCAGACGCGCCGCTCGGCGCGTGGGACGAGTCTCTTCGGGTCCGCTCCGGCGAAGTCGGCGAGATCGTCGTCAAAGGGCCGATGGTCAGCCGAGACTATCTGCGCCGTCCCGACGCCGCGGCCCTGGCCAAGATCCGGGATGGCTCCCAGGTCCGTCATCGGATGGGCGACCTGGGCCGGATCGATGAGAAGGGCAGGCTCTGGTTCTGCGGGAGGAAGGCGCAGCGCGTTCTCACGCCCGACGGCGAGCTGTACACCATCCCGGTCGAGGGCGTGTTCAACACACATCCCGCCGTCAAGCGCACGGCGTTGGTGTCGGTCGGAGAGAAACCCGTCTTGTGCGTCGAGCGGGAATCCGCGGCGGAGATATCCGACGCATCCCTGACCAAGGAACTGCTTTCCATCGGGGCAAGGCATCCCCACACGAAGGGCGTCGCGACGATTCTTTATCATCCCTCCTTTCCCGTCGACATACGCCACAACGCCAAGATCGACCGGGAGCTCTTGGCGGTCTGGGCCGCCGGGAGGCTGTCCTGAGAGCTTTGGTCACGGGCGGCGGGGGCTTCCTGGGGGGGGCTTTGGCCCGCAAGCTCCGCGAGCGCGGCGACGACGTTCGTGTTTTCGGCCGCGGTTCCTATCCCGAGCTGATGGCCCTGGGCATCGACGTCGTGACCGGGGACCTGACGGACCCGCTTGCCGTGCGGGCCGCGTGCGACGACCGGGACACCGTCTTCCATGCGGCGGCCAAGGTCGGTCTTTGGGGCAGGGCCGAGGAGTACGAGGCGGTCAACGTCCAGGGGACCAAGAACGTGCTGGGGGCGTGCCTTGAGACCGAGGTCCCCAAGCTGGTCTTCACCAGTTCCCCGAGCGTCGTCTTCCACGGCGGGGACATCGAGGGCCTCGACGAGAGCGCTCCTTACCCGGAGCGATTCGATTCCGACTATTCGCGCACCAAGGCCGCGGCCGAGAGGATGGTCCTCGCCGCGGACCACGACCGTCTCTGCACCGTCTCATTGCGCCCGCACCTGGTCTGGGGGCCGGGAGACCGTCACCTACTGCCGCGTCTGGCGGCCCGAGCCCGCTCCCGGAGGCTCTTTCGCATCGGCCCGGACAGCAAGCTCGTGGACACCCTCTACATCGACGACGCGGTCGACGCCCACATCCTCGCGGCGGTCCAGCTCTCGCCGCGGTCGGACATCTCCGGCAACGCCTACTTCCTGTCCTCGGGAGACCCGCGCCCGCTCTGGGAGATTGTCGACCGGATGCTGGCGGCCGCGGGACTGGGACCCGTCCGGCGCTCCGTGCCCAAGGGTCTCGCCTTCGCCGCGGCCGACGCCTGCGAGATCGCGTGGCGGACCTTCGGCGCGTCATCCGAGCCGCCGCTCACGCGTTTTCTCGTCAGCCAGCTCACCACCGCGCACTGGTTCGACATCGGAGCGGCCAAGCGGGAGCTGGGCTGGGAGCCGCGGGTCGGCCTCGACGAGGGCATGGCCCGGCTGACGAAGTGGGTCCGGGCGGTTCGGCCCTTCGGCCCCTAGCGTTTCGCGCGCGCGCTGACGAGCGAGGCCGCCACCGAGAGGGCGAGCACTCCGGCGATGACCCCCAAGGACATTCCCGTGGAGACGTGGAGAAAGTCCTTGACGACCATCTTCAGTCCCACGAAGCAGAGCACCACGGAGACCCCCGTCTTCAGGTGCTCGAACTTCATCATGGACCCGGCCAGCAGGAAGTACATCGAGCGCAGTCCCATCACCGCGAAGATGTTCGAGGTGTAGACCACGAAGAGGTCGTTGGTCACGCCCAGCGCCGCCGGGATGGAGTCGACGGCGAAGACGAGGTCCGAGGCCTCGATGACCACGAGGGCCGCCAAGAGCGGGGTCGCGCTGAGGCGCTCGTTGACGCGCGTGAAGAAGGCCTGGCCGTGGAGGCCCTCCGTCACGGGCAGGAAGCGGTGGAGCAGCCGCAGGGCGGGGTTCTTGCCCGGCTCGGGGGCGTGATCCTCGCCGGAGAGCAGCATCTTGCCGCCGGTCCAGAGCAGGACCCCTCCGAAGACGTAGAACAGGAAGGCGAACCTCTGCAGCAGCGAGATTCCGGCGAAGAGGAAGAAGAAGCGCATGATGATGGCCCCGAGGATGCCCCAGTGCAGGATGCGCGGCTGGAACTCGGGCGGGACGCGGAAATAGTGGAAGATGAGGATGAAGACGAAGAGGTTGTCGACCGAGAGGGACTGCTCCAGGATGTAGCCGGCGAAAAACTGCATCGCCTTGTCGCGGCCGTAGGCCCCGAAGATGACGCCGCCGAAGACCGTCGCCAGCAGGACCCAGAGCGAGGTCATGATGCCGGCCTCGCGCATGCGCATGGGGTGGGCCTTCTTCTGGAGCACGCCCAGGTCCACGGCCAGCATCGTCCCCATCACGAGCACGAAGCCCGCCCACAGCCAGGTCAGATTCATGATCGGAGATTCTAGCATTCGGGACGGGCCGCGCGTTTTGATACGATGACTCCCATGTTCGTGCTCTTCAGCGACGGCGCCTGCTCCGGCAACCCGGGCCCCGGGGGCTGGGCCTGCGTGCTGGTCACGCCCGAAGGGAGCGTCCGCGAGCTGGCGGGCCGCCAGGACGCCACGACCAACAACCGCATGGAGATGTTGGGCGTGATCTCGGGCCTGCGCGCGATCTCGGGCCGGCCCGGCAAGGCCGTCATCCACACCGACTCCACTTACGTGCTGGGCGGCATCACCGGCTGGATCCGGGGCTGGAAGCGGCGCGGCTGGACGACCGCCGCGGGCGAGCCGGTCAAGAACGAGGACCTGTGGCGGCAGCTCGACGACCTGGTCTCGGCGCGCGGCAAGGGGGGCGTCGAGTGGCGCTGGGTCAAGGGGCACGACGGCCACGATGCCAACGAGAGGTGCGACGAGCTGGCCGTGGCTCTTTGCCGCAAATGGCCCCATCAGCTCTACTCCGGGCCGCTGCTGTCGTATCCCCACGGTTCGTTGGCGCCCTCCGACCACCAGCCGCTGCCGGAGAGGCGCAAGGCGAAGAAGTCCTCCGAGTCTTCAGGGCCCGCGACCTACCTGAGCCTGCTCGAGGGCCGCCTGGAGAAGCACTCGACCTGGAAGGAGTGCGAGGCGCGCGTGAAGGGCCGTTCGGGCGCAAGGTTCAAGAAGGTCCGATCTCCGCAGGAGGAGGAGTCGGTCCTCGAGGATTGGGGCTTGGGTTGAGAGCGTTCCTGGACATCCACCACAGCCAGGCCCAAAAGACGTGCGCGCCCGCGGCCGCGGCCCAGACGAACCAGTCGAGACGCCCGATCGCGGTCAGGGCGAGTATGAGATAGATGTAGTCGCGGCTGGCGATGCGCTCGACGGTGAGCGAGAGGGGGCCGCGCTCGTGCTCGGGCACCCGCAGGACGAGCCACCACACGGAGAAGCCGCTCGCGAGAAACCCCGTCACGAGGAGGACCCCGGGCGCCCACCAGTTCCCGCCGGGGTGCAGGCGCGCCACGCCGATGGGCAGGGCGATGAAGGTCGCCAGGTGGGCGATGTGGTCGGCGAGCACGTCGAAGTCCCCGCCCCAGGGCGTGATGTGGTGCTTCAGACGCGCGATCTCGCCGTCGGTCCCGTCGAGCAGACAGCAGAACCAAAGGGTGAGGGCGCCGCGGAACTGGATGGACGCCGAGGGCGCGGCCAGCCACCAGGCGCCGATCAGCCCGAGGACGAGGCTGGCGGAGGTGACCATGTTGGGGCTGACCGGGAATGGAAGCAGGAGCCGCGTGATGGCCAGCGAGAGTCGGCGGTCCAGGCGGGCGATGTAGCCGTCGTTGTCCTTGGAGAGGCGCGAATAGAGGATCCGGGCTGAGGCGCGCGTCGCCTCGGGCGTGAGGGCGTCCAGGAAGGCGCCGGCCGAGGCTTCGGCCCCCGGGGAGGCCAGCGCGCGGGCGGAGACCACGGAGGGGGAATCTTTCCCGGCTCCGAGCCGGGAGGCCTCGCGGACGAAGGCGCAGACCGTCCGTCCGTCCAGACGGCGGATCGAGTCGCCCGGCGCGGCCTCGGCCGCGGCCAGGAACTCAGTCAGACTGTTTTCGTCGGGGAAAGCATCGGCATCCACGGCGAGGAGGGGCAGGGCGGCGTCCAGGCCGGTTCGGACCGGCGCCGACGTGGAGTGGAGCTGGACGGCCCACTTCCGCAGGAACGATTCGTCGGCTCCGGCGATGACGATGCGTTCCGGCGCGAGTTCCTTCCCCGCGCGGAAGGCGGCGCGCACGGCGCAGGGCAGGCCCGCGACCAGCGGCGCTCCGGGGTCGCGGCGCAGAAGGACCTGGAGGCGGCGCGGGGGGGTCTCGCTCATCTCGTGAAGATTCTACCAAAGGGCTGCCCGTGGTCGCATCCCCGGTCCGAATGTTGCAAGATAGACCGGTCGCAGAACGCTTCCAGATCGGATCCGGAGGAAACATGACCGCCCTGCCCGCTCGCCGCATCCTCGTCCCCGTCGACTTGTCTCCCATCGGCGCGCAAGCCTGGCGCTGGGCCCGGACCCTCGCGGAGGGCGGCGCGCGCCTGGAGGCGCTCTATGTCCACGAGACGCCGATGACGCCGATCCTGGGTCTGCCGGCCGTCACGTTCTCGACGGCGGGGCGAACCCGCATCCTGGGCCGCATGCGCAAGGCGCATCCCGGCGGGACGGTCCGCGTCGAGCAGGGGGATCCCTCCGTCGTCATCTGCCGCCGCGCGCGCGGCTTCGACCTGGTCGTGATGGGCAGCCACGCCCGGCGCGGCCTCGACCGGGCCCTGCTCGGTTCGGTCTGCGAGGCGGTCGTGCGCGACTCCTCGGCGCCGGTGCTCTCCGTCAAGTCCGGCCCCCGGAAGGTCTCTTCCGTCCTCGCGCCGGTCAACACGACGGCGTACTCGCGGAAGGGTCTTTTGCTCGCGGCCCAGGCCGCCGCGGCCCTTGGGGCGAGCTTGACGGTCTTGTACGTCTCGGCCGACAAGACGAGAGGCCCCAACCCCCGGTTCTTCCTCAACGGGATGATCTCGCGCCTGCCGGAGGGGCTGGTCAAGGCCGTCCGTCCGAGGCTGGTCGTGAGGACAGGAGCGACCCTGGTCGAGATCCTGAAGGAATCCCGCCGTCACGGCCTCGTGGTCCTGACGGCCCATCGCAAGTCCCTGCTCCGGGACCTGGTGCTGGGCACCACGGCCGAGCGCGTGCTGCGACACTCTCGGCGTCCGGTCCTCTCGGCGCCCTCAGGGCGCTGAGAAGTCAGCGGCGCGACTTGCGGGGGGGCTTCGCCTTGACTCTGCGCTTGGCGGGAGCCGAGGAGGCGATCTCGGGCGGGAGGTCTCGCGCCTCCACCGTCGGTCCGCCCGCCATGATGAGCGCGCGCTCCACCGCGTGCTCGAGTTCCCGCACGTTGCCCGGCCAGGCGTAGGAACGAAGGGCCTTGGCGGCGGCGGGAGAGAAGTGCGTCGCCGGGGATCCCGTCCGGACCCGGGCCTTTTTGATGAAGGCCTCGGCCAGGGGCATCACGTCGTCGACGCGCGTGCGCAGGGCCGGAATCTCGATGGGGAAGACCTTCAGGCGGTAGAAGAGGTCGTCGCGGAACTTGCCGGCCGTGACCTGCTTCATCAGGTCGCGGTTGGTGGCGGCCACCACGCGCGCCGAGACCTTGACCGGGTGGTTGTCGCCGACGCGGCGGATCTCGCCCTCCTGCAGCGCGCGCAGAAGCTTGACCTGCAGGCCCGGGGTCGTCTCGGAGATTTCGTCGAGGAAGATCGTGCCGCCCGAGGCTTCCTCGAAGAGCCCGCGCTTGTTGCGGTCGGCGCCCGTGAAGGAGCCCTTCACGTGGCCGAAGAGTTCGCTCTCCAGCAGTCCCTCCGGGAGGGCCCCGCAGTTGATGGCGACGAAGGACCCGTCGCGCCGGGGGGAGTTCTCGTGGATGGCGCGGGCGATGAGTTCCTTCCCGGTGCCCGACTCGCCGGTGACCAGGACCGTCGCGTCCGTGGAAGAGACCTTCGCGACGAGGGCCAGCACGCGGCCCATCGCGTCGCTGGCGGAGACGATGCCGCTGACGCCGCGGCGCTCCTTGACCTCGGCGCGCAGCCGCCGCACCTCGCCGACGAGGTCGCGGTGTTCGATGGTCTTGCGCAGGGCCAGGGCCAGGACCTCGGGCTCCACCGGTTTGGTGAGATAGTCGAAGGCGCCGGCTTTCATCGCGGCCACCGCGGTGTCGATGGACCCGTGCCCGGTGATGACGATCACGCCCGTCTCGGGCTGGCTGGCCTTGACCGCCACCACCACTTGCAGGCCGTCGCCGGAGCCCAAACGCAGGTCGGTGACCACCGCGTCGAAAATCTCCTTTTCGATGCGCGCGGCGGCGGCGGCCACCGTCTTCTCGGCGTTGACGCGGAAGCCGCGGCGTTTGAGTTCCAGCTGCAGCATCGAGCTCTGCGCGGAGTCGTCTTCGACGAGAAGGACCCTTTTGCCATCCATGTTCTTCATCCTTGAGCCGTGGGGAGCAGGACCGTGAACGAGGTCCCGCGTCCGGGGGAACTTTCGACTTCGATGCGGCCGCCGTGGGCGCGGACGATGCGGTCGGCGATCGCCAGCCCAAGTCCCGTGCCGTGGGACTTCGTGGTCTTGAACGGCTTGAAGAGGTCTTCGCGGGCGGAGGGCGCGATGCCGGGGCCGTCGTCGTCGATCCGAAGATACGCGAACCCCTCGCGCAGACCGGTGGAAACCGTCACGGCGCCATTCCCGTCGAGGGCCTGCACCGCGTTCAGGACGATGTTCCAGGCGACTTGTCGGATCTGATCCTGGTCGAAACGGAAAGGCACCAGTTGCGCGTCGAGCGAGGTCGAGATCCGCGGCGCCTCGGACACGTCGCCCAGCATGATGCGGACCACGTCGGCCGCGAGCGCATTGAGGTCGGAGCGCTCGAGCCGCAGCGGGCGCGGCCGGGAGTAGGCTAGGAAATTGGTCAGGGTCTCGTTGAGGCGGCGGCTCTCGTCGTTGAGGATGCGCTGGACCAGCTCGCGGTCCTCGGACGTCAGCGCGTCGCTTCCCAGCTGGCGGGCGGCCATGACGATCGAGCCGAGGGGATTGCGGATCTCGTGGGCGACCACGGCGGCCATCTCCCCCAATTGGGCCAGGGCCTCGCTCTGCGCGACGCGCTCTCTCAGGCTGTGAAGCTCCTCGACGTCCACTCCGTTGGAAACGTAGCCCACGATGTCTCCGCCGGCGTCGCGCACCGTGGTGATCGTGATCACCACCGGGATCTCGCGTCCGTCCTTGGTGCGGTTGAGCAGCTCTCCGCGCCAGAACCCGATGTTCGGGTCCAGCAGGCGCTCCCACATTTCCTTGTAGATGTCGGGCGTGGTGCTGCGCGAGCGCAGGATTCGGGGGTTCTGGCCGTAGGCCTCCTCTTGAGTCCATCCGTAGTGCTGAGTGAAGGCGTCGTTGATGTCTTGGATGGAGCCGTTCGGGTCGCAGAAGAACATCACGTCGTTGGAACGCCGGAAGGCCTGATAGAGTGTCAGCGCGAGCGCGTGCTCGCGGACGGGGGAATCGGGGGCTGAGCCTGAGGCCATTTCGTTGCTAGTGTCGTTGAATTGGAGGTTCTGCAACCTGGGTGTATTCTAGCGTTTTAGGACCTCCGGGTCCAATATCATGAGACAATCACTCGGCGTACGCGCGGAACAGCGGCTGGCCATCCTCGGCCGGCTGCGCATGGCCGATTGGATCGAGATGCCGGAGCGCGAGTTCGCCAGCGAGATCAAGCGCGTCGAGACGGACCCGCTCTTCTGCAAGCTCTACCACGGCGCGCCCGGCCTGCCTTCGGC
>Ga0154727_1094_pt7 | contig 15254 bp, 14 predicted proteins | sample Rifle2008BG16ft_FD_105735 | JGI IMG/M metagenome (GOLD analysis project Ga0154727, IMG submission 105735) | Elusimicrobia bacterium RBG_16_66_12 | reverse complement strand
GCCGAAGCTCTTCGCGCGGGCGGTCAGGGCCGCCTTCGCGCGGGAGCGCTCGCGAGTGGACGGCGAAGTAGGCGTCGTCTTCCTCCCCCGGGACAAGATACGGGCGATGAACCGCGAGTTCCTGGGGCATGACCGCGACACGGATGTGATCGCGTTCGAGCACGAGAGCCCGCCCGGGATGCCGGCCGGCGAAAGGCCCATCGGCGACATCTACATCTCATCCTGGATGGCCGTCCGTCAGGCCAAGGACCTCGGCCACGGAGTCCTCCATGAAGCCCTGACCCTGGCCGTGCACGGCGCGCTGCACCTCCTCGGCCACGACGACCGCGCCCCCCGCGCGAAGGCGCGGATGTTCCGGCGCCAGGACGAGGTGCTGTCCCGGTTGAAGGCATGACGCCGATCTCGCTCATTCTCGCCGGGCTCGCCGCGCTCGCGTCCGCGGAGCCGACCCTGTCGGTCCAGTCGCGCGCGGTCCAGCGAGGAGAGGTGCTGCTCGTCATCGTGGAGGGCAACGACGCGAAGAAGCCCCCCGCAGGAGAGTTCGGCGGCCTCCCGCTCGAGTTCTTCCCGGCCGCCTCCACGGGGACCTGGCTCGCCTTCGTCGGCTTGGACCTGGACGTGGCGACGGGCCCCGCCGTCCTGCAGGGCGTGCTGCACGACCCCTCGGGACGCGCCGTGCGCAAGACGGAGACGCTGACGGTCGCCGCGGGCACATTCCCCATCGAAGAGCTCAAGGTCGAGCAGAAGTACGTGACCCCCGCCAAGACCGACAGCGAGCGCATCGAGAGCGAGTCCGTCAAGCTCAAGCACCTGTGGACCCGCGTCGAGCCCAAGCGCCTGTTCGAGGGACGCTTCGACCCTCCGATCACGGGCGTGCCGACCGCGCACTTCGGCGAGCGGCGCATCTTCAACGGCCAGCCGCGCGCCCCGCATTCGGGCATGGACCTCAAGGCCAAGAAGGGCACGCCCGTGCGCGCCCCGGCCGCCGGCCGCGTGGTCCTGGCCGGCCCGCTGTACTTCTCGGGCAACACCATCGTCGTCGATCACGGCCTGGGCGTGAAGACGCTGTACGCGCACCTCTCGCGCATGCTGGTCAAGACCGACGACGCGGTCAAGAAAGGCCAGATCATCGGGAAGGTCGGCGCCACCGGGCGCGCGACCGGCCCGCATCTTCACTGGACGCTCAAGCTGGGCATGGCCCGCGTGGACCCGTACTCGCTCACCGCGCTCGACCTCGACGCGTACCTGCGGCCGCGCGCCACCGACCCGCTCAAGCGCTCCGCCTCCTGCGAGCGAACCGACCTGCCGCCCGCCCCGAAGTGGGGCAAGGCCTCGGGCGGACTGCGCGCCCGCATCCGTCCCCTGAAAGCCGCCTATGCCCCGGCCGAGAATCTCTCGATGCTCGTCGAAGTCCAGAACATCGGCAAGAAGAGCGCCTTCATGGACCTGGTGCTCGATCCCGCCGCGAGAGCGGCCACCCTCGGCTTCAACCGCCCGCCTTCTCCTTACTCCTCGCTCTCCTCGAGCGCCACCGCGCGGCTGGCCACCACCCAGGTCAAGATCCCGCCCCGAAAGATCCTCTGCTTCGAGCAGGACCAGGACGCGGGCGGGCAGTTGACGGCCGCGAGCACGGGCTACTCCCTCCATTACGGCACGGAATTCCTGTACGCCTCCACCGCGACGACGCGCGCCGGGATCTGGCGCGGCAAGCTCACCTCCCGCCCGGTCGCCGTCGTCGTCTCGACCTCGCCGGCGACCCCGGCCCCGTAACCAAAACTCGCACCGGTGCGAGTTTCGACTGCCCCGGTCTATTGGGCCGCTCGCGGGTAGGTCCAATTCCTTCTCGGAGAGGGCCCTTCGGGTCCATACGTCTCTCGCCCAGTCCGCGGTATGATGGGACCATGAAGCAGACCCCCTCGACCCCGCCATACCGATCTCTCGCCCTCATCCTCGCCCTCCTGGCGCCCAGCTTTTCCGCTGCGCAGAGCGTCTCTCTGTCCGCCGCCGCTTCCGGCTCCGCGGCGACGGCCGGCAGCGCCGCGGCTTCCGCCCGATCCGCCGCGGTGGCCGCACCGATCTCACCCTCGCTCATGCCGTTGAGCCTCTCTCTGACCCCGTCGCTGTCGCTGACGCCCTCGGTCTCCGTCGCTCCGCTCGCCGTCAAGGCCGCCCCCTCCGCCGCCGCTGCTCCGATCTCCGCCGTCGCGGCCCCCGTCGCCGCGGTCGTCGCCCCGCAGGACATGCTGGGAGCTCTGACCCAGACCGTGAGCGCCGACGTCAAGCCCGCCCCGGCCGCGACCCCTTCCGTCTCGCCGACGAGCTTCCTGTTCGACGGCTCCCAGGCTCGCCGCGAGATCGATGGCGTCGCGCCCGTCGCGGCATCCGCCGTGCTCGGCAGCCCGGCCGCGCTGGAGCGCCCCACCGCCGATATCGCTGTGAAGCCCTCCGCGGTCCCGTCTCTCCCTGCGCACACGGCCCCCTCGCGCGGACGCTCACTCCTCGGCAAGGCGCTGCTCGCCGCAGCACTCCTGCTCGCCTTCCCCGCCGTCGCTCTTGCCGCCGCCGCACCGGCCCTGGCGGGAGCCGCCTCCCTCGCCTTCCTGGCCTCGATCCACCCGCTCGTGAGCGCCGTCGCCTCCGCGGCGGGGGCCGTCTACGGCCTGATCGCCGCGCGTCACAAGGACGGCACGCCCGTGAGCACGGGCGAGGCCTTCTCCTCGATGCTGCGCTACGGGATGCTCGCGGGCGCCGGGGTCTACGTCCTGCTCGACCTCACGCAGCTGCTCTTCCTCGGCGTCTCGGCCGTGGCGCTCACCCCCCTCTCCTCCGCCGTGGCCACCGCCGCTCTGGGCCAGAGCGCCTTCCAGGGGACCTTCAAGGACGCCGCGACCTCGCCCGCCGACCGGATCATGATCGCCTTCCCGGCCGTGGCCGCGGCGCTCGGCCTCAGCGTGGGGATCGTCATGACCCTGGCCGTCCCGACCACCTTCCTCGCGACCGTTCTGGCGGCCTCCGCGGCGTTCATGTCCGTGACGGGCGCGGCCGCGGCCCTCTACTCCGCCCTGTACACTCCGGGCAAGTCGCCGGAGAGCGGGCCCGCCCGGATGGCTCGAGGCTACGTCCTGCAGGCCCTGATGACCGGCATGGCCCTCGCCCTGACGAACCCCTACTTCGTGGTCCCCTTCCTGGCGCTCGGCGCCTGGGGCTTCTGGGACGTGATCTCGACGACCGTGCGCGAGATCGCCTCGCGCATGCCCGAGTCGGCGCGCAAGCTCCGGTAAAGCTATAATCCCGCCGTGAAGAGCGAACACATCCCCTTCGCCGAGATCGAGAAGAAGTGGCAGGACCTCTGGGAGGCGGAAGGGGCCTTCCGCGCGCCGCGCGCGCCCCGCCCGGGCAGGAAGTTCTACTGCCTGGACATGTTCCCGTACCCGTCGGCCGCCGGCCTCCACGTCGGCCACCCCGAGGGCTACACCGCCACCGACATCCTCTGCCGCTACATGCGCATGCGCGGCTTCGACGTCCTCCACCCGATGGGCTGGGACGCCTTCGGCCTGCCCGCCGAGAACTTCGCCATCGCCACGGGCGCCCATCCCGCCCAGGTCACCCGCGACAACATCGAGAATTTCCGCCGCCAGATCAAGTCGCTGGGCTTCTCCTACGACTGGGACCGAGAAGTCGACACCACGGACCCGAGCTACTATCGCTGGACCCAGTGGATATTCCTCCAGCTCTTCAAGAAAGGGCTCGCTTACGAGAGTACGGCGCCCATCAACTTCTGCCCATCATGCAAGACCGGCCTCGCGAATGAGGAAGTGTTTAATGGCGCTTGCGAGCGCTGCGGCGCGAAGGTCGAGCGCAAGAGCATCCGCCAGTGGGTGCTCAAGATCACGGCCTACGCCGACCGCCTCGAAAAAGACCTCGAGGGCCTGGACTGGCCCGAATCCACGCTCTCCATGCAGAGACACTGGATCGGCCGCTCCGAAGGCGCCGAGGTCTCGTTCCACGATGAGAGCGGCACGGAGATCAAGGTCTTCACGACCCGCCCCGACACTCTCTTCGGCGCGACCTACATGGTCCTCGCTCCCGAACACCCTCTGACCGCCAAGATGACGACCCCGGCCCAGAAGTCGGCCGTGGAGGCCTACGTCGCGGCCGCCAAGAGCAAATCCGATCTGGAACGGACGGAGCTCCAAAAAGAGAAGACCGGCGTGTTCACGGGCGGGTACGCCGTCAATCCCGTCAACAACGAAAAGATCCCGGTTTGGATCGCGGACTACGTGCTGGGCTCCTACGGCACGGGCGCCATCATGGCGGTTCCGGGGCACGACGACCGCGACCATGAATTCGCCAGCAAGTACAACATCCCCATCGTGAAAGTCGTGGAAGCTCCCGCAGAAACGAAACTCGAGGAAGGGACGGCGTTCACCGAGTCGGGGTTAGCCGTCAACTCGGGATTTTTGGATGGGCTGGAGACGGCCAAGGCCAAGGCGAAGATGATCGCTTGGTTGGGTGATAAAAAACTAGGTCGAGCGCTGGTCAATTACAAGCTGAGGGATTGGCTTTTTTCTCGACAACGATATTGGGGTGAACCGATCCCTATCGTGCATTGTCCGAAGTGCGGCCTGGTTGCCGTCCCGGAGGATCAATTGCCGGTGCGCCTGCCCGAGGCCGCCGATTTCAAGCCGACCGGCACCGGGGAATCCCCCCTGGCCAACATGCCTGATTGGGTGAACACGAAGTGTCCGGCCTGCGCGGGACCGGCCAAGCGCGAGACCAACACGATGCCGCAGTGGGCGGGATCGTGCTGGTATTATCTCCGCTTCCTGGACCCCAAGAACGCCTCGGCCGCCTGGGCGCCCGAGCTGGAAAAGGCCTGGGGGCCGGTGGACTGCTACGTCGGCGGCGCTGAGCATGCCGTCCTGCACCTCCTCTATTCCCGCTTCTGGCACAAGGTCCTCTTCGACCTGGGCTTCGTCTCGACCAAGGAGCCCTTCTCGAAGCTGCGCCACCAGGGCATGATCCTCTCCTACTCGCACCGCGACTCCAAGGGCGTCTACGCCGCGCCGGAAGAAGTCGAGTACGACGACAAGGGCCGCCCGGCGCACGCAAGGACCGGAGAGCTCCTCGACGCCCAAGTCGAGAAGATGTCCAAGTCGAAGAAGAACGTGGTCAACCCCGACACGGTGCTCAAGAGATACGGCGCCGACGCGTTCCGGCTCTACGAGATGTTCATGGGCCCCTTCGCGCAGTCCAAGCCCTGGGACATGCGCTCCATCGAGGGCGTCTCCCGCTTCCTGCGTCGCGCCTGGACGCTGGTCGTGGAGTTGGAGGCGCCCCCCGCCGCGGGAGACGGTCTGGCCGGCGTCCGGCACCGGACGATCAAGAAGGTCACCGAAGACCTGGAGACTTTCGCTTTCAACACCTGCATCTCTCAGCTGATGATCTACCTCAACGAGATTCAGAAAGAGAAGACCCCGGCTCAGGTCGACCTTGAGACGTTCCTTGTCCTCTTGAACCCGTTCGCCCCCCATCTGACCGAGGAGCTCTGGTCCGTCCTCGGCCGCAAAGAGCTCCTCTGCCGACGGCCCTGGCCGGCATGGGATGCCCGATATTTGGTTGACTCGGTCATCGAGTACGCCGTCCAAGTCAACGGCAAACTCCGCGCGACCTTCTCCATCGCGGCCGGCGCCGCGGAGGCCGCGGTGAAGGAGGCGGCGCTGTCCAACGAAAAGGTCAAGATCGCCCTCGACGGCAGGACGCCGTTCAAGACGATCGTCGTCCCGAAGAAACTGGTGAACCTGGTGGTGAAATGACCATGAGAAGATGCTCCCCGCTCCTCGCCCTCGCCGCGCTCGCCGCCTGCGGCGGCCCGGAGGTCGGCTACCGCCCCGCGCCGCAGCTGCTGCCCAGCAACATTCAAAAACTCGCGATCCGCCCCATCGTCAACAAGACCCAGCAGTTCGGCCTGGAGGACAAGCTGGCCCTGCGCATCCGCGACGAGTTCCTGCGCGACGCCCGCTACCCGCTCACGCCGGAATCCGAGGCCAACGGCGTGGTCTGGGTCACCATCTCCCGCTACATCCTCACGGCCGTGCAGTACGACGCCACGCTGGCGCCCACGGCCTACAAGCTGCGCATCCTCGTCGACGTCCAGTTCGTCGACCGCGGCAACAACCAGACCCTCTGGGAGGAGAAGAACCTGGAGAGCGCCTTGACCTACCCGGCCTCCACCCTGCGCGGCGGGCTGACCGAGGAACAAGCGCGCGAACAGATATGGGACATCCTGGCCCGCAGCGTGGTCAAGAGGGTCATCGACGGCTTCGGCTCGGTCACCGGGACCTCCGAGCGCCGCATCACGGGGGACGCCCCGTCGACGGAGCCTGCGGTCAAGCCCGAGGAGCCGCTGAAGCCCGTCGTGCCCGCCCCGTACTGAGCCGATGGAACTGCGCGGCGCCGACCTCCTCGCCGAGTGGAAGGCCGGCAAGTTCCGCCCCGTCTATTATCTCTTCGGCGAGGAATCGGCCGCCAAGGCCGACGCGGTGCTCAAGCTCAAGGAACTCTTCAAGGCCGACGACTTCAACCTGCGGGAGTTCACCGGCGAGCCGAACTCCCAGGCCGCGGCCGCCGTGACGGAATGCCTGACCTTGCCGGTCTTCGCCGAACGGCGCCTGGTCATCGTCTGCAGCCCCAAGCTTCCCGCCGAGGCGCGCGCGGCCTTCGCCGAATATCTGAAGTCCCCCTCTCCAACGACGACGCTCGTGCTCCTGTCCGAGGACAAAAAACCGGACCGCAAGGACGCGCTGGGCGCGGCCGCCGCCGCGGCCGGAGCGGTCGGGATCTTCGCGCCTCTGTCCCTGGATGAGGCGGTCGAACGCCTGACCGCCGAGGCGAAGAAGGCGGGCAAGGAATTGGCGTCCGAGGCGGCCGCCCTGCTCGCCGGGGAGGCGGGCACCGACTGGAGCATCCTGGCCGGGGAACTGGAGAAGCTGGTCCTCTTCGTCGGGAAAGAAGCCAAGATCGGGACCGAGGCCGTCAACCCCTGCCTCGGCTACCGCAAGTCCGCCGACCCCTGGGCGCTGGAGCGCCTGGTCCTGTCGCGAGACCTCAAGACCTGCCTGGTCCACCTGCGCGAGCTCTTCGCCGACGCCAAGCCCGAGGACGTCGTCTTCCGCAGCCTCGCCCAGATCCGCGGGGGCTTCCTCAAGCAGCTGAAGGCCAAGCGGATGCTCAAGGCGGGCCTGCCCCAGCGCGACATCGAGGTCCGGGCCCGGATATTCTACGACCGGGACTTCTTCCCGCGCCTGGGCCGAGTCAGCGAGGAACGCCTGCGCCGCGACCTGCGCCGCTGCCTGGAGGTCGAGGCCGACCTCAAGTCCAAGTCCTGGCTCGACGCCAAGCTCGAACTGGAGCGGCTCGTCGTCGAGCTCTGCACCCCCTCCTCGAAACTCGCCGCGATCTGAGGGTCTCCTCAGCCGTGAGCGGCCTTCCACGGAAGATCTCGCAGGCGAACGAGCTTCGCCAAGTGCTTGAATTCCGGGTCCTTGTGCACCAGGGTCGCGCCCAGACGTTCCGCGGTCGCCGCGATCCAGGCGTCAGCCACGGAAAGCTTGTACCCCGCCTTGATCCGCGCCGCCGCGAGTCCCAGAGGTTCGTCGCTTTCGACGATCTGGATGGGAAGCTGCTTGAGTTGGAGAACCCCCTGGCGAGCCGCCGTCTCTCCCTGTTCCTGCTCGAGGACATAGGAAAGTTCCATGACGGACATAAAGCTGATGAAGACCGTTCCCTTCTTCCCCCCTTGGCGAAGGATGGCCTCGACCTCTGCGGCGCCCGGCTCGTTTTCCTTCAGACAGAGGAGAGCCGATGTGTCAAGGACGAATATCTCAGCGGCGGGCGTCATCTTTCCGCCGGCTGGTCAGAAGGGCTCGGACCGCGCCCTTGACGGCCGACCCGCGAAACGCGGCAATGGGGTCCTTGGCCACTGGGAGGATATAAATCACCTTCCCGTCCTCCGCCCACTCCAGCTTCTGATGAGCGCCGAGCTTGAAGCGCTTGCGGATTCGCGCCGGGATCGCCGTCTGTCCTCTGTCGCTGAGCGTGGTGACCATGCTCCCAGTGTAACAGCCCCATCTGGCACTGTCAAGCAGTTATTCTAAAACTACATGTAGGACTATGATTTCGACTTGTCCGCCCCGAGGGGTCTTACTTCGCGGCGGCGGCGAGGCGCTTCGCTTCGGCGGCCAGGCGGGACTTCTTGCGCGCTGCGGCCTTCCAGTGGATGGTGCCGTGCTTGGCGGCCTTGTCGAGGGCCGCGGCGGCCTGGGAGGTAAGTTCCGAGACCTTCTTGACGTCCTTGGCCTTCGCGGCCTCGATGACGGCGCGCACGGCAAGACGCACGCCCTTCTTGATCGAGCGATTGAGGATCGCGTGCTTGATGGACTGGCGGTGGGCCTTCAGTCCGGACTTGTGACGGGTCTGCTTCTTCTTAGCCATGGACGACATTATGTCTTTTCAGGGGTCCCCCCGTCAAATCCGCCCCGCCGCGGCGCTATACTGTCTCCATGGCCGAAGACGCGACCGAGCCCCTGGACCGCCGCCACATCCCCCGCAAGACGGGCGTCTATATCATGCGCGACGCCGGCGGGGAGATACTCTACATCGGCAAGGCCAACGACCTCGCGAAGCGCGTGGCGCAGTACTTCAGCCCGAACAAGGAGGACGTCAAGAACCAGGCCTTGGCCCCCCTGGTCCGGCGCATCGACTACATCCTCTGCCGTTCCGAGCGAGAGGCCCTTCTGCTGGAACGCCGGCTCATCAACGAGAACCAGCCCTTCTTCAACGTCCTGTGGAAGGACGGCAAGACCTACCCTTATCTGAAGATCACGCTCGGCGAGGATTATCCCCGCCTCATCACGACTCGCCGCAAGGTCCGCGACGGCGGGATATACTTCGGGCCCTTCCCGAAAGTCACGCCGATCCGGGGGCTTCTCCGTTATCTCTGGAAGCAGCATATCTTCCCGCTGAGGCCCTGCCGCTGGGAGTTCTCCGAGCAGAAGCCCCTCGACAAGAGGAAGATCAACGGCTGTCTCTACTACCACACCAAGGAATGCCCCGCCCCCTGCGCGGGACGCATCTCAAAGGACGATTACCGGCGGATCGCCGCGCGGGCCGTGCTGTTCTTCAAGGGCAGATATGCGGATTTAAGACGGGGATTCGAGCTCGAGATGAAGAAGGCCTCGGCGGCGCTGGACTACGAGCGCGCCGCCCAGCTGCGCGACAACGGCCTCGCCCTCGGGCAGATGGGAGAACGGGTGCGGGTCAGAGAGGTCGAGGCGGACGACGTCTCCGGCAGGATCGCCTCGACCCGCATGGTGACCGCGCTCCAGAAGGCCCTGGACCTGCCCTCCCCGCCCGTCCACGTCGAGTGCTTCGACATCTCCCATTTCCAGGGCCGCCAGACCGTCGCGTCGATGGTCTGCTTCCTGGGCGGACGGCCCCACCGCGACCACTACCGGAAGTTCCGCATCCGCGACACGGCCGTCATCGACGACTTCAAGTCGATGCGCGAAGTCGTCTACCGGCGCTACAAGCGCCTGCAGGCCGAGAAGGCGAAGCTCCCGGACCTCGTGCTCATCGACGGCGGCACGGGCCAGCTGGGGGCCGCGCAGGCGGCCCTGGCGGAGCTGAAGCTGAAGATACCGATGGCTTCCCTGGCCAAGCGCATCGAGGAGGTCTTCGTCCCCGGCAAAGCGGAGTCCATCCTGCTCCGGTTAGACGACCCCGCTCTGCGCCTCTTGCAGCAGTTGCGGGACGAAGCGCATCGCTCCGCAGTGACCTACCACCGCCGGCTGCGCGACAAGGCTCTCTTCGAGGGCGGAGTCCCTACCCCTGCTTGCCGGCCAGCTCGCCGAGCCCGAACATCGGCATGAACATCGCGACGACGATGGTGCCGATGACGATGCCCATGACGACGATGACGATGGGCTCGATCAGGGAGGTCAGGCCCTTCACCGCGGTGTCGACCTCCTGGTCGTAGAAGTCGGCGATCTTGGCGAGCATGATATCGAGCGCTCCCGTCTCCTCGCCGACCGAGATCATCGAGGTCACCATGTTCGGGAAGATGCCGGACTTTTTGAGCGGATCGGAGAGGTGCCCGCCCTCGCGGATGGACTCGCGGGTCAGCATCACGGCCTCCTCGATGACCACGTTGCCGGCCGTGGCGGCGACCGTGTCGAGGGCCTGCATGATCGGCACGCCGGACTTGATCAGGGTCCCCAGCGTGCGCGTGAAGCGGGCGACGGCGACCTTCTTGAGGATGATGCCGAAGATGGGAACCGTCAGCGATTTGGCGTCGACCCACCTGTGGCCGAAGGGCGTCGAGTAGAACTTCAGGAAGCCCTTGTAGGCGAGGTAGGGAGCGGCGACCAGCACATACCAGCGGGACTTCATCGCGTCCGAGACGTCGATCAGTATCTGGGTCGGCAGCGGCAGTTCCGCGCCGAAGCTGGCGAATATGTTCTTAAAGGTCGGGATGACGAAGACCATCAGGAAGACGGTGACGAGCGCGCAGATGGAGAGCACGATGGCCGGGTACATCATGGCCGACTTGACCTTCGCCTTCAAGGCCTCGGAGCTCTCCATGTAGTTGGTCAGGCGCTCGAGGATGGTGTCGAGGATGCCGCCCAACTCGCCCGCCTTGACCATGGAGGTGTAGAGCTCGGGGAAGGCCTCGGGGTGCTTCCGGAGAGCGTCGGAGATGGAAAGGCCCGACTCGATGTCCGACTTGACCTCGCCCAGGACCTCCTTGAAGGCCGGATTCTCGGCCTGAGTCTCGAGGATGCCGAGGCTCTGGACGATGGGCACGCCCGCGCTGACCAGGGTGGAGAGCTGGCGGGAGAAGAGGACGAGGTCCTTGGACGTGACATGCCCCTTCTTGCGCGAGGCGATGAGCTCCTTGATCTTGTCGAGAGGGCTCGCGGTCTTCTCCTCGATCTGCAGCACGACCAGTTTCTGGGAACGCAGCTTGTCGACCGCGTTCTTCTGGATGTCCGCGTCGATGAGGCCTTCCATCAAGAGCCCTGCGGCGGTCTTGGCCTTATAAGCGTAGGCGGGCATATTCTCTCCTGGTCACTGAGGCTGCGGGGCCGCCATGTGGCGCTGCATCAGGCGGCGCAGGTCTTCGGGGTCCAGCGAATGGGACATGGCTTCCTGGAAGGTGATCTTCTGCTTGAAGTAAAGCTCCGCCAGGGACTGATTCATGGTCTGCATGCCGGCCTTGCCGCCGGTCTGGATGGCGACCTGGATCTGCTCGACCTTCTGCTCGCGGATCAGGTTGCGGATCGCGGCGTTGACGATGAGCGTCTCGGTGGCCAGCACCCGGCCCGCGCCGGAGGCGTGGCTGAGAAGCTGCTGGGAGAGCACGGCCTGCAGGACGAACGAGAGCTGGACGCGCACCTGGTCGAGCTGGTGCTGGGGGAAGACGTCGATGATCCGGTTGATGGTCTGCGCGCAGTCCGTGGTGTGCAGAGTCGAGAGCACCAAGTGGCCGGTCTCCGCGATGTTGAGGGCGGCCTGGATCGTCTCCAAGTCGCGCAGCTCGCCGATCAGGATCACGTTGGGGTCCTGGCGCAGCACGTGGCGCAGCGCGGCGCCGAAGGTCTCGGTGTCCTGCCCGACCTCCCGCTGGTTGATGATGGATTTCTTATGCGTGTGCACGAACTCGATGGGGTCTTCGACCGTCATGATGTGGTTGGCGCGCGTCTCGTTGATGAAGTCAAGCATGCTGGCCAGCGTCGTCGACTTGCCCGAGCCGGTCGGGCCCGTCACCAGGAGCAGGCCCTTGGGGAGCTTCATGATGTCCAGGATCGACTTGGGCATCCCGATCTCGTCGAAGGTCTTGAAGGAGTTCGGGATGGCGCGCACCGCAGCGCCCACGCAGCCCGTCTGGCGATAGACGTTCATGCGCACGCGGCCGATGCCGCGCAGGTTGAAGGCGATATCGAGCTCGTTGTTGGCCTCGAAGCGCTGGCGCTGATGGTCGCTGAGCAGCGAATAGATCAGCTGCTGGGTCGCGTCGGAGCCCAGCTTCTCGAAGGGCGTGGGCACGAGCTGGCCGTCCACGCGCAGGATCGGCGGGGCGCCGGACGTGAGATGCAGGTCCGAGGCTCCGCGCTCGTGCATCAGCAGGAACAACTCTCCCATCGAGACCATTCTTCTCTCCTCTCGCCGTCTTCGCTCAGGTGTCCGTGTCGGAAGCGGTCGTGCGCATCATCTCCTCGACGGTCGTAGCGCCCGCGAGGACCTTGCGGATGGCGCACATGCGCAGGGTCAGCATGCCCTGTTTCATCGACTGACTTTTGATCTCCCTGGCGGAGGCGCGGTCCAGGATCAACTGGCGGATGGCGTCGGTGATCTCCATCACCTCGTAGAGGCCCTGGCGGCCGCGATAGCCGGTGTTCGCGCAGTTCTCGCAGCCCTTGCCCTTGTGCAGGATGATCTTGCCCTTGTCGGTCTGCTGGAGCTGCGCCTCGGGCACCCCGAGCTTGAGCATCCAGTCCTTCTCGACCTCGTAGGCCTCCTTGCACTTCGGGCAGATGCCGCGCACGAGGCGCTGGGCCTCGACCATCAGCATCGCAGCACTCACCAGGAAGGGCTCCACACCCATCATCCCCAGGCGCGTGATCGTCTGGGAGGTGTCGTTGGTGTGCAGCGTGGAGAAGACGAGGTGGCCGGTCAAGGCGGCGTTGATGGCGATCGTCGCCGTTTCCTGGTCGCGGATCTCGCCGACCATGATCACGTCGGGGTCCTGCCGCAGGAAGGAGCGCAGGGCCGCGGCGAAGGTCAGCCCGACCTGGTTATGGATCTGGACCTGATTGATTCCCTTGAGCTGATACTCGACGGGGTCCTCGGCGGTCATGATGTTCGTGTCCGGGGTGTTGAGGTTCGAAAGAGCCGAGTAGAGCGTGGTCGATTTCCCGGAGCCGGTCGGCCCGGTGACCAGGTTGACGCCGTAGGGCGCCTCCATGGCCTTCTTGAAGACGGCCATGGCCTCGGGCTCGAAGCCGAGCTGGGTCATGTTGACCTTCAGCCCCGACGAGTCGAGGATGCGCATCACGACCTTCTCGCCGGGCGCGCAGGGCAGGACGGACACGCGCAAATCGATCTCCTTGCCCTCGATCTTCAGCCTCATGCGGCCGTCCTGAGGCACGCGCTTCTCCGCGATGTTCAGGTTCGACAGGATCTTGATGCGGGCGCAGATCGCATTGTGGAACTTCTTCGGCGGAGAGGGCTGTTCATGGAGCACCCCGTCGATGCGGTAGCGGATGCGAAGCTCCTTCTGGTAGGTCTCGATGTGGATGTCCGAGGCCCGGGCCTTCACCGCGCCGGCCATGATCAAGTTGACCATCTTGATCACCGGCGCGTCCTCGGCCGCCTTCTCCAGGCCGGTCTCGACCTCCTGCTCGTTCTTCTCCTCGACGTGCTCGACGCCCTCGGCCGTGGCCTCGTCGACGTCCGATTGCTTGACGATATCCTCGAGGACCTCCTGGGAGGTGGCCTGTTTGTAGTACTTCTCGTGGGCGGCGAGGATCTCGGCCTCGGAAGCCAGACAGCCGACCACGTCGCAGCCGGTGAGCATCTTCAGGTCGTCGAGAACCATCACGTCGAGGGGGTCGGCAATGGCGACGGTCAGGCGATCCTTGGTCTTATTGAACGGCATCAGCATCTTCTGCCGCGCGATGGCCTCGGGGACGGCCGCAACGGCGTCCTCGGAGATGTCCCCGATGTCCGCCAGGGACACGAAGGAGATCCCGGTCTTCTCGGCAAGGAACTGGAGGAGTTTCTCCTCGGCGATAAGTCCTTTGTCGATGAGCAGGGTGCCCAGTTTCTCGCCGCCGCTCTTCTGAGCGTCGAGCGCCGCCTGGAGCTGCTCGGAGGTGACGAGATTCTCCTCCACGAGCAGATCGGCCAGGCGGCGAGAGAGTCCGAGCGATATGACGTGCTGGGCGTTCGCCATTCGTCCTATAGATTAGGCTCCGCGCAGAGCTTTGTCAAGGCCGGTGCGCGGGCCGGCATATTAATAAGAAGTGAACGAGCGAAGCTCAGAGGCCGGGATTGACCGTGTCGGCGCCGAAAGCGGCGTCGCCTTCGGCCGGGGGCGTCAGTTCCCCCTCGTTGGGCAGTGGAATCAAGGGGACTTCCTTCGCGCTTTCCGACACGACCGCCCGTTTAGCCGCCCGCCTGGCCGCCGGGCGCAGGGCCTTGGCCTTGGTCTTGGTCTTAGCCTTGGCCTTCGGCTTCCCGTCGGCCGCGCGCGGCGCGCTTCCGGCGAGCATGCGCTGCGCCTCCAGGTTCTTCCCGAAGATCAGGCCCATGGACATGTCCGCCGCGAACAGGTAGTGCACGTCCGCTCCGTCGCGCGCCGTCGGGATGAAACGGTACTCGACGAGATATCCCTGGTCGCCGGTCGAACTGGCGCTCCAAGTCTCCTTGCCGGCGTCCGGGCTGGCGTTATATGAGTATTGGAGCCAATGCGCGACTGTTCCCCGGCCGCCGTCGAGCGGGAAATCCTTGACGAGCGCGACCGCCGCGTCGAGTTCGGCCTCGGCCGCGGGTTGGGCTCCAAAATCCTGCCGGCCGCGGGCGGCGCGGCGGCAACCGGCTGCTCGGCGGCGGCGGGCGCCGGCTCGGGGGCCGGCTCCTCCGCGGCCTTCGGTTTGGCCGGAGGCAGCGGGGCGGAGTCGTCCGCGGGCTGGGCTCCGAGATGCTCCCGGCTGTCGTCGAGCGAGACCATTTGATTCAGGTCCTTCGGCTGGTGGAGTATGAAGTAGCCGATGGCGCCCAGGAGCGCGACCAAGGCCGCGCCGGCAACCAGGAAAGGCTTGTTGCTGCGGGCCTGGCGCGGAGGCGGCGCGGTCTGAGGAGCCGAAGCGGGTTTAGCGAGACGCGCAAAGACCTCTTGGGTGGAAGGCGGCGGCGCCGATGGGACCTCGGGCTGCCCTCCCAAGGCGAAACTCATCGTAGCCGGCGGCTCGGCCGCCGGCGCTTGCGTCGGGGCCGGGGTCGCGGCGGGGACGCCTGCCATGTCCTCGAACACCGGCTCGGCGACGGGCGCGGGCGCAGGGGCAGCCATGGATTCGGCCGCCGGGAGCGTCGGCAGAGCGACGACCTCGATCACCGGCGCGGCGACGGACGCTTCGACGGGAGCGGGGGTCGGAACCGGAACGGGGGGTTGGAGCGGGACCGGCGCAGGGGCG
>Ga0154727_1185_pt4 | contig 15349 bp, 14 predicted proteins | sample Rifle2008BG16ft_FD_105735 | JGI IMG/M metagenome (GOLD analysis project Ga0154727, IMG submission 105735) | Elusimicrobia bacterium RBG_16_66_12 | reverse complement strand
TGCCGTTCTTGTCGCCGGGATACCAGTTCTGGATCGTGGAGTACTTGATCGACGCGTCGCCCATCGCGACAAGTTCGACAACGGCCGCGTGGAGCTGGTTCTCGTCGCGCATCGGGGCCGTGCAGCCTTCGAGATACGAGACCTGCGCGCCCTCATCGGCCACGATCAACGTCCTCTCGAACTGGCCGGTGTCCTTGGCGTTGATCCGGAAATAAGTGGACAATTCCATCGGGCACTTCACGCCCTTGGGAATGAAGCAGAACGACCCGTCCGAGAAGACGGCGGAGTTCAAGGCCGCGAAGAAATTGTCGGTGTGCGGCACGACCGAACCGAGGTATTTCTCCACCAGGGCGGGGTGTTCATGGACGGCATCCGAGAACGAGCAGAAGATGACCCCGGCCTCGGCCAGCGTTTTTTTGAAGGTCGTCGCGACCGAGACGCTGTCGAACACGGCGTCCACCGCGACGTTGGACAGCATCTTCTGCTCTTCGAGGGGGATGCCGAGCTTCTCGAAGGTCGCGCGGATCTCGGGGTCCACCTCGTCCATCGAGCCCAGCTTCTTCTTGAGCTTCGGCGCCGAATAGTAGATGATGCCCTGGTAGTCGATCTTCGGATAGCGGACCTCGGCCCAGGTCGGCTCCTTCATCGTCAGCCAGTGCCTGTAGGCCTTGAGGCGCCAGTCGAGCATGAAGGCAGGCTCGTTCTTCTTCTTCGAGATCAGGCGGACGATGTCCTCGCTCAAACCCATCGGAACCTGGTCGGCTTCGATGTCCGACTGGAAGCCGTACTTGTACTCCCGGCCCGCGAGGTCCTTGACGTCCTGATTGGCCATGATTCTCCTTGATCTGCGAGGGAACGCCTTCAGTTTAACATTCCTGACATTTTTAGTCAAGAATGCGCATTGCTCTCCCGCTCCCGCGCTGGTATGCTTCCCCTAATGGACACGATCCCCTGCCCGGGATGCCGGACGCTGCTGAACCTTTCGGACACGGGCTGCCCGATCTGCCTGCGCGGGCGCAGCAAATACGAGATCACCCGCGGCTACGCCCGGCTGCGCGAGGACAAGACCCGCCGCCGCAGGCGGCCGTTCATCATCCTGGGGGTCCTGGCGATCGTCGCGGCCGCCGGGCGCGTCGCCTACCTCCAGCGCGAACGCATCGCTCAAGTCTACGGCTCCGGCCGCGCGCGCGTGACGCGCTTCGCCGACGAGGCGGGCGACCCCGCCAATTACGCGCCCCACCCCATCGCCAAGACACCCGCGGCCGCTCCCACGACAGCTCCGCGCCCCATTGAGCCATCACCGGCCCCCGGCCGCTCTTCCTCGCCGGAACGGGCGATATCCGCCGCCGCGACCGCGCCCAAGGATATCCCGGACCTGGTCGTTCCTCCCGTGAGTCCCGGGATGTGGGCCGCCCACGGCCGCGTCTACGACCTCAAGACCCTGAAACCAGCCGCCGATATCATGCTCGACTTCACCCACAGCTCCAACCTTTACAGAGGAAGCAGCCGTTCCGACGCGAACGGCCGCTATCTGGTCATCCTTCAGCGCACGGAACCTCCGGGCGGCTACGAGGTCGTCTGCGAGGCCTCGGGCTACCTCGCGCCGGTCTTCCATGAGGCGGACATCCCCTACGCCGACCTTCCCGCCGCCGACCGGGAGCTTCTCGTCGACAGCGCCCGCAGCGGCGACACGCACTCGACGCCGCTCACCGACATCGACGGCGCGGAGTCCCGGCGCCTCGATCTCTTCCTCGCCCCGCGGCGCTAAGCGACGGGAAGCGTGAAGACGAACCGGCTTCCCCCGCCGGGGTTCTCTTCCACCCAGATCCGGCCGCCCTGACGGACGACCAGCTCCTTGCAGATGTACAGGCCGAGGCCCAGCCCGTGCATGGCCGGTCCCGACCTCTTGACGATTCGACGGCGCGGGGCAATAATGGGGGCGACATGGCCGACATCAAGCATTGGAATCTCAGCGAGACGGGGATGGCCTTCGACCCGCAGACCGGGGAGAGCTTCCATCTCAATCCCGCGGCGAAGGCGATCATCGAACGCCTCCGGCGCGGCCTCCCGGATGAGCAGATCGCCGCCGAGATCGCCAAGCAGTTTCGGATCGACCCCGACCGCGCGCTGGCGGACGTGCTCGTATTCAAGGTCGAGATCGACATCATCCGCTCCGCCGCATGAAGAAAACCTGCGTCGGCATCTCGGGCATCAATGCCACGGACAACCCCGGCCCCGGCGTGGCTGTGGCCCGGAGCCTGCGCGACGCCTGGCCCAAGATGCCCCTGATCGGGCTCAGCTACGACGTGCACGATCCTGGGAACTACCTGACCGAGTATTTCAAGAACAGCTTCCTGATGCCCTACCCGACTCACGGCTGGAGCGAACTGTACCGCGCGCTCGAGAAGATCCGCGCGAAGACCGGGATGAACGTCCTGATCCCTTGCCTAGACGTGGAGCTGCCGCTGCTGATCCGCCACCGCGCGGACCTCGAGAAGAAAGGGATCCAGACCCTTCTTCCCACGGAGGAGCAGTTCGAGCTGCGCAGCAAGGACCTGCTGGCTTGCCTGACCAAGAAGATCGGTTGCAAGTACCCGAGCACGGTCGCGGTCCACAGTATCGACGAGCTCCTGCAGAGGCTGCGGACGGACGTGCCCCTGCCGGCCGTCGTGAAGGGCAAATACTACAAGGCCTACGCCGTCCACAATCTGGACGCGGCCGCGATGAAAGGCGCCGAGATCGCTGCGGAGTGGGGCTATCCGCTGTTGATCCAACAGCCCGTGGCCGGACCTGAGCTCAATCTGATCGGGCTGTCGGACGCCACGGGAAAGCTCTGCGGGCGCGTCGTGATCAAGAAGCAACTGACGACCCATCTCGGAAAGGTTTGGACCGCCGTCACCATCCACGACCCTGAACTAGAGAAGCTGGCCGCGCGCTTCTGTCAAGTCACGAAGTGGCGCGGCCCCTTCGAACTTGAGTGCATCCACGCCAAGGACGGCCTCTATCTCATCGAGATCAACCCCCGTTTCCCGGCCTGGGTCTATTTCGCCACTGGCGCGGGCGTCAACATTCCGAAACAGCTCCTCGAGCTGATCACGACGGGCCGCTGCGCGCCGCAGAAAGAGTACGCGGCCGGCAGGCTCTGCGTGCGCCAGACCTCCGAGTTCGTGACCGACCTGTCGTACTTCGAGAACCTTCTGACGAAAGGGAACAGAGAGGGATTATGAAAGACCCTTACAGCAAGCCCAGCATGGTCCGCGTAGGCAATCCGCTCTACGCCAAGCACGGCTCGTCGGCGCAGAGCTACCCGCTGATCCGCCAATCGATCGAGGGCGCCGCGATCAAGGACCTGGTCAAAAAATACGGCTCCCCCTTGTTCGTCTTCTCCGAGCGCCTGATGCGCGAGAAGTACCGCCAGGCCTACGACGCCGTGCGCTCCGTCTATCCAAACGTGCGCTTCGGCTGGAGCTACAAGACGAACTATCTGGCGGCCGTCTGCCGCGTCTTCCACCAGGAGGGCGCCTTGGCCGAGGTCGTCAGCCAGTTCGAGTACGAGAAGGCGCGCCACCACGGCGTGCCGGGCGGCCAGATCATCTTCAACGGGCCGCACAAGCCCATGGACGCCTTGCGGCGGGCGGTGCGCGAGGGCAGCATGATCAACGCCGACCACTTCGGAGAGCTCGAGGACCTGGAGACGGTCGGCAAGGAGCTCAAGAAGCCCGTCAAGGTCGGCGTCCGGCTGAACCTCAACGCCGGCATCTACCCGATCTGGTCGCGCTTCGGCTTCAACCTGGAGAACGGCCAGGCCGCCGCGGCCGTTCGGCGCGTCGTCAGCAGCAAGACGCTAAAGCTGGCCGGAGTCCACTGTCATCTCGGCACCTTCATCCTGGACTCCGCGGCCTACGGTCGCGCCGCGGCCAAGCTCAGCGAGTTCGTCCGCGCGGCGGAGAGCATGACCGGAAAGCCCATCGAGTACCTCGACCTCGGCGGCGGCATCCCCAGCCGCAGCCACCTGAAGGGCGTCTACCAGCCGCCTGAGATCGCCGTCCCCGGCGTCGAGACCTACGCCGCTGTGCTCGGCGCCAATCTCAAGTGGCTGCTCTCGCGTAAGTCGCCGCCGCGGCTCCTCCTGGAGAACGGCCGCCACCTCGTCGATGAGGCGGGCTACCTGATCACCACCGTCTCGGCGGAGAAGCTGCTGCCGGACGGCCGCCGGGCCTACGTGCTCGACGCCGGGATCAATATCCTCTATACCTCGACGTGGTACAAGTTCAAGATCGAGCTGGACCGTGAGACCGGCGGGGTCATGGAACCCTCCATCCTGCTCGGCCCGCTGTGCATGAACATCGATGTCGTCGACGAGGCCGTCCTGCTGCCGAGGCTGTCACGCGGGCAGTCGATGGTCCTCTCCCCGGTCGGTGCCTACAACGTCACGCAGTGGATGCAGTTCATCCAGTACCGGCCCGCCGTCGTCATGGTCCGCGAGTCGGGCGAGCCGCTCGTGATCCGCCGCGCAGAGACCTTGGCCGACGTGACCGCCTGCGAGAACGACCTTCCCGACGATGAACATCGAAAATAACAGAGGCTGGACTCGCCACGCGCGCTCGCTGGCCAGCGCGTACTCGGCGGTCTTCTTCCTGGCGAGCCCGTGGACCGGGGCCGTCATCGCCGCCGCCACTTTCCTCTACCCCAATGTGGGCGCGGCAGGGTTTCTGGGTCTGCTCAGCGGCTACGCGCTGCTCCAGTTCCTCGGCTCCCAGCCCGCCTCCGCGTACCGCGGCTTCGTGCTCTACAACTCCCTGCTCGTCGGACTCTTCATAGGGCATCTCTTCCGACTCGACGGCTGGGTCGCGCTGCTGATCTGCATGGCGTCCAGCCTGACCCTGCTGCTGACGCTGTTCCTGGAGGCAGCTTTCAAGGGCCTAGGGCTGCCGGTGCTGTCGGTGCCGTTCACCCTCACCGCCATGCTTCTCGCGCTGGCCTCCTCCCGCTTCTCGAACCTGACGGACGCCACATGGTACTTCACGGAAAAGGCTCCCGCTCTCGTCGCCCTGCTGCCCGGGACATCCCTGCACTTCCTGCGCTCGCTCGGCGCCTGCCTGTGCCTGCCCGACCCTTTGTTCGGCGCCATCCTGCTCGCCGCGATCGCCTACCGCTCGCCTTTGATGGCGGCCTTCTCGATCGCCGGATTCTCGCTGGGCTGCCTGGCCGAGGGCTTCACCCAGCTGGCGCCGCTCGACCCCCGAGACTCGCACTTCTTCAACTACGCGCTGATGTTCCCCGCCATCGCCGCGGTCCTGCTCGTGCCGTCGGCAGCGTCGCTCGCCCTGGCCGCGGCAGGCACGCTGATGGGCAGCCTCATCACGGCCGGCAGCCTCGCCTTCTGGAACGCCTTCCGCATCCCGATCACGGCGCTGCCCTTCAACGCGATGGTGCTGCTGATCGTGCGCGCCGTCCGCAGCACCCAGCCGGCCCGCCTGGCCAGCGAATACGCCGGCACGCCGGAGGAGACGATCGACCGGCAGCGGCTGCTCCGCCTGCGGCACGGCACGGGAGAAGTCGGGGTGTTCTGCCCTTTCGAGGGAACCTGGGCCGTCCAGCAGGGCTTCGACGGGCCGCTGACGCACCGGGGCCAGTGGCGGCATGCGCTCGATTTCGTCGTCCAGGGCGAGGATGGCAAGACCTTCCGCGGCCAGGGTTCGCAGCTGCAGGACCATCTCGCGTTCGGGCGGCCCGTGCTGGCGCCCTTCGATGGCTATGTGGCCGCCGTCTGCGCGGCCTTGCCCGACAACCCAGTCGGGCGCGTGGAGATCCAGAAGAACTGGGGCAACCATGTCGTGGTGCGCTCCTTGTCGGGCGTCCACGCCATCGTAGCCCATCTACGCAAGGACTCCGTGCTGGTCGCGGTCGGCGACTATGTGCCGGCCGGCCATCAGCTTGGCGAGTGCGGCAACAGCGGCTACTCCCAGGAGCCTCACCTCCACCTTCAGGTCCAGGCGAGCCCCGAGCCTGGCGCGCCGACTTTGCCCTTCCACCTGGTGAACTTCGTCGCCCGGGGCGTCGCCCGCTTCCACGGCGTGCCCGAGGCGGGTGCGACGCTGGCGCCGATCCCCGTCAACCGTGAGCTCGAACGGGGGCTGTCGCTGCGCCTCGGAGAGACGATGGCCTTCAGCCGGGCGAGCGCGCCGGACTTCCGCGTGACGCCGCGCCTCGACGAACTGCGCGGAACGTATTTCCTTCTGGCAGACGACGGAGCCCGGCTCTACTACGGCAAGATCGGCGCCCAGCTGTATTTCCACGGCTTCGAGGGGCCGCGCGATTCGCCTTTGGCCGATCTGTACATCTGCTCACCGCGCATCCCGATCGCCCACACGGGGAGCCTCCGCTTCGAGGACCATCTGCCGCTGACCGTGACGGACGGCCTCCTGAGGCGGTGTGTGAAGGTCGCCTCCGTCCTCGTGAGCGGCGGGAAGGCCGCTTGGCCCGCATCGTATGAGATGGACTGCGCCTCGCTGGAGATCGCCGGCCTGGCGCTGCTCGCAGGACGCAGCGTCAAGACGTTCGCACGCCTCGACCCCGTACTCGGCCTGCTTGAGTTTGGGGTGGACGGCGCGCGCTACCGCCGCATCCTGGACCGGCCCAGCGCCCCCCTCCCATGATCGACTCCATGCGGGTGCTCGTCATCCTGGCCTTTACCCTGCTGCCTGCGACCGCCCGCGCGGCCGTCCCGATCGAGACCGAACTGCCGTTGCCTGCGCCCCGTCCGAACAGCGCCGGCGATGCCGAGTGCGCCGCGCAGGCCGCGAGGGTGGCCGCGGAATCAGGCATCCCGGAAAGGTTGCGGAATCTCGCGAAGCTCTACGCCGCCTCCTGCAACAGCAAGCTGGGCTACCGCCTCTACGCGGCCGAGATGGTCCAGACGATACGCGCCGGCTCGCTCTCCCCGGAAAGCCGCCGGATGCTCGACGACCTCAAGCTCGATCTCCAGCCCGAGTTCGAACTTCGCCGGCCCGTGAAGGCTTGGATCTTCCCTTACGCGGGCTATATGAGCTACGACCCGAAGAATGCCAAGGACCACGCCGGGACCTACGGGGTCTACGGAGGTCTGTCCGTCTTCACCTGGAACCTCGCGTTGGGCGGCGAGAAGTTCCGATTGAAGGGAGCCCCGGGCAGCCCCGCTTACACCCAGCAGCTCCTCAACGCCGTGCTGTCGAAGACCTTCGGGCACGCGTGGTCGGCGAAGGTCTTCGCGACCGACATCAAGGCCCCTTCGAACCCGTCAGTCGCCGGCCGGATCTACGGCGCGGGCGGCAGCATGGCGCCATTCCCGTCGACGCGCTTCGATGTGGATCTGAGCCAGTCGGACTATCCCACACTGACTCAAGGCCCCGTCCGCGCAAGGGAAGCGACGCTGTCCTGGACCCAGACCCTGGTGTCGGAAGCCGATCACACCATCGCTTCCCGCTTTCTGTCGGAGACCGTGATGATCCAGGCGCGGAACCCGACCGACCCGGCGACCGGCTTTAGGCTTTTGCCCCTCTACCATCGCGCCGCCATAGACCTGACGCTCTACACGAAGCGCGCGCAGGTCAGCCTCTCCGGCTGGACCGGCTCCGAGGCTCTCGGGGTTCGGGAATCGGGCGCTGTCGTCTACAACGCTCTCGAGAAGCATCGTCGCGGCTACTCCGGGCACGTTCAGTACCGCTGGAGCGCCGCGCTGGCGACGAGGATCTCGCTCTCCCGGGAAGAGTACCAAGCCGCCAGCGGGGCGACGAGCGCGACAGGCATCGTCGGAGGAGTCATCGTGTATCTGTGAGCTACGGAGGAGACTGCCATGAATATAAACGCATCGACGCTTCTGCTTCTGGCCATGGTCGGGCTGTGTTCAGCGGATTGTTCCGCGGCACTGACGAGCGGGGAATCCGCCGTCCTGTACGACTCATACGCAGCCGAGCGCAAAGGCGACCTCGACACCGCGCTCTCGCGGATGATGATCCTGCTTCCCGCGCATCAGGACGATTATCTCATCAACTACCGCCTGGGCTGGCTCTTCTCCCGCGGCCAGAAGTACAAGAACGCCATCGCCCACTACACGCGCGCCGCCCAAGTCGCGCCGGCGAGCGTGGAGCCGTGGCTCGCGCTGTCTCTGCTGCACCTGAACCTGGGCTACCATCGCCTGGCGCTCGAGGCCAGCAACGAGCTCCTCAAGCGCGATCCGAAGAACTACTACGGCCTCCTGCGTCTGGCCGCCGCCCAACAGGCCCAGAAGATGAACGAAGCAGCGCTGGCCGCCACAGACAAAGGCCTGGAGCTCTACCCGATGGACGCGCTCTTCCTCGAGAAGAAGGGCTACCTTCTCAAGGCGCTGGGCAGGTCCAAGGAGTCCGATCAGACGCTGGAGCAGTTGCTGATCCTGAACCCGCAGAACGCCTACGCCAAGTGGGCGCTCAAGAAATGACGGGCATCGACACCTTCCCACCGTCCGGCCTCTCCCGCCGCCTCCGACTACGCGACGCGCCGCCAAGCGGCAAATAGGCCCAACGCTGCGAGCGCGGCAAGGATGAGCCCGCCGAGAGCGAAGATCGAGCGGTAGCGGAAGGCGTAGTCGGCCCGCTTCACCTTCTCGGAGACGCCGTCGACTTCCGCGCTCCAGCCCGGATACCAAGAGTCCAGGAGCAGCAGCCAGCCAGGGCCGTCGGAGCGGACGTCAACTTGGACTTCGTCGGTCTTATCGCCTCGCCCCGCGGCGCTAAGCGACGGGAAGCGTGAAGACGAACCGGCTTCCCCCGCCGGGGTTCTCTTCCACCCAGATCCGGCCGCCCTGACGGACGACCAGCTCCTTGCAGATGTACAGGCCGAGGCCCAGCCCGTGCCGGGCCTGCGCGTCGCGCGACTGGTAGAGCCGGTCAAAGAGCTTCGGGACGTCCTCGGCGATGATGCCGGGGCCCGTGTCGGAAACGGAAACGGAGACGAACTTCGGATCGCCCGCGGACGCCCGCGCCGCGACGGTGATCGAGCCATTTTCGGGCGTGAACTTGATGGCGTTGCCTATCAGGTTGGTGAGAATCTGGCGCACCCGCAGGGGGTCCGCGAAGACGGCGGGAAGCCCCTCCGGCAGATCGACCTGAAGCTCGAGAGTCTTCGCGGCGGCGACCAGGCGCATGTCCTGCGCCGTCTGCCGGAGCGCCTCGTCCGGCGCGATGGACGCCGGCTGGATCGCCAGCTTGCCCGTCTGCGCGCGCGTCCCCTCCAAGAGATCCTCGATCATGGCCAGCAGCTGATCGCTGCCCCTCTGGGCGATGGCCAGGCACTCGTTCTGGGCCGAGGACACCGCGCCCGCGCTCTTCTCGGAGAGCATCTTCAGCGCGGCGCTGACGCAGGTGATCGGCGTCCGCAGCTCGTGATTGACGTTGTGGATGAACCGGTCCCGGACCTCGGCCAACTGCTCGCTGCGCTCCCGCACGCGCCGCTCGAGCGTCTCATTGAGCTCCCGGAGCTCCTCCTGCTCATCGAGGACCTCGCGGACCATCGGACGCAGGATCAGGAACCCCGTCAGCAGCAAGCCGGCCAGGAACACGAGCAGGGCGAGGTCCTGCAGGATGAACATCTTTTTGTTCGCCCGCTCGCTCTCGGCCTGCAGCTGGGACACCGCCTGATCCAAGGATTTGAGCAGGTCCGCGGGAGCGGTGGCGGTGAGGGCCTTCAGCTGCGAGCGCGCCGATGGAGACCCCCCGGTCGGCGACGCCGCGAAGGCTTTGGCGTGCGCCAGGTAGGCCCGCACCTGGGAATCCAGGGACCTCGAAGGCCCGAAATACAGGGCCCTCATCCGCGCGGAGAGCCGATGCTCGCCGGAGGCGTACCGCCCCCGCGTCAAAAGCTCGTGAGCGGACTCCATCAGGGCGACGGAATCGATCAACCCGCGATGATTGACGCCTTTGTACGCCGCGTAATCAGGATCGGACAAAAGCATCGCGCGCAGCAGGATATGCTGCGACAACATGCGCTGGCGGCCGGCCGCGTTGATGATCGCGGCCTCCTCTTTTTGGCGGCTGACCTGACGATGAAACAGCCAATGGCTGATCCCGACGATGGCCGCCAAGAACCCCAGGACGAAGACGTAGCGCGCCGTCATCGCGCGATATGCCTTCCTCATGTCCGAGGACATCCGCTCCACACGACCAGCTTAACCCATCTGACCCACCGACGCAAGACCCCGTCTTTTTGGGCTTTTCCGTTGCGACGCCAAGTCAGACACCTCTTGAATGAAGAATATATCCCTCCCCATCCGGCTGACTTTAATCGTGGCAGCCTCGGCATTTCTCATCGAGGCCGTCATCATGAATCTCCTTCCGCTCCTCCGTCTTGATTTCCCGCGGGCGGAGATGCTCCTGGACGCCGGCATGCTCACCCTGGCGCTTGTCCCGATCCTCTACGGCGCCCTTCTTCGCCCCATGGCGGTCCGCATATCGGCGCTCACGCAGGCGGCAATGGAACGCGAAAAGCTGGTCGGCGAGCTGCGGGGGGCGCTCGCGCAGGTGAAGCTCCTCAGCGGGTTCATCCCGATCTGTTCGTCCTGCAAGAAGATACGCGACGACAAGGGCTATTGGGAAACGGTGGAGAAATACGTCACGCAGCACAGCGACGCCCGGTTTTCCCACGGCCTCTGCCCCGATTGCGGGAAAAAGGTGTACGGCGAGCTGTATGAAAGGGAATTTCCCCAAGGGTCGTGAGCCCTCAATTCCCACCTCCTCATTGGGCAATTTGTTAGCGTATGCGCATGGCGACCATTCTGGTGGTGGAAGACGACGCGAACACCCTGGCCTTGCTGAACGTATACCTCAAGGAGCACGGCTACAAGACCCTGGCCGCGGCCGACGCCGCCATGGCCGTGCAGCAGATCCGGCAAGGCAAGCCCGACCTCATTCTCCTCGACTATAAGATGCCCGGCGGCAGCGGCCTCACGGTCCTGAATCAGCTGAAGAGCTTCATGGACATGGCGGGAACTCCGGTCATCGTCATGAGCGGCGTGGCGCCGGCTGAAATCATGAAAAACGTCCAGCTGTCCCCCTCGGTGAAGTTCATGGCGAAGCCGTTGGACTTGAACAAGCTCGTGGAATGGATCGCGGCCCTGCTCGGCAAGCCGTAAGATATCCCGTGCTCGCGCCCCTGACGCTCTTCCTGCTGCTCGCGGCCCCCTCCTCCGCGGAAACCGCCCCCGACACGGCGCCCGCCTCGACGGCGACCCTGCGGGGAGCGCACCTCACCGGCTGGGCCGCCGGCTCGACGAAGGCCCGCCGCCGCTTCCTGGGAGAGATGCAGGCCGCCGGCTTCAACGCGGTCGCCATCGCCCTCAAGGACTACGACGGCCGCGTCTTCGTCAGGGATGTGCCCCTGGCGCGGAAGTCCGGCGCCTTCATCAACGCCATCCCGGACCTGGCCGGCGCGGTCAAGGACTTCAAGGACCAGGGCGTCTACACCATCGCGCGCATCGCGATCTTCAAGGACGACCACCTGGCCCGGGCGCGCCCGGACCTCGCGGTCCATTTCCCCGACGGGCGCATCTGGACCAACGACAAGGGCACGGCTTGGGTCGATCCCTATAATAGGGAAATCTGGGAGTACGCGGTCGAGATCGCATCGCGCGCGGCGGTCGCGGGCTTCGACGAGATCCAGTACGACTACATCCGATTCCCCTCCGACGGCAAGACCCGGCAGTGCCGCTACTCGCGCAAGGACCACACCGCCCAGACCGCCTCGCAAGCCCTGCGCGAGTTCCTGACCCTGGCGCGCTCCCGCCTCAAGCCGATGGGCGTGAAGCTCTCCATCTGCACCTTCGGCCTGACGACCAGCGTCGACAACGGCATGGGCATCGGCCAGAAGCTCGACGAGATGGCGGACCTCGTGGACTATGTCTCGCCCATGATGTATCCCTCCCATTACGCCAAGGGCGAGTACGGCCTCAAGAACCCGAACCGCCAGCCCTACTTGACCATCCACCACGGCATCAAGGACGCCCTGACACGCTTGGGCACGCGCCCCGAGGTCCTGAGGCCGTACCTCCAGGACTTCTCGATGGGCGTGCGCTATACCCCCGCGCACGTGCGCGCCCAGATCCGGGCCGCCGAGGAACTGGGAGTGCAAGGCTGGATCCTCTGGAACGCGCAGAACCGCTACACTTGGTCTGCCGTGCAAGCCGGCCCGATGACCAAGCCCGAAACCGCCCCGAACCAGGAGTCCCGATGACCCGCCCGACCGCCCTCGCCCCGATCCTCTCGCTCTTGCTGGCCTTGCCCGCCGCGGCCAAGACCAAGCCGTACGCCCTGGCCCCTTCCGTGCCCGCCGTCCTGGAAACCCCGCGCCGCGACGACCCGATGGGCGCGACCATCCACCGCCTGCCCAACGGCCTGACCGTGTATCTGAGCCCCAACAAGGGCCAGCCCCGCGTGACGGCCTGGATCGCGGTGCGCGCCGGCTCCAAGCACGACCCGGCCGACAGCACGGGCATGGCGCACTACTTGGAGCACATGTTCTTCAAGGGCACGGGCAAGCTCGGAACGCTCGATTATCCGTCCGAGGCCCCGCACCTCGAGCGCATCCGCGCCCTCTACGAGAAGCTCTTCCAGACCAAGGGCGACGCGCCCCGCGCCGCCGTCTACGCGGAGATCGACGCCGAGAACGTCAAGGCCTCGGCCTTCGCCATCCCCAACGAGATCTCTAAGTTCTACCGCAGCATCGGCGGCCGGGGCTTGAACGCCTTCACCTCCAACGAGCAGACGGTCTACATCGTGGACATCCCCTCCAACCGCCTCGAGGCCTGGGCCGCGGTCGAAGCCGAGCGCTTCGCGAACCCCGTCTTCCGCCTCTTCCAGACCGAGATCGAGACCGTCTACGAGGAGAAGAACCGCGCGATGGACAACGCGGAGCGCATCATCGGAGAAGAGGTCGAGCGCCGGCTCTACAAGATCCACCCCTACGGCCAGCAGCCGACGCTGGGCTCCATCGAGCACCTGAAGAACCCGTCCCTGGCGAAGATGTACGCCTTCCAGGAGCGCTGGTACGTGCCCAACAATATGGCCATCGTCCTGGCGGGAGACTTCGACCGCGAGAAGGCCCTCGAGCTGATCCGCCGACGCTTCGCCTCTTGGACGCCGAAGCCCCTGCCCGACCTTCCCGGCTGGGCCCTGCCCAAGCCGCGGGGGGCCGAACGCTACGAGGTCAAGTACGAGGCCGAGGAGAAGGTCGTGCTGGCCTGGCCGACGGTCGCCAACTCGCACCCCGACGCCGACGCCTTCGCCGTGCTGGACATGCTGATGGACAACTCCGCGGCGGGCCTCCTGAACCTGCGCCTCAACCAGGCGCAGAAGGTCAAGTCCTCGGGCTCCTATCCCGACCTCAACAACGACGCGGGCGGCTGGTATCTCTGGGCCCTGCCCAAGAAGGGGCAGACCCCGGAGGAGGCCGAGGGTCTTCTGCTGGAAACGCTGGAAGCCCTCAAGAACGGAGACTTCGACGAGAGCGACATCGCCGCCGTCATCACCGCCTTCGAGATCGCCGAGAAATCCCGTCTCGAGAGCAACGACGGGCGCGCGTCCGTGATGGCGAGCTCCTTCGTCGCCTTCGAGCCGTGGGAGAAGACGGTCGAGCGCCTGGAGCGCCTGCGCCGCGTGACCAAGGAAGACGTCGTGCGCGTGGCCAAGCGCTGCCTCGGCGCGGACCGCGTCAGCGTCATCCGCCGCAACGGCAAGCCGGAGATACCGGGCATCACGAAGCCCTCCTTCACGAAGGTGGAGATCGACCCCTCCCGGCAGTCGCGCTTCCTCAAGGAGGCCCTGGCGATCCCGGCGCCGCCGATCGAGCCCCGCTGGCTCGCCGCGGGCAAGGACTACGCGGTCTCGCCCGTCGCGGGCGGACGGCTCTACTCGGCGAAGAACCCCTACAACGACCTCTTCTCGCTCTCGGTGCGGATGGAGCGCGGCTGGCGCGGCGAGCGCAAGCTCTGCGAGGCCTTGGACCTGCTCACGCTGTCGGGCTCCGGGCCCTACACGGCCGAAGAGTTCAAGAAGAAACTCTTCGCGCTGGGGACCTCGGTCTCCTATTCCTGCGGCGAGCAGGAGTCGGCCTTCCATATCTCGGGCGTGGACCGCAATTTCTGGCCGTCGCTCCAGCTCGTCGCGGAGCGCTTCGACTGGCCGAACGTGTCGAGCGGCACGCTGGCGCGCAAGATTTCGGTGGACCTCGGCGCGCGCGAGGACGAGAAGAAGGACCCCGGCGCGGTGCGCGGCGCCCTGGGCGAGCTGGCCCAGAGGGGACGCGAGAGCTCCGTGCTCGCCCGCCTCACCAACGCCGAGCTCAAGCGCCTCGATGAGCGCGAGCTTAAGCCGCTCATCCAGGACTTCCCCCTCTGGGCCCGCCGAATATCCTATGTCGGGCCGCGCGCGCCCTCCGAAGTGGCCAAGCTCCTCGAGGACGGCCGCCGCTTCAAGCCGACGCCCCCGCGCTCCCCCATCCGCTACCTGAAGCCCGCGAAGACCCGCGTGCTCTTCACTCATCGGGACATGGTCCAGTCCCAGGTGGGTCTCTTCGCCGCCGACGAGGTCTTCGACCCCGAGGCCTACGTGGACTACCAGTTCTACTCCCAGTACATGGGAGGCGGGATGAGTTCGGTGATCTTCCAGGAGGTCCGCGAGGCCCGCTCCCTGGCCTACGCGGCCTCGGGCGGCCACACGGCTTCCGAGAACAAGGGCGACGAGACCCGGCTCTGGGGCAGCCTCGGCTGCCAGGCGGACAAAACCGCGGAGGCCGTCGATCTGATGGGCAAGCTCTTCCGGGAGTTTCCCTCCTCGCCGACGCGCTTCGCCGAGACGGCCCGCGCCGTCGAGGAAGCCTACCGGACCAACCCGATCACCTTCCGCTCGGCGCCGGGCGCGGTGATGGGCTGGGAGGACGAAGGCCTGACCGGCGGGGACCCGCGGCCCAAGCGCTTCGAGCGCGTCCTCGGGCACTCTCTTGCCGACACGGAGAAGTTCGCGGCTCGGTTCAAGGACAAGCCCTTGACGGTCTGGATATTAGGGCACCGCGAGCGCGTGGGGCTCGATAAGCTGAAAACCCTCGGAGACTTCGAGGAGAAGGACTTGGACGTCATCTTCCCTTATTGACTCTTTGATGACGCGATCCGCGAGGCCTGGGGAACCAGATCATGGAGGATGGCGTTGAAGGTCTCGTCTCCCGGGAATGTCCGAAGCGCCGCCTCGATGAGCCGGATGGCCTCGTCCCTGCGCCCCAAGGCCACGAGAGCCCGAAGACCGTTGAGATGGAAAGCCCGCTCCTGGGGATAGCGCAGGGCCGCGCG
>Ga0154727_1075_pt9 | contig 15753 bp, 10 predicted proteins | sample Rifle2008BG16ft_FD_105735 | JGI IMG/M metagenome (GOLD analysis project Ga0154727, IMG submission 105735) | Elusimicrobia bacterium RBG_16_66_12 | reverse complement strand
CCGCCCCGCCCGTCAGGTCCGGACCGTAGCGCGCCGCGAACAGCTCGCCGCCGGGAGCCCCGGGCGGCAGTTGTACGCCGGCGACCCAGACATCGCCGTTGCCGTCCACGAACGTCCCGGCGCCGGGCTCAGGCCCTAAAAAGCTGTCCATGAAGCCCGGATCATGAATCAGGGGTCCCGCGACCGTGTGGAGGTCGGTGTCAAAGGCGGTGACGGCGAAGGTGTCCTGCCCCTGGACATTGCTGTAAAACGAGCAGGTCGCGTAGACACGGCCGCGAGTCGAGTCGACGGCGACGCCCGCCGAGAAAGGGAAGCCGTCCCCGCCGGCCGTATCCGTCGCCAGCTCCGCGTCGGCCTCCACGCCGCCCAGCGCGTTGTATTTGACGACCCTGGCGCGGGGCTGCGAGAAGTCGGTGAAGTCCGTGTACGCGACATAGGCGTTGCCGGAGACGTCGGCGGCCAATCCTTTCATGTCCGAGGACCAAAGGTTCGCCACCGACACGGCCCAGGCTTGAGTGCCGTCCGGCCTGACCTTGAGGAGATAATGAAGAGCCGCGCTGTTGCTGGCACCGCTGCCTAAGACGAAGCGCGTGCCGTCCGGCATGGCGACCATTCGGTCGGCGCTCCAAGCGGAGAAGGGGTCGGGGGTGACGTTCAGGACGAAGGTCTGCGTGGAGACGTTGGTCGGCTGCGGCTCGGCGTTCGACCGTAATGGCAGCAACGGCAAAAGGCCCGCCGCCAAAAGAACGCGACGCGCGGTCGTCATGGGCATCACCACCGCGCACCCACGCTAAACCTGTGCGAACGCCCAAGCTCGCCCGAGGCGATCACGGCGTAGTCCAGGCTCCACTTCTCGTTCCTGAAGCCCAGGCCCAGCGTCATGCCCCGCGCCGCGTCGAAGCCCGAGCCTCCCGGCACCGCACCCTTCGTGGTGTAGCCTGCCCGCAGATGGAGGTTCTTGATGGCCTGAAATTCCCCGCCGATGGAAGCGTCCGTCCCTGTTCCGCGCGGGCCGTTAACCGCCTCCGCCGCGATTGAATGGCCGCCCGCGAGCTTGTAGGCGGCTCCCACGGCCAGCCTCAGCGGCAGGTCGTTGCGCTCGCGGTCATACTTGAGCCCGGGTCCCAGGTTCTTCATCGCCACGCCCAAGGCGAGCTTGCCCGGCCCCATGCCTTCCAGCTCGCGCCGGGCTCCCAGGTCCACGGCGAAGCTCTGCGCCTCGGACGAACCGATGTGGCTACGGATATATTTGACGGCAGCGCCGAGGTCGGCATGTCCGAGCTTGCGAGCGTACCCCGCGCTCACGGCCGCGTCCGAGGCGTCGTAGCCCAAAGTAGTGCGTCCCTGGCTGTCGCGACCCTCGATCTTGCCCGGGCTCAAGTAGGTCAGCCCGCCCGCGAAGGTCCCCTTCTGCGTCGGATGCGCATAGGCCAGGAAGTCCAGCCGCGTACTCTCGAACATTTCGGCGTGGCTGGCCCCGAATTCGCGCTTCTCGAGGGCCGAGAGCCCCGCCGGGTTCCAGTGGAGAGCGTTCACCTCATCCGCCAAAGCCGTGTAGGCTCCGCCCATGCCCAGACCGCGCGCCCCCATGCCGATGTTGAGGAAGGATGCCGTCTCGGCCGCCCATGAGACACGGGCGGCGAGAACGAGCAGTCCGGCGAGCTGAAGGGCTCTTATTTGATCACCGCCAGCTTGAAGGTGGCGGAGGTCTGGGCGGAGCCTCCGACCGACAGGATGCCGTAGTAGACGCCGTTGGCGACGGGCTGGCCGCTGCGGTTCCTGCCGTCCCATTGCGTGTAGTAGCAGCGGCTCGGCGAGATCGGGCCCGCGTCCAGCTCGCGCACGAGCCGGCCCGCGACGGTGTAGATCCGGATCACGCCCTGGCCGCTGATGCCGGCGGGGATCTCATACTTGATCACCGTGCCGCCGGTGGTGGTCAGCCCGGCGCCGCCGACGCACGTGCCGCCGGTCGTGTTCAGCGTCACGCTCTTCGTCTGCAGATTGAAGGGATTGGGGAAGTTGAACACCTTCACGACGGTCCCGCTGTAGGCGCCGCCGCTGACCTGGGAAGGCCGCAGCACCGCGTACACGCCTGAATCCGTGACCGCCGCGACGCGCGTGTTGGGGCGGTAGCCACGGCCGTCGGAGACCGCCAGGAACCCCGCCGCGCTCTGGTCGGCGGCGGCCGACTTGGGGCCGCCGACGGACAGGACGCTGGCCAGGCTCTTGAGTCCCTGGACCGAGATCGTCCCCTTCACGGGATCGATCGTTTGGAGCCCGGGGACCGACTCCCAGGCGAGGGTCGCGTTGTTGTAATGATAGACGGCGAGGTCGTCCAGGCTGGTCCCGGACTGGTCGTAGTAGAGGGTCAGGTCGACGCCCTTGGCGGTGTAGTTGACGCTGGACAGCGACACGTTGTAGACGCCGCTGGCGAAGGCCGCCTGGGTGAGCGCCCTGGAGCGGATCCCGGCGGTCGCATACGGGGAGACGGATGCGTCGGTCTCGCTCATGCACATGGATGGGATCGCGGTCGACAGGGTCGGGATGACGCCGCCGACGGACATCGAGAGTCCCGAGGCGTTTCCGCCCGTCCCCCCTTCGATGTCGATGGGCAAAGTGTTGTTGGGGATTCCCTGGGAGTTGACGCCTTCGTCGTCTCCGATCAGCGCCTGGTCGACGCTCTGGCAGACGGCATGCGGCAGGCCCAGGCCGAAGGGGATCTCCTTGACGACCTTGTCCGCCCGGGGGTCGTTGGGCTGGGCCTCGAGATGCAGGGTGTACTGGGTCCCGGCCGTCAGGGTCGCGGTGGAATAGGTCAGGAAGAGCTGCGTGGCGCCATCCGCGTCCGGTCTCTCGAAGAAGTCGTTCTGGGACAGAGGCGTCGAGGTCGCCATCACGAAAGGCGAGGCGCCGACCCAGGCGCTGCCGTCCGAGAATTCCTTGTAGTTCGTGATCTGGAACTCGTAGACGCCGTCGAAGGGCCGGCCGAACACGCCGATGTCCAGAGGCTTGGGCTTCAGGGCGAAATCGAAGCCGACGACGTCCCCCGCCACGGCCTCCGTCGACTGGTTGAGGACGAAATAGCCGGGGGCATTGACGAAGACCTTGTACTGGTGGAGGTCGTCGGAAAGTCCGGTGAGCTTGTAAGTCCCGCTCGAGTCCGTGACGGCGCGGTACAGAGGCAGCACCGCGGTCGGATCGCTGAGGTTGAGCGTGTCGTCGTAGGCCAGGACGGGGATGCCCTGCAGGACCGTCTTGCCGAACGCGGAGCAGGTGGCGCCGGCCGGGCAGATCGGGTTGTTGGTATAGACCGTGCCGGAGATGGTGGCATTGGCCAGACGCAGGGAAAAGGGCGGAACCGAGACCGAGCCGAGGCCGCTGACGTCGACGCCCTGGATGCCCTGCGCATAGCCGGCCGCCACGACCGAGACCTGGTAGCGTCCCGCGCCCAGGCCGCTCAGGTTCCAGTAGCCGCTGCTGTCGGTGGTCAGCGTCGTGGGGCCGTAGCCGGAAGCCTTGACCGTGACCTGGGCGCCTCCGATCTTGGCCGCGCTGGTGCTCTGGACGACGCCGGAGATCGCGACCCCGGCATTGGAATCGAGGTTCACGTCGGCCGACGTGCCGGTGCCGGCCGAGCCGAGGGTGACGGACATTTTGTAGGGCGGATAGTTGGGCGTGGTGACGACCAGGTTGTAGGGAGTGTTCGCGGTCAGGCCGCGGATATCGAAGCCGAGCGGCCCCCAGCCCCCTCCCGACACCGGCCCGGTCAGCGCCTGGAACTGCGCGAAGTTGCCGGAGGCCACCGCCTGATTCAACTGCTTGTCGAGAGCGCTGTTCTTCCCCAGGTTCGGCGGGAACGGAACGACGAGCCCGGCCGCCTTCAGCGTTCCCGCGGAGTCGTAGACCCATACGATGGGCAGATACTCCAGGAACTTGTTGAAGTTGCCCGCCAGGGACTGGAACTGGCGCAGATTGATCATGTTCGCCGCCGTCACCGTCCCCGTCAGATTGGCCTGCTGGAGGCCCGAAAGATCGGCGGCGGGAGCGACGGACACTCCCTGGACCATCGTGGTGGACCCCATCGAGGAGTATGTGGGAACCGTGGCGTAAGCCGGGCCCACGATGACGCTCTTGGTCGAGCTCTCGATGACGAAATAGGGACGCGCTCCGCCGTCGAGATTGGCGGAATCGAAAGAGCCGGAACGCATCAGATAGAAGTCGTAGGTCGAGCCGGTCTTGCTCGCGGCCAGGGAGTTCGTGCAGAATCCGGCGGAAGCCATGAATTGGCCCCAACAGCCGTTGGTCTGGACCATCCCGGTGCTGGGCGAGTAATAGAAGAGCCCGGGAACGTTGTCTCCCCCTCCCGCCAGCAGGTTCGCCGCGGTGAGGGGAGTGAACGGCGTGCCCTGAGGCAGGGCGTAGGTCTTCCACGTCTGCGGAGGACAGTCGCCCTGGTCGTTGCCGGCGCAACTGACGATGGTCATGGGCGGCAGGAACGCCGAGTTGACACCGGGCTTCACCGTCACGGCGTCGGCCAGGTAGATATCCTGAGAGACGCTCGCGTTGACGACCGCCGTCACGCGGGGAGCGGGCTGCTTCGTCGTGTACGGGAACTGGGAAGAGCCTTCGGCCCGGGCGCCGAGGGTGTAATCGCCGGGAAGGAGCCCGCCGATGGAGAAGGTCCCGTCGGCGTTGACCTGGGCGTGCCCCCAGGCGCTGTCCCCCGAGGCGTTGACTCCCGGAGCGCCGCCCGAGTTGCCGGTGGGCGGGACATAGAGGCTGCCGTCCGGCTTGCGCATGGAACCCGTCACGCGGCCGGCCGGGAAGAAATTCAAATCGATGACGGCCGTGCTCGTGCTCTTCAGGTCGGGCTGGGGCTGGTTGCCGCCCGGATAGACCGCGCCCCAATAATCGGAAAGCACCTGCATCCAGTAGGTCTGGCCGCTGGACACCGGGATCGCGTAGTTGATGACCGGGCCCGTGCTGGCGCTGCTAAAAGACGCGAAGCCTCCGCCCTTGCAGGGGCCGCCGCTGTTGCCGCAGTTCGGATACAGGACGATCGAGATGGGGCTGGCGGAGAGATCGACCACGGATGGGAACGTCAGCGCTCCCTGGACGACGCCGTTGAGGGTCCCCGTGGGGATATTGACCGTGACCGTCACGGAAGGCAGGCCGCTGCTGACGATGTTGCCGAAGCGGTCGTAAACGCCGGCCATCTGCCCGGGCGCCGACGTCGTATCGATGGTCACGCGGAGGTCGTCGGCCCCATTCGCGCCGGAGCAGGGATTCGAGTAATTCTGCTGGCCGTCAGGCCCGGCGTTGAAGGACGTCCCGCCGTAAGGGGTCCAGGCGTTGATGTTGTAGTTGCCCGAGGGAAGCCCGGTGAGGGCCGAGGAACCGGAGGGCGCGCTGACGTTCAGGCTCTTGAAACCGGGCTGCGAGCTGTAGGCCCCGTCGCAGGAGGCGTAGGGTCCTCCGGGGAGGGGCTTGACCTGCCAAGGCATGCCGTCCGGGTAGAGCCCGATCCAGGCCTGGGGGAAGGGGTTGCCGTACTGGTCCTTGACGAACACGGTCATCGCGCCGTTGCTCGGAGGCATCTGGGCGAGCACGATCCTGTGGTTCAAGACGGAAGTCGTGGACGCGTAGAGGAAGTCGTTGATCCCGGGAACTCCGTTCGGGGCCGCGGTGCTCTGGGATCCCTGATAGCAGAGACCCGTCGTGAAATTGCAGCCGCCGTAGATGGTCGCGTAATAGGTGCTGCCGACGCGCAGGTCGTAGAGCTGGAAGACGCCGTTCTGGTCGCTCTGCGCGCCGCGCCAGTCGTCGAACGTCTGGCCGTAGCCGTCCTGATGCTGTGACTGGAAGTTGAGCTGCAGATACGGGATGGGGACCGCCGCGGTGTCGATCACGACGCCGTAGACGCTCAGCCCTCCGCCCCCCCCCGTCTGGGCCTGGCCGATGTTGGCGACGGGCCGCTTGGCGTCGACGGCGGCCAGCGAGAGCGCGGGCAGCGTGAGCACGGACGGCCCGAGAGCGGAGTCGACGGGCGCCCCGGCGGAGAGGTCCTTGACCGGATCATAGACGGAGACCTGGTAGATCTGCGCCGTCACGGTCGTCACGTTGATGAACTTCATCGTGCCGGCCCCGGCGCCGTCGGTCGCCATGATGCCGAAGGCGGAAGCGCCTCCGCCCGTCTTCAGGCCGACCTGGCCGAAAATCAGGGAGCTCGCCGTCGCGCCGGTGACGGGCACGTCGATCTCGCCCACCCCGGTGACTCCGGAATTGATGACGATCGTGCTCGTGAAGAGGGTCGCGCTGGCCGTCAGCGACGGAGGATTGCCGCCGAACTGGTCGAGGAGGCTGGGCCGGAAGCCCTGGCTCGCGACGAATATCTGATAGAAACTGCCGACCTGAAGCGGCGCGCCCCCGAAGCTGGCCCAGCCGCTCGCATCCGTGAAGGCGCTCCGAGAGACGACCGCGTCCGGCTTGCCGTTATTGAAGGAGAGCGCGACAACCTGGACGCTCGGGATCGGGGCCCCCGCCGCGGTCTGGACCTTGACATCCAGATTGGAAGCCGCCTGAGAGCCGACGGAAAGTGCGAGCATCAGGATGGACGCCAGAAGTCGTCTCACTCGGTTGGCCCTCGCAGCTTTTCGGTCGGGATATGATGATAACGCGACGACGCCCAAGAATGTAATATTGAGCCTGGCTTGTCAATGTGATTCCGGCCGGACAGGTCTCAGGCCCCGGGCGGCAGTTCGGGGACGTCAGACTCCTCCACGAATCCCTCGGCCTGACCCTGTTCCGAGGGGCTGAGCTCGCGGGCGAGCCAACGGAAGGCAGCGGCGGAGCCCCCCGCCAACAGCGCCACGCCCAGCCAATGGCCGGGCGCCCACGAAGAGCTCACGAACTGCAGTCCCAACCCGCCGGTCAACGGCCCCAGCGCCGAGCCCAGCTGGTGGGAGATGCCCAGGAAGCCCAGGTAGCGGCCCCGAGCGCGCGCGGGCGCCATGTTGGCCCCGATGGAGTGCACCCCAGGAGGGACCAGCACCTCCCCGAGGGTGATGACGAACATGGCGGCGCTGAGGCCGGCGAGCCCGCGGCTGAAACCCACCATCAGATAGCCTGCCGCATACATGAGGCAGCCCAAGGCCACGCCCGTGGTCAGCGGCCGGCCGGAGAGGAATCTGGTGGCAGGAACCTGAAGCAGGACCACGAGCAGCCCGTTGAGCGAGAACAGGAGCCCGATCTCGGAGGCCCCCAACCTGAGGAACTGGGCGGCGTAGACCGATAGGGTCACCACCAGCTGGGCCATGGACACCGAGATGAACAGGTTCATCAGGCACAGCCTCAAGAACAGCGGGTCCGCCGCGGCTCGGAACACGCCCAAAGACTGGAACCTCTCGCGCCGCACGGCGCCGGCCCGGTCCGCGATCACGACGGTGACCAGGACGGCGCAGAGCGCGCAGGCCACCGCGCTCATCTCGAAAGCGAAGGCGTAGGACCGCGCCACCAGCAGCCCTCCGACCGCGGGCCCCGCGGCGAAGCCCGCGTTGGTGGCCACGCGCAGCAGGCCGTAGGCGCGCTGGCGCTCCTGAGGCCCGGCGTGGTCCGCGATCCAGCTCCTGGCCGCGGGGTCGAAGAAATGCGCCAGGAAATTCGAACCCAGATGCACGGCCATGAGGGCCGCGAACGGCCAGCGCCACTTGATGGCGACCGCCAGGACGAATATGGTCAGCGCCCGGCTCCACAAGGAGAGGACCATGACCCGGCGCCGGCCCAGGACGTCGGAGAGCTCCCCGCCCAGCCCATGGCTGAGCGCGGTCACGAGCACGGAGAGGGCGAGCCATGCCCCCACCACGCTCATGGCCAGCCCCCGCTCGCGGCACAGGTAGATGGACAGGAACGGGAACGCCAGCGACACGCCCACCGACAGCAGGGCCTGGCAGACGCAGAGCGTCCAGATCGCGGAGGCCAGCGGGACCGCCCGCGGCTTCCCAGAGGCCGTGACGGGACTCAGAGCTCGATCTCCTCCTCCACGACCGCGACCGGCTCGGGAAAGCCCTGGCGGGAGAACGTCCAGTAGTGCAGCAGGCGCAGCCTCTCGTTAAGGAAGTAGACGCCCAGGCCGGTGCCCAGCATGCACGCCAACCCGTAGCCGTACCCGAAGGTGAACAGGCCCATGTCGAGGGTCGCGTGGGTGAAGACCGCGTTGGCCGCGCAGAAGGCGCCGCTGACCAGCAGCGTCTCCTGCTGGTGATCGAAGTACAGCAGGATGTTGATCAGGATGAGGCAGGCGGCCTGCATGAAGGATGAGTATATCCCGACCCTCAGCACGCTCATCTGCAGCGGGAGCAGCCCGGTCCACTGCGCGATCCAGGGCACGATGAGCAGGACGGCCAGGCTGATGATGCCCTGCAGCACGACGAGCCGTCCCAAAGTGAAGTTGAGGGAGCGCACGATGTCCTGGCGCCTGCGCTCGAGCGCGGCCAGCCCCTTCTGGTCCTGGATACCCTTGTAGTAATCGTGGTACTTGCCGAAGAAATCGGTCTCCACCTGGAGGAAGAAGTAGACCATGGCGGGCAGGATGCTCAGGTACGCGAAGAACATGGGCGTGTCGTAGACCCAGCAGTAGCGTAGCCGGGAGTCCAGCCATTCGCCCTGCGGGGAAGCCCAGAAGATGAACTTGTCGACCCATATGCCGAGGTTGAAGAAGAACCCGACTGCGGCCAGGCGGGGATGCAGCCGGAAGTAGCGCAGCCAGGAGTGGTCCCGGGATTCCCAGTAGCCGAACTCTTCGATCATGGCCGAGACCAGGCCGAGCAGCACCACGCCCTGGCCCAGGACGAAGCCGCCGAAATAGCCCGGCAGGCCCAGACGCCGGCCCATCAGGTAGGACGCGGCCAGGCTCGCCCCGACGCCCCAGAGGAAAGCCCGGTTGATGGCCTTGTAGTTGTGGGCGGCGGAGAGGAAGATCATGGCCAGCCAGATGCCGAGCGCGAAGGCGTAGAGGAGGAAGGCGCTCAGCCGCATGCCCCAGCCCGCGCTGAGCCCCGAGAAATACCAGAAGACCCAGGGGCCCCAGAACAGGAGGTTGAGAGTGTAAGCCGAGAAGAAGGTCGCGGAGAAGCTCGTGACGTGCCCGCGGTAGTATTCGTCGGCCACGTAGCGCGTGATGACCAGATAGGAGGCTCCCACCGTGACCAGCGAGAAGGCGAAGCAGTAGGTGATGAGGCTCTGCAGATAGGCCATGTTGATGTTGTCGAGCGTGCCGCGCGAGATATACTGCACGAACAGGACCAGGAACACCGTCATCAGGAACGGCCCGGCGGTGATGACCGACGAGTAGCCGTAGGCCTTGAGCGTGCTGGTGTAGTCGTCGCCCGAGAGCAGCTTCTGGAGCCGGAATCCTATGCCTGCCATGGTCTAGCGCATCATCTGTTCGTAGAGGTTAAGATACTGGCTGATGAGGTCGTCCTGGTTGTAGAAGTGCAGGGTGCGGTGGCGGCCGGCCTCGGACATGGCGCTCCAGAGGTCCTGGTCCTTCAGGAGCCTGAGGATGGCGGCGGCGGTCTCCTCGGGATTGGCCACCGCGGTCAGCAGGCCGCTGGGACCGATGCGCCGGTCCTCGGGCAGGCGCCCCTCGAGCATCTCCCGGCAGGCGCCGACGTCGGTGGCCACCACCGGCAGCCCCACCGCGTTGGCCTCGAGGATGACGTAAGGCTGCGCCTCGGAGAAGCTGGTGAGCACCACCAGGTCCACCTGGGGATAGTAGTCCCGCATCTCCACCTTGCCCAGGAACTTCAGGGAACGCGTCAGCCCCATAGTCCGGGCAAGTTCGCGGCATTCCCGGGCATACTCCGGCTCTTCGTCATCGGGCCCGAGCACGAGGAACTCCGCGTCCGGCAGGGCGTCGGCCACGAGGCGCGCGGCATGGATGAAGGTCTTGACGTCCTTGATGGAGACGATGCGGCCGATGTAGGCGACCCGCCTGGGACCGGCGTCCGGAGTCTTGAGCGGGATGTCCCGGTAAAGATCGAGGTCGATCCCGTTGGGGATGATCGAGATCCTGTCGGCGGGCGCGCCGGAGAGGATCTCCCGGGTGCGGTTGCCTTCATAGAGGGTGATGATGCGATCGGCGTTCTGGTAGCACAGCCTACCGACCAGATTGAAGAAGCCCAGCCAGAGGCGCTTGAAGTAGGAGAGCTCGCGCTGGATGCGGAAGCGGTCGCGCTGCGGGGTGTAGATCCAGGTCGCCTGGGAGATCTCCAGGAGCCGCTCGTAAGTGTAGACCCCGTGCTCGGTCAGCAGCATGGGGCGGTCCTGAGTCAGCTTGGCCATGCTAGCCACGATGCCGGCGTAGCCGGTCGACACTGTATGGTAGAGCCGGGCTGACGGGATGGGGCACTGCAGGGTCTTGTGCAGCGGGAGGTACATGGACCTCCAGGTCCAGAAGAAATCGAGGAAGGACACATCCTCCCCGTAGCGCTCATAGAAGCTCACGAGCTGCTCCCACGCCTCCTGGGAGCGGAAGATGTCCCAAAAGGTCAGGGCCTGGCGCGGGTCGCGGAAGAACGGCAGCATCTGCGCGAAGGCTTCTTCCCGACCCGCGAAGACGGCCTCGTGAAGCTCTCCCAACCTGGCCACGGCCCGGCGGCGGCGACAGGGCCAGGAGCGGGCTCCTTCCCGGCGGTAGTCGTGCAGGTAGAGGTCCTGGATGTCTATGACGTTCGCCGGGATCTTGTACTTGAACTCCCGGCGGGGATTCGGAAACGGCGAGACGTAGAGGATGGAGAAGCGCAGGTCGGGCATGGCGCTGATGAGTTGGTGGATCCAGGTCGAGACGCCGCCGGAGACGAACGGGTAGGTCCCCTCGAGGATGAGGCAGACGTCCGTCATGGCGCCCCCCCTATGACGAGCTTGCGCAAGGCGGCCGTCCCGACGCGGAGGCAGGCCCCGTCCACCTCGCGCACCAGGGCGGCCGCGAGGGCCTCGGCGGCCGCGATGCTGCCGTCCGACTCGAGCAGGCGGTAGTAGAGGGCCCTCTCCTCGGCGTTCCCGGCCGCCAGCTGGGCGTGCAGGAACCCGATCGGCAGGGCCGGGAACCGGCGCTTCGGATTGGCCCGGAAGGAAAGGACCATCTCCAGGAAGCGCCGGCGCAGACGGTCGTCGTCGACGATGGTCCAGACGGTCTGGAGCATGACGCCCCGGCCCTCCATCAGATGGGCGCAGACCGCGAAGAACGCCTCGGGGTTCCTGTCCAGCAGCCCCAGCGGCTCCGCGTCGAGCAGCTCCAGCAGAGGCACGGAGAGGTCTCGGTCCCAGGCCTGGCTGGTCAGCACGCGAACCACGTGGCCGATGAGCCGGGAACGCTCCGGGTGCTCCGCGAGAGCCCGGACCAGCGGCAGGGGGTCGAGGCCCAGGCCCAGGAGCAGCTGCCGGTCCACCACCCTCACCACGTCGGGAGACGACTCGCGGCACAAGAGGCCGAGCAAGCCGCCGAGCTTCCGGTCGAGGGGGTAGCTCGCGAGGGTCTGCAGGGCCAGATAGCGCATGTTGAGAACCGGGTCGTGGAGAGTCTCCAGGAGCCACGGCAGCAGGGCGGGTCTTACCGCATCCTCGGGAGGCCGCTTGGACCAATGCGCCAGGAGCGCCTGCTTGGCCATGGCCGGGGTGGCCGGGTCCTGGAGCATGCCCAGGATGCGCGGTCCGGAGCCCGCGCCCAGGATGCGGGCCAGGGCGCCCGCGGCCGAGTAGGCCACAAGAGGATCGCGCCGCATCGCCTCGATGAGCAGTCCTTCGGCGTCCGCCCCGCGCAGTTCGCGGAGCATCTCGGTCAGTTCCACGGCGGACTCGTCGTCGGCTCTCCGCCAGAGTTCCAGCAGTATCCGGCGCACGGCGGGGTCCGACCCCTGGAACTGGGCCAGCAGCAGGGCGGCCCACCGCCGCAGGTCCAGGGCGGCCGCGTCCAGCAGCCTGACGAGTCCTCCCTTCTGGATGCGCGGCGGGAGGTTCTTGAGCACGACCTCCGCGGACAGCTTCAGGGCGGCCGGGGCGTCGCCGCACAGGAGGCTGACCAGGGGCCCCACCACGTCAGTGGACGGGAACGCCGCCAGCGCCCGGATGGCGCGCTCCCGGGAAGCCTCGTCCTCGTCTTCGCGCAGCGCAGCCTCGATGAGGACCCCGGTGTAGGCCGGCGACGAGCGCCGCTGCAGGGCCTCGAGGGCGACCCGCCGGATGCGCAGGGATTCGTCCTTGGCCTTGGCGATGAAGAAGGAGGCCGGCAGGACCGGCTCGCGCTCTTGCAGCGCCGCGAGCGTCTGCATGGCCAGATACCGGACGGGCTCTTCCCGGGAGTCCGCCAGGGGCAGCAGCGTCGGCACCGTACGCCGGTCCGGCAGGAAGCGCAGCGCGATGAGCATCTCGGAGCGCACCGGGTCCTCGCGCTCCGGAAGCTCCCGGAGGATGAGGGGGAGCGCGTCCGGGAACCCGGCCCGGGAGAGGGTGCGCACCGCGAAGCGGCAGGCCGTAACGTCGCGCGAGAGGATGAGGGGCTTGAGCAGCTTGGCCTTGCCCGGGTAGTGGTTCTTCTTGTAGGCGTTCATCGCCGCGCGCACGACCGCGGGGTTGTCGTTCTCGAGGAATCGGATGATGGGCAGGAGCGCGTTCTTCTCAGGGATATCCACAAGATACTGCAGCAGCATGAGCGGCACCAGAGGGTCCTCGCTGCGGTACATGCTCTCGAGGAGGCTGCTGTCCTGCGGGTCGCTGGAGGAGTAGAGGCGCAGGAAGGCCGCGTAGCGGCCGAACTCGTCGAGGAATCGGAACTGGTCCGGGCTCAGCGCTTCAGGCATCGGTCCACCAGAGGGCCGCGGTGCGCCACTGGGCCAGCTCGGGCTCGGTCTCGGGAACATCAGCTTTGAGGAGCTCTGCCCGCAGGCCGAACATGATCTTGCGAGCCTCGCCGTAGCGTCCCATCTCGAAGAGGAGAGCGGTCTTCTCCCACAGCCACCGGACGCTCTGGTCCGGGTCCGCCTTGGCGAGACGGTCGAGCGTGGCGAGGGCCTGAGCGGGGTCGAGCTGCCGCTCCACCAGATAGAGAAGCCGCAGGGCCTCGCGGTCGCGCTCGGCCGGAGCCGCGAGCCAGGCACGGGCCTGCCGCAGCATCTCGCCGCTGGTCGCCGACTCCAGAAGGCCGGAGCGCGCGTAGTCGTAGCGGATCCGGTGCAGCGCCAACTGGGCCGTGAAATCCCCGGGACGCTTGAACATCTCCCGCTCGGCCGCGTGGATGGCGTTGTCGAAATCGCTCTGGAGCCGGCTCAAGGCGGATGTGGCGTAGAACCTGGTCTCCGGGTCGCGGTCCTTGCGCGCCCGAATGATCCACCCGATGGCCTCCGGGCTCCGCATCTTGGCGAGGATCTCGATGGCCCCGCGCTTGAAAGCCGGGTCATGGCTCACGAGGGCGTCGACGGCGGGGACCACGTCCAGGACTTCGGAGAGCTCCTGCCGGATGGCGGAGGGCGTGCCCAGACTGGCGAGCCAGGAGGAGGTATCCTCCTCTTCATCGTCGAACCGGTACGCCTCCTTGTCATGGTGGGCCACGGGATGCCGCAGGAAGAGGACACCCCCGAAGAGGCTCCCGGCCCCGGGGACGAGCAGGGCTAGGAGCCCCAGAGGCTCGGCCCAGTGCCGGGTCGGCTGGAACCAGCCCTTCTCTCGCGGGGGGGCCAGGAACATGGCGCAGGCGCCCGCCAGATGCATGCAGACCACCCAGAAAGGCGGGACCGCCAGGCCCTGTTCCGCAATCTGGGCCAGCACCGGGACCTCCAGGCCGACCGCCAACAGCCAGAGCAGGACGAACCTGGTCTTATCCGATATCCGCTTGGGCTTGCGCAACCAGCTCCTCCGATTTCTCCATCTTGGCCTGATAGGTCCCAACACCGACGCGCAGCTCCACCCCGAGCCCCAGCCGGCGGTAGGATTCGAGTAGCCTCGCGCGCAGCACGCCGGCCTGCTCGGGCGTGGCCGTCATGAGCAGCACCGCGAAGGGCGCCTCCACGAACGAGGTCTTGGCCACGACGTCGATCTCGCGCACGCAGCCGTTGAGCATCCGGCTGAGCACCCGCAGGAACACGACCTGGCGCTCGACGGGGAAGCGGGAGAGGTCTCCGACCGACACCAACAGCATGGAGAAAGGCAGGGCGTACCTCTTGCTGCGGGCGAACTCCTGCTTGGAGCGGATGCGGAAGTAGCTCTCGTTGTAGACGCCGTACTCCTCGTCCAGGATGGACCGGGCCTTGAGCTCCTCGTGCTGGACGCTCTTGGCCAGGGCCGCGTTGCCCCAGTCGAGCAGCAAAGTCAGGAGGTTGACGCTGGCGCTGTTGAAGCGCAGGAAGGGCATGGACTGGACGCTGAACACCGCCGCGACCCTGCCAGTCGGGTCCAGGAGCGGACCGGCCATGATCGAGTCCAGGTGCTTCCACTTCTCCTCGGAGGCTTCGTCCGACTCCATCAGGGCCCAGTCCCGGAGGCTCACGACGCGGTTCTCCGCGCCTGCCTGGCCGATGAGCCCCTGCGTGAAATTAAGCTCCCTGGGGAACGGGTCGCCATCCTTCCAGCCCCGCTGGTCGCGCTGGACCCAGCGCTGCTCGACGGGGAAGTGCAGGCTGGTCTTGGTCGCGCCGAGGGCCTGCGTGAAAAAATCCATGATCCCCGTGAACAGGGCCGCTCGCTCCAGGCAGCCGAGCTCGCGGGCCCCATGGTAGAGGGTCACCATGGACGACATCTGGGAGACCACCTGCTGCTCGACGGCGCGCAGGGCTTTCTGCTGGGCCTGGATCTGCTTGGCGAGGCCCTGGTTGCGCTCTTCGAGGTCGGCGATCTTGGAGCCGCGGTCCGCGAGCAGGTGCAGGAAGTGGTCCGCGGCCGCGCCCACGGCCGCCCCGACCACGACGAAGAGCCCGGGCTGGATGTAGAAGTCGAGGTCCTCGAACCGGAAGGACTCCCCGCCCAGCCGGAACCCGACGACGTAGAACACGGCCGAGGCCAGTCCGGACAGCACGCCCGCGGCCAGGCCGTAGCGCAGGCCGAAGAGCAGGATGCCGAGCCAGCAGGGGTTGGGGTTGGTCTCGTGGAAGGCGAAGTTCCCGGGGAACAGCCCCCGCTGGACCACGAACAGCAGGAGGTAGAAGATGGGGGCCTCGTAGAGGAAGCTGCGCGGGCGCGAAGTCATCGGAGCGGGACCTCCGCTTGGATCCGTCTGAGCAGTTCTCTGGGCTGGAAGGGCTTGGATAGGAAGGCGACACGCAGTTCCAGGAGCTCCCGGCGCTCCTCGTTGCTGAGCTGCTTGGCCGAGAGCACGAACACCGGGGCCTGCGCGTAGTTCGGCAGCTCCCGCAGCCGTCGCAGGAGCGTGAGCCCGTTCATGGGGTACATCATCATATCCACGACGACAGCGTCGAAACGCTCCCTCTCGATCCTCTCGAGAGCCTCCACGGGGTCGTTGCAGGCCTGGGCATCGTAGCCCTTGAGCCGCAGGTAGGACCCCGCCAGTTCGGTCAGGTTCTCTTCGTCGTCAATAAGCAGGATTCTTGTCGCCATTCTTGTCACCAGGCCCGTACCAATGCCACTGCGCGGAGAGGCGCGCCGTGTAGCTCGTGCCGCCGATGCCTCCCTCCGTGTCCTTCGAGAATTCGTAGCCGCCCTTCACCCGCACGAAGCGCCCGAACCAGTCGAACCCGACTCCGAGGCCGG
>Ga0154727_1174_pt2 | contig 16273 bp, 17 predicted proteins | sample Rifle2008BG16ft_FD_105735 | JGI IMG/M metagenome (GOLD analysis project Ga0154727, IMG submission 105735) | Elusimicrobia bacterium RBG_16_66_12 | reverse complement strand
TGGGGACCAGCCAGAAGGGCTATGACGCCTCGGACCGACCGACAGGGGACTTCTCCACGGAGGACCTGGCCCTCTCTCTGGGCGGCGCCCGACGCTTTGAGCTCCTCCCCAACCGCGCCTATGAAGACGAGCGCACCCTACGCGCCGGCGCGGCTCTCAAGCTGATCCGTCAGGGCGTGCCCGGCGCGCAGACCTCAGGTGTGGCTGCCGATCTCGGCCTTCAAGGCGCGGCCTTCGAAAATGCCGGCAACGCGGTCAGACTAGGCCTATCCTTGCTCAACATGGGCCCGGGAATGGGCACCTCGGGTGCCCGCGCCCCCCTGCCGATGAGTGCGAACCTGGGCGTCGCCTACGAGCGCCGCCCCTCCGGGCTCATGCTCGCCGCCGAGCTGACCCGCCCCAACGATGGCGAGACCGACCTGCGCCTGGGCCTGGAGTGGCGCCCCATGGCCTTTGCCGCCTTCCGCGCCGGCTTCTCCTCAGCCCGCCCCACCGGCGGCCCCTTGGACTCCCTGAGCCTCGGCGGGGGCCTATCCTTCAAGTCCCTCGAGTTCGGCGTCTCTTTCGTCGGCCACGCCGACCTGGGCCGCACCCTGCTCTTCGACCTTAAGTGGCGGTGGTGATCGAGCCCCCTCTCTGGAAAGAAAATCTTACTGGCGATCCAGGGCCTTCCGTATTACTTGCCACGCATCGCGCATTCCGTCAGCGTTGTTGGAATACCACTGATGCTCGGCGAATTTCGCATCCAACCAAGCAGCAAGTTCAGGCAGTGCCGAAGTTGCAACCTCCCCTGATTTCAAGAGAATGGCTGCGGCCTGATCGCGACAATGGGCTTTGGAAAGAAGTCTAATGACATCGGCAAGAATGGCTGAAGGAAGATCTTCCGCATAATATGCCATCGCGGTGGCTAATTCACTCGCGCCATCGCTGCCACCTTCGATCCAGAACAGAAGTTCGGCCAGTTGGCGCTCATTCTCTAAGGCGAGGAACACCGAGGCAAACGCCAGCTCGCCCCGAACAACGGGGGCATTTTCCGTCTTTAGCTGCTGCAGGAGCATACGGACAATCGGCTTAGGCTCGTTTGGCCAGCAACGGAAGATGCAGGCAGCTGCCCCGCGGACATCCTTGTCGTCCGACACAAGTAGCGCGGAAAGCGCAGACAAGGCAACCTCAACATGTTGCTTTAAGCGAAAAAGAGCTTCGGCACTCATCAAGCGAACATTAACGTCCTCATCAGTTAAACGCGTAAGGATGTAATCCGCGTATCTTGATCCAATTTTCCCCAACGTCCTAATGGCCGAGGCATGATGAGTGAACTCCCCATCAATGAGCAAGCTATGGATGGTATCCTCAGCTTTGAGGCCGGCTTCGCCCAGCCCTCCGATCGTTCGTATTGCTTCGATGGAATCCAACCTCGCGCCCGCCTCTAGCGCAGATAGAGCGGAAGCTGCCGCGTCACCTGCCTCGCCAAGAATGCGGCTGATCTCATCCGCTACACCTATGTTCTTTGTCTGCTCGAGCTCAACAATCAAAGAGGGCAAATACGCGCCGAGTGCTTCCTTATTCTTTCCCATCAGGCGCAAAGCAAGAATCAACCCCCACTCATAATGGTGGAGGTTTGAACCTTTCTTCTTCTCGAAATACTGGCAGGCCTCACGGAACAGCACCTCAGAACCAACACGATCCGCTGACAGTACCTGAAGCGCAAAATCCATATACTCGCGGCCAACCCTATCCGCAAACTTGAATATGCGGGGAAGGTGATCCGCCTGAATGGCTTCGCCAAAAGCTGGAAGAGCACGCTGCAATCTCATAAGTGCCTTCGTCTTATACTTATGCATTGTGGTGCTACTGACTTTGAGTATCTGGGATATTTCCCGATTCTGCAGACGCGACCCCGAAGGTGGGTGCATCAAGCGAAGCGCCTTAAGAAGATCCGCTCCGACTTTTTCAGCGATTTTATCCTGAATGCCAAGAGCATCCATAAACGTCAGGTATACTTCTGGACTAAATTCAGGCCGAGTCATATCTATCCTCTGATTGTTCCACTCAGTGTCAGCAGCACCCAAGCCTTTATAGCCCCAAGAAGAAACCGCGTCAAGGCCTGTTTCTCGACGACGCAGAGGCAGTCTTGGCCAGCAGATGGAGATGGACGGTCAGTAGGTGGGCCTTGCCGTCGCGGAAGAGACAGGCAAGCACATGCTCGCACAGACTGCCGCCCAGGATAGAGAGTTCCACCTTTTGCGCTCCGGCGGGACAGGTGCAGTAATGAGCGTCTGGGCCCGCGAGATCGAGGAATACCAGCCAATCCTCGTCCACGATGTAGAGGGCCTCGGTCGATGTCTCGGCCAGCTTCTCAATATCGAAGCCATAGCGAGTGCCACGAAACTCCGCAAGCTGACGCCGGAACAGCCACGGGTCGAAGGGCTGAGCCCCCTTCCACGCACCTTGGATGATCCGGCGTGTGACGTCGAAACCGATCATGCCCCCTCCTTAGGCCGTCAAATCGACACGCGTAAGACCCGCCGCGACGGCTCCCTCCGCGATCCGCTCGTCTTTGGTCAGGATGATGAACTGCCAGCCCAGGCTCTCCGGACTCTGCGCCAGGCACTTGAGGGCGTTCGCGGCGCGCTCGGAGTCGAGAGTGTGGAAAGGCTCATCCAGGACGAGGAAGGCCGGATCCGGGAAGGCCTGCCGCGCAAAGCTGACGCGCAGGGCAAGCCACAGGAGGTCGCACGCCCCCGTGCTCATCCACGGAAACGGCTTCCAGCCGTGCGTGGCGTGCTCGACCTCGATGCCGTCGTCGCCGATATCCGAACCTTCCTTCAAGCGAAGACCTTTGTAAGCCCCGCCGCTCATCGCCGAGAAGAGCGGCCCGGCCTTCGCGACGCAGTCGCGCACCTGCCCCTCCACGCCGGTGGAGAATTGTTCTAGCCCCTCTTTCGCCATGCGACCGGCCTCGCGCCACGCCTGAAGATCAGCAAGTAAAGATTCGCAGCGGATCTTGTCCCGATGGACTTCGACCAGCGAGCCCCCGATCTTTCCCTTCAGAATGCCTTTCTCCTGGCTGAGTTGTTGAAGGCGCTGACCAAGCTCCTGAAGCTCCGACTCCAGATTGCGCTTCTTGGACTGGCAGGCGGAGACGCGCTCATCGAGCGCGGCATCCCCCAACTCCACCAGCGACGGGTCAGCCTCCCCCGAGTTCTGCCGCAACTGTTGGATGCGCACCCGCAGAAGCGTCTGAGCGGCTTCAAGGGTGCCCGCCTTCTGCCCCAGCTGGGCCTCGGCCTCCTTGATTCCGGCCGTCAGCGCCGTGCGAGCATGGTCCAGACGCGCCAGACGCTCAGCGCACTCATCCAGACTCGCCACGCCCAGCCGGCCTAGCAGCTCCTTGAGCTTAGCCGCATGATCCTGCGCGCCCGATTCCGCAGCACGTACCTCGCCGTCGTGCTTCTGTTTGCCGGCACGATCGCCATCCAATTGCCGGACTCCCTGTTCGATCTCCAGACCGATGGTTTGAGAACGGCGCTCGAGTTCGCCCAAGCGCTTCTCGGCATCGTCAGGCGAACGGCCTCGCCAATCTTCCCCCATGTCGTCGATGACCCCGCGCAGACGCGCCGCGCTCTCCCGAGAGTCCACCGCGGCAACGGGCTTGGCTCCCGCGAATTGCCCGGCAAGAAAGAAACCTGCAGCCGCGCCGATGACCGCACCAATAAATGCGAGACCGGCATTCTTGGTGAAGAACCAGACGACTCCCCCGACAATCACGGCTCCCAGGGCAGCGAACGCCGCACGGAGAACCCCGGTTTGATCTGTTTGGCCGGCCGACGCGGCCTGCTCCGCGATTTTCCTCTCATCGAGTTTCATCTTCAAGAGAGCCCGCTTCTCTCCGCTGGGCAGGCGCGCTTGCTCGTCGCGCGAGGCCTGAAGTCGCCGTTCGATCTCACTGACGCGTCCGGCCGTCTGCGTCGCCAGCGCGCGAGCCACCGAGACCTGATTGGCGCAGGCGGCACGCTTCTCCTCGTGGGCAAGAGCCTCTTGATGCAGCGTTTTGTCGAACGCCCCCGCGCCCCTGATGGCGGCATCGGTCTGCTCCAAAGCGGCGAGACGACCCTCGAACAATCCCACCTTGCGGCGGTCCCGCGCTTTGGTGAGAGCCTCCTCAGCGGCGCGCTCCCGGTTGACCGATTCGGTCAGGGCCTGAGCGCGCGCTTGGGTCTGCGTTTCCTGCTTGGTGACAGCTTCCAATTCCGCGGCCGAGCCCAAGCGCCCTTCGAGCGCGATGATCTTTTGGGACAGGATGTCCTCGAGCTTGGAAAGCCGGGCCGCCTTCGTCTTTCCGACGAAGGTCGCAAGCGTGTCCACGGCATCCTCAAGGGAGACGGCGCTGCCCCCGGACACCTTCGCGATGAAGGCCGGCAGGAAGTCCATGGATCCAGCAAGTGCCGTCTCGCCGGCGCGCAGGATCAACACCGCACGCGCCAAAGAGGACTCTGCGAGCGTCCCGCCCGCTGGGCGCTCCGAGGAAGACGCCGTGGGCGCACCTGAGGACGTGACCATCTCGACGCGCGAAGGCGCCGGAGCTTCCCCATAGCGGGCGACCCAGGCCCGGTCTGACGCATTTCGGGGACCTTTTGGTCGCTCGCCATAGAGGGCGTCGAGCAGGGAGTCGATGAAGCTGGTCTTGCCGGCCTCGTTGCGGCCATAGAGCACGACAGAACGCTTGTCCAGGTCGATTGTCCGTCCGCTCAGGACGCCGAAACCGCCCACGATCAGCTTGAGAAGCTTCATTCGGCCCCCTCACTCAGCTTCTTTTCCAGCTGGGAGAACCATTTGCCACCGCCCGCCAGCGCGAACCAACCCAATGTGGCAGCCCGCGAGACCAGCCTTGGATCCGGCCCTCCGGGCTCGGTGGCTCGAGCCTTGAGCGCCGCCAGTAGGTCCTCGTAGGCGCGCGCGACCGGAGAACCCTTCACACTGCCGATATCATCGAGATGATGGGTCTTCACGACCGGCGGCAGCTCGAAGTTCGCCTGGAATCGCGCCTCGAGCTTGTCCTTGGCGGCATCCAGCTTCTTTCGATCCGCCAAGCCCTCGAAATAGACCGCGGCGTAGACCTCGCGGGGCTGGCCAGAAAGGAACTTCTCCGCCTCGGCGATGGCGGTCTCCTCCTCGCCAGGCGTCACCCAGATCACAGCGCGCTTCGCCCGGACGGTCGAAAGCGGCAGGACCTTCACGGTCGCCGCTACGCCGGGCTCCAGGACGACCTCCAGCACACCGCGCTCCTCTTCCTCCTTGACCCGCATAGCACAGGGCGAACCCGGGTAACCGCCCTCGCCGCCCCCCTTGATGCGCCAGCGATGGGGCTTATGGATGTGACCCAGGGCCGCGTAGGCAAAACCGGCCGAGGCCAGGTCGCGATCGAAAAGGAGCAGGTTGCCTCCCTCTTCCTCGCTGTCTTCCTCGTATGCCGCGGGCGCCACGCCCGAGTCCGCCGCGGTCCCATGCAGGACCCCCACGCGGAGCTCGCCGGCAGCGGGCGCCGGCAGTCCCTTGAACAGATCCAGCGTGGTCGCCCCCGCGGCGAACGGGAAAGCGTAGAAAGCGACGCCGGCGATGTCCACCCGCTCGAACGGCGGCTTGAAGACGCAGCGCACGTTGCCCAGCCGCCGTAGGGCTGCGGACGCCTCGACAGCGCCTGAGGCGCGCAGTCCCTCATGGTTGCCGGGGATGATGAGGACCACGGTGGGGGCAAGGCCCCCCAGGACCGCCGCGACCTTCTCAGCGAGAGCCGAATCCGTCAGATCGTCATGCGAATCGAACAGGTCCCCCGCCAGCACGAGCGCGTCGGCGCCGCGGGCACGGTCGCAGACCTGTTGGAAGGCAGAAAACCGCGTCTTACCTTCGGCGGAGGCCAGGTCCCGCTTCAAGTGCAGGTCGGATGAATGGATGAATTTCATGAATGTCTCCCTGTCGCGGCCCCTATTTTAAGCATATGTCGTTTACTCCTGCGGAATCTCATCGATCCATCTCAGGCACCGGCTGAGGACCTCGCCTGGGACATGACTCCCCCCGGAACTGGCGATCAGAGCCTGCTTCAGCGAGGCCCTCATGCTCGGGTCCTTCTTTAAGGCCTCCCCCGCCATCTCCTTGAACTCGCTCTCTCCGATTCGGATCCACCCCGCCAGCCAGCGATCTTTTTTCATGGGCACCTCCGCGCGTACTACTGGAACGCGAAGGATTGCCTCGAGGTTGCAGGAGATCCGTTGCAACCTGGGCGCCGATCCTAGGGTTATCTCCGAGAGAGGTATACACCGATGAAACCTTCGATCCTGCCGCTCCTGCTGGGATGGGTCCTTTCCGTATGGCTGCCCGTGCCCGAACTGGTCCGCACCACCGCGCACACGCTGACCTCCGCGGCATTCAATGGCGTCTCTGCCGTCGTCCATACGATCCACCCCCAACGCTAAGGTTTTCATGCCTTAGACTACTCATCACGCAGACGGACATCGAGTATTTCGATGGCCTTGCGCAGATGCTCCGCCTCTCGCGGCAGGCACAGCGGGCAGTTGAAGTGCGCCGCCGCCAGCCGGTCGGGCCACTTGTGGACGCAGATCCCTTTGAGAAGGACAATCAGGTCGGCCTCGGCACGGAGCAGTCTCATGCCGACGGCGGCGCCAAGCCCCATTCCGTCAGGATCGACATTGATCCAGTAATGGGTATCAAGCCATTGCGCCGGACCGCTCCAGGCCCGAAGCGCCACAAGGATGGTGCGATAGAGCGCGTAACGGATCCACTTCATCTTATGCCTCCCGCCTGGATCCGGCTCGTAGACGAGCAGCGTCTGCGTGCGCAAGCCCCTGGCCAGGACCTCGGCGCCGGTCCGGAGACCCGCGTCGTGATTCCATTCCGCACGACGAATCTTGCACATGAGTAGCCGTGCGGCCCACTCTTCCGTTTTGCAGCGCACATCCCAGCTTGGCGTCATCATGCCCCTCAGGAATCTCCGGCATGGAAGCCGACCTTGTCCAGGTTCGGCAGATCGCCGTTGGACTTGGCTTGGGCCTTATATTGCTCGCGCATGACCTGCGTACTGTCGATCAGGTCCTGATCGGTCACCTCGCGCCCGGCATTGAGAGCCTTGAGCAGCGCGCAGACTACGAGCTCCTGGACGAGGGCGTGGGAATAACCCTTGGTCTTCTCGGCCACGCTCAGAATGGCGGCCTCGCCGAAACGGCCCTTGCCGCGCATACGCAGGAGCGTCGTGCGATCCTCCAGCGATGGCGTCTCGAAGTGGAAATACCGGTCGTAACGCCCCGGCCGGCGCGGCGAGAGCGCGGGATCCAGTCGGTCCACGTGATTGGCCGTACTGATCAGCAGCACCCCCTGCTTCTGTCCCGTGCCGATGCCGTCCAGCAGGTTCAGGAGGTGGCTCATGCTGATCTCCGACTTTCCCCCCTCCACGACGCGGTCGAGATCCTCGATGACGCAGACAGACGGTGCCGCGTCGGAAGCAGCGTCCATGAAACGCGTCAGGGTGTAGTCATCCGTCTTGCTCGTGATGGGCAGGACGAAGACGCTGGCCCTGACCTGGGCGGCGATCACCTTGATGGCCGTACTCTTGCCGCAGCCTGGGGGCCCTCCCAGAAGCAGGCCGCGGCGCCAAGGCAGCCCCAGTTCCTGGTACTTCGAACGCGCGTCCACGAAGCTCTCCACCATGCAACGCAGGTCGGTCTTCATCCCATCAGGGATGACCAGGTCGCCCCAACCCAGCGTGCCGCGCGGTACGCGACCGGCATTCCACATATGGATGGTTTCGTAGTCGTGGAGGCTCTGGAAGGCGCGCAGTTCCTTCCAAAAGTCCTCCAGCACCGCGCGCGACTTGGTCGCCGACATGGCCACGGTCTCTTCGATGTAGCGCCCCTCATAAGTCAGGATGAAGAAGTGCAGTTCATGGCCGCGCCAATCCAGGCGCAGTTCCCCGTCGAAGTCCTCGTCACTGAGACCCGCATCGTGCCGCAGATGCGGCGCCTCGGTCAGCACACGCCGGGCGATGTGCCCCGGCTCGTAGCGCAGGGTCGAATATCCCTTTTCAAGGAGCATACGCGCGCCCAGCTGTTCCCCCTTGAGGCGCACGAAGAGCGGGATGAGCGGGACCGCCAGATTCGTCATATTGTCGCTCAGGCGGTTGACCACCCAACCCTCGCCGGCGGGATGAAGACGGATGAACGGCTCGAACATTTCGGCGATGATCATACTCACTCCTTGTTGCTGAAGATCTTCTCGCAGTCTCCGGCCGTCCTCATGGCCCGGCGGTCGGAACGCACGTGGTCGAAGAATTCGGAGAACAGGTCTTTCTTATAGAGGCCCATGTAAGGCGCCTCGAAGAGGACCACGACGCCCTTCTCGGCCTTTTCATACCAGGCCCGGCAGACCAGCAGCTTGGCGTTGAGCTCGTTCATGAACTCGGCCATCTCGGGGCTGGGCTCCCGGTTCGAATGGATCCCGATGGTCAGCAGGACGAAATACGGCGCCTGCTGGACGATGCGGTATGTCCCGTGCTCCTCGCTCCTGGCGACGTAGTACGACGGGGCCCCTTCCTTTTTCGACTCCCGTCTCTCGATCTGGAAGCCGAAATACTCCATATGTTTGGCGATCTGCTCGGCGAGCATGTCCATGGCACCTCCTATCCTCGCCATATAAAACCTCCCGCGAGGTCCCCAGGTTGCATCCCCAACTACCGCCCAACTCTCCCCTCCAGGGAAGCGAGCTCCTTTGCCAATGACTCCCAGTCGATCATGAGCCGGGCGGAGGGATTCCCCGCGTCCGGCGGCAGCAACTGAGCGAAACGCCGGATATTCTGCGCGACTTCGTCCGTCGCCAGCGTCAGGCGCAGGCCGATCTTCTTGCTACAGCAGACGAGCGGAGACTTGCCGCAGCCCCGGCAGGACACATCGAAGCTCCACCATCCCTGAACGAACCAGAGCAGCTCGCATTCGGAAGGAGCTCCGGCATCCTTCAATTCATGATTGAACTGCGCAAATACACTGCTCGGGCCGATACCCGAGATCTCAATATCGTCGCCGCCGCACCTGGTGCACTGGAAAGTGACTGCTCTTTCGTTATCCATAATTCGTCTCCGCTTGCCTCTGTCTCTCCAACAGTGAACCAGTGCGGAATGCCCCAGGTTGCAGGCTCAGGAGGACTGAATCACGCAACCTGGCCGCCGCCGGCAGGGTTACCGTATATGAGGTTTCCGGATGCCGGGACAGGAGGAGACATGAAGGATGACAAGAGCCCCGAGAAACGCTACGGACCGCAGCTGGCCAATCTCCTCAACTCGATCGCCGCAAGGCTTCTACCCATGAATGGAGGACCCTCCCTGCACATCGATTGCGACTTCACTTATCGGACCCTTGAGGCTGGGGGCAAAAGCATTGATTTCAAGGTGACCCCCGACTGCAGCCCCGATGACCGGCAGGTCTTGAGCGCGGTCTTCACCCAGTTCTCCCTGGCCATCCAGAAAGAAAGCAGCGCCTGCGGGGTGCGCATCCTCTGCGGGTTCGACTACAGCCGCCCGGATGCCGCCAAGCCTGGGAAAGGAAACGCCCACATCAAGACGCGCGTCACCTCCGACGCCCTCAACGAGCGCTTAGGCGACGGGGCCCTGCGGCCCCGTGGGACGCAGCTGGCCTGGGACGCCGCCCGGCGCCTTCGAGATGCCTTACGCACAATCACCATCGGCAGGAGAGTGTCATGAGCCGGAGCCGGATCATCCCCCACATATCCTGGTCGGGCCCCTGCCCGGACCGCGAGGACCACGCCTACCTACTGGCGATGCTGTTGCGCATCCACAGCTCCGGACTGGACTTCGAGGACGAGACCAAACGAGACACTCTCATGCACCCCTCCGTGCTGACGACCAAGAACCTGAGCATGATCGCCATGATGTACTCCTTCTATAAGCAGCAGCTGGAAGAAGCAGGAGTCAGGAACACGGAGGACATGCTCAAGCTGGTCAAGACGACCGAGGAAGACGCAGTCGCGCGGTGGGTCGGCGTCAACGCCGAGGCCATCCACAAGGCGGAGGAAGAGCTGATCGAATATGTGGAAACGCCGGCCTGCGCAGGCTTCAGGTGCTTCGGCTGAGTGCCGATATCATTATGGAAGAACAACGTCCCATTCCCCCGGTTCTGGCGGATGTCCTCAAAGCGGAAGCGGCGCGTGTCCAACGCAACACGGAACGCATCGTCCGGCGATTTCTGAATCGCTGGGGCTACGACATCTTCGATGAGGACAAAGCGGCGCTCGCATCCAGCCCGACCAAACCACTCATCCTTGTCGTCGATCTGTCCGTCGACGTCTGCGAGCTCCACAAGATGGGACTCGAAAAGGCAGGCTATCTCGTCGCCACGACCCAGTCCGGCCGAGTGATGCTGGCCAAGAACCAAGTCCTGCGACCCTGCCTTATCGTGACGGGGATCAACGTCCTGCATTTCTATCCGCCGGCCTACGCCTGGATGATCGCGAATCTGGAGCGAGCCGATGCCGTGCCGATGTTGTTCGTGACCGCCGCCTCCGGATGGCGTATCCCGCGCGAGGTCCCGAAGTCACCGAAGGCCCGAACGATTTCAAAGCCGACGGATTTCAAGGAACTGCTGAGAAATGTGGAAGACATGCTGGAGGCATGAACATGTTGACGCCTCTCCATCGCCGTGCGATAATGCCCAACAACTTAAAGGAGGACAGCCATGAGGGAATATAACGGCGATTTACTGTTCTCCGCCTCCGACATCGTCAATTTCCTCGCCTGCCGGTCGCTGACGGCCTTGGATTGCGTGAACCTCAATGCACGCCTTCCAACGGGCGACGACGATGCCATGGCCAAGTTGCTCCAGGACAAAGGCTTCGCGCATGAAAGCGCGTTCCTAAAGAAACTCCGCGACGAAGGCAAGAGAATCGTCGAGATCCCAGCAAGCCCCCCGCTGGAAGAGCGGTCACGCTTGACGACAGAGGCCATGCAGTCCGGCGCCGATGTCATTTTTCAGGGCGTATTTCTTCAGAGTCCCTGGTTCGGCAACGCCGATTTCCTTGTGCGCTGTGAGACGCCCTCAGCTCTCGGCGCCTTCGGCTACGAGGTGTACGACACGAAGCTCGCGCGTCAGGTCTCCCCCCGGTACCTGGTACAGCTCGGCCTCTACAATCGCCTTCTCGCAAGCATTCAAGGACGACTCGGCCAAAAGGTCCATGTCGTGTTAGGGAGCAACACCATCGAGAGCTTCGTCGCCACCGAGATCGACGGCTATCTCGCGATGACGATGCAGCGATTCTCAAACCATGTCGCGGGACTCCGGGGCCTCTCCACCCTTGATTCAGCATGGCAACATCCCGGACTGCCTTACCCAGCCCCCTGCGACAAGTGCGGGACATGCCGTTGGGCGGAGATCTGCGAGGCAAAGAGACTGGCCGATGATCATCTCAGCCAAGTGGCCGGAATCCGCAAGACTCAGATCGCGAAGCTGGCGGGTGCCGGAATTGATACGCTCGCAAAGCTGGCAGCGCTTCAGGCATCTACGCCCTTGCGCATCACCGGCATGCCCCAGGCAATCCAAGAGAGATTGACCCACCAGGCGGCCCTACAGCAGGCCGAGAAGACTTCCGGTAAGCAGAGCTTCGTCCTCCTGCATCCATTCAAGCCGGAAGCACCCACGGACGCCGTGGAGAAGACGGGCCTGCTCCTGCTTCCCAAGCCCGATCCCGGGGATATGTTCTTCGACATGGAAGGCAATCCCCTGGAAGACGGCGGCCTGGAGTATCTTTTCGGCGTGGTCTTTGATGCGAGCGGAAAGAAGGAGTTCAAGGCCTTCTGGGCGCACACCCGAGCGGACGAGAAGGTCGCTTTCGAACAGTTCATCGACTGGGTCCTCGCCAGGATCAAGAAGTTCCCCACGGCCCACATCTATCATTACGCCGCTTACGAAGTCTCCGCGATGCGCCGCTTGGCGACTCTCCACGCCACACGCGAGGTGGAAGTCGACGACCTGCTCCGGCAGAGACGCTTCGTGGATCTTTTCCGCGTGGTCCGTGAATCCATCCTCATCTCGAAGGGCAGCTACTCCATCAAGAAAGTCGAGGAGTTCTACCGCGAGAAGCGCGCGGGAGACGTCAAGAAGGCCGACGAGAGCATCGTCGTTTACGAAGAGTGGAAGGTCTCTCAAGATCCCGGCCTCTTAAAGAGCATCGAGGACTACAACCGAGAGGACTGTTTCTCCACCCTGCAGCTGAGGGATTGGCTGCTGGGATTGGCTCCGGACTGGATCCCCGCAAAGGCCGCCGACGGCGGATGCGTCCCGATTCTTGCGGACGAGGAGCCGCGCGCCCGCTCGGAGCACTCCCTGGCGGAAGAAGCCGAGCGCGTCCCAATCGAACGCCGCCTACAGGCCTTCGCCACGGGCAAACAGACATCACCGCTGGCGGATGGCTCCGTCTTCGCGCTCATCTCGCAGCTGCTCGCCTTCTACCTAAGAGAGAGCAAGCCGATGTGGTGGTCTATCTTCGAGCGGCAGGGCGCTGAGCTGGAAGACCTCCTGCGCGATGAAGACATCGTCGCGGCTTGTGAAGTCCTATCCAAGGAGAAAGACGGCAAGAAGCACAGTGTGCGGTTCAAATACCCGGAGCAGGATTTCAAGATCGACGTCGGGACAAAGGTCAAGACGCTGCTCTTCTCAAGAACGGCACGGTGACCGCCCTCGATGAAGAAAAGCGCATCATCACGGTCGGCTTCAGCGGCGAAGTGGACTATGCCCCGAAAGAACACCTCGTGCAGTGCGGAGATGTCCCGACCGCGACCCTCAGGAAGGCGGTCATCCGGTTCGCGCTCTCGCTGCTGGCCGGCGCCAAGGCCTATAAACCTCTGCTGGACTACCTCAATCGCCGCCACCCGGACATCCGTGGAGTCAAACCTGGGACGGACCTTCTGGCGGGCAAGCCCACGACGACCGACAACATCTGGGACGTCGTCAGCCGCATGAACGACACGACCCTCTACATTCAGGGCCCTCCTGGCGCCGGAAAGACGTATACCGGCGCCCACCTGATTGCGCGCCTCGTGAAGGCGGGCAAGAAGGTCGCCATCTGCTCGAACAGCCACAAGGCAGTGAACCACCTCATGATCGCGGCACACGAGCTGCTCTGCGAAGCCCGGCACAAGCATCTTGCCTTCAAGAAGTTCTCGGATGATGACCACAAGTGCGATCGACCCGGGATCTCGGACGTCAAAGACGACGGGAAGATCGTCTCGGCTATAGCGCACCTCAGTCTTGCCGGGGGAGTGGTCTGGACGTTCTGCAAAGAGGATCTCGACCAGGAGTTCGATTACCTGTTCGTCGATGAAGCCGGCCAGGTCTCACTGGCGAATCTCATCGCCATGGGGGTGTGCGCGCGGAACATCGTCCTCCTGGGCGATCAGATGCAGCTGGGGCAACCGATACAGGCCGCGCACCCGGGCCGCAGCGGCGAATCCGCGTTGGATTACCTGCTGGACGGCAAGGCGACGATCGAGCCTTCCCGCGGGATCTTCCTGGACAAGACCTTCCGCATGCATCCCGAGGTGTGCAGCTTCATCTCGGATTGCTTCTATGAAGGTAGGCTCAAGCCCGAGGCCCGCACGGCCGGGCAGCGGCTGGTGCTCTCAGGCACGCCTCATCCCGCGCTGAAGCCCACGGGAATCGTCCTCCACGAAGTCCCGCACCAGGACAATAGCCAGCGCAGCAAGGAAGAGGCGGCCGAAGCAAAGAGTCTGATTGAGTCACTGCTGAAACAGCGTTACATCGATCATGCAGGGAAAGAGCATCCAATGACGCTCAACGACATCCTGGTCGTGGCGCCCTACAACGCCCAGGTCAGCCTGCTCAAGAAGACCCTCCCCAAGGGCAGCCGCGTGGGGACGGTGGACAAGTTCCAGGGTCAAGAAGCCCAGGCCGTCATCGTGTCCATGAGCAGCTCCAACGCAGACGATTCCCCGCGCGGGATGGGCTTTCTGCTCGATCGCAATCGGCTGAACGTAGCCGTCTCACGCGCCAAGTGCCTTTCAATCATCGTCTGCAGCCCACACTTACTCGAAAGCACGGCGAAGACTGTCGAAGACATCACCCGGCTGAATGTTCTGGGCCGCGCCAAGATGGCTACACTGTTTCAGTAACAGTGTATCGCCATCGGCTTGAATTAGGCTCCAAGGAGAACGTATTTGGAACGAAGTGAAAAGATTCGCCGAATACTGTCAGGGCAACCGAGCCTAATGTTATCAGCACTAAGCGACAGGGCTCCGGAACAAGGGGCCGCGGACGCTTTAGACCGCTCGGCTACGGCACCCGAACAAGTTCTCAAAAAATACAAGTCCCTTGCCGATGCATACGAAGCCTGTGTAAGTGAGCTTAATTCCCTGGAGACATTCGCGCAGCAACTCATGCGCGATAGTCGCATTCGCAAGCTACGAAAAGGACTAGCGCATAAACATTGCCCTCGACCCGATTCGGACAATGAAAACCCGCTGATTTCCTGTCTCGACACACTGACTGGCGAGGAATTGCGCGCCGAACTGTTCGAGATTTCCAATCAAATCTCAGCTCTCGAGGGCCGATTACTGCGATACCTGGATCAGGTACTGGTCGACCACATTCGCGCCAAGTCAGATATCAACGCAATAGCGGCCTGGTCAGCCTCACCCACGGCGTGCATGGCAACATGGTCAAGATACTCGGAGTTTTTTGTGGAAAGGCGGTTCTGGCCGAGACTCCTCGAGAAAATCGAATCGTTTCCGAAATGCGCCACGCATGGACTACCAACTCTCAAGACCATCGCGGGAAGATCCGACATTGACATACACTCTGTCGGCGATGACCACATTTCATTTTCAAGCCACAATTACCAGTACGTTGAAATTACCAATGTGTCCAGAGATGTTGTCCGAGACGTCTGGCGCAAAATCCTTGTTTACGGCGAAGTGGATTTCGATGAAGAAACCGGCAGCATCAGAACAGGCGGCAGCTGGGACTCAAAAAGGACCCGCTCGCGGCTTCTGGCGGCCATCTTACACAGTGCTGCGGACGAATATATCGAGACTGCGAATACTGGGAAGCCCATACTTAGGCTTATTCGCCATCCAGTTACTGACGGGCATCTAGGCAATCGGACCGTCTAAGACGCATCAGGATCTTCGATCCCATATCCAGGATCCCGATTGTCTGGGGAGCTAGCTCCTTTCTCCGAATTCCCATACGGATCGCCCCCACGAGCGATCCGGGCATTCCGCCTCCGATCGATCTCAGCCCACTCGGCCTGCTGCGCGGCATTCTGCTCTCTTAACCTCAATTTTCGATAGAACTCTTGAGACGCTTTTCTTGCAGCGGCCTCCTTTTGCCATACCACGATGCGCCCCTTGAGCGTTTCTCGCGCGCATTGCGAGATCTCCGTGCGTGTGATGAGATCCGCTGCCTCGCCACCCTGCGCATTTCCCACAAGTCGCTTCACCTCATCCGCGAGGATTTCCAAGAGGAGTGACTCTCGGATGCTCTCAGACAACTCTGAGACGTGGGCTTGGATAAACGTCTGACCTGCCGCGAAGCCTTGCCGCTGAACAAAGTGCCCCACCCGCGTTCTAATCAAGTGAAGTTTCAACTCGTCCACGGGTTGAGGGAATTGTGTGCCTGAACCCTGAGCGAGAGCGCGCGCCTCATCCGCTCTCTCCTGCGCGATCAACAGGGAAATCGAGTCTTTGATAGAGGATAGCTCCCGTTTTCGAGCATCGACTTCCATCCGCTCCAGCTGCAGCAAGAAGCCGGCCTTGAGCGCCTCCGGAAGACGCGTATTGGCGGCCAGGACGTCTTTCGCTAAGGAGAATTTTTCTGTTGAGGCGAAGTGTTCGCGCGCGGCACGGCCATGATCCTCGAGCCACCGCTGCTTCTCATCCGAATCGTTCAAGCCCGCAATCCGGTCCCATTCATCTTCATAGTTCATGGCGGTCCCCTAGCGACTCAATCATCAGTAATTTATAGCTCCAGGATCCAAGAACTGCAAGGACCAGTTAGAAACACCAGCCGGAATCCTTAGCACTCCCCCCCACGGCGGCTTGCCTTCTCCCGAGAGGCACCAGAGGGCCGGATACTCACGCGGCGCGCGCTCAGGATAGGCGCCCTCACCATCTGTGAGGTAGAGGAGGGCGTCCGGACGCTGTCCCGTGCGGCGCAGATGGTCGAAGACGGGCCGGAAGTCGGTG
>Ga0154727_1091_pt6 | contig 16999 bp, 13 predicted proteins | sample Rifle2008BG16ft_FD_105735 | JGI IMG/M metagenome (GOLD analysis project Ga0154727, IMG submission 105735) | Elusimicrobia bacterium RBG_16_66_12 | reverse complement strand
AACCCTCTCACCCCCTCAGCTTAGTCTCTTTCCTTGGTGAGTGCAAGAGGGTCTCATTCGGTATCAAGTGGTGACTCGGGCTTATAAGTGAGCTTCTTGAGCGACACCGCCGGCCTCAGGAAATACAGCAGCAGCCGCTGAAGCGCCGCCCGGTCCCCATCCTCAGCATCCGGCGGAAGACCCTCTTACGCAGGATTTCAAGTAGCTGGGTCAGATCCACCACCGACGGCCGGGGCACGGGATAGAAACGCAGGACTCCCCCCTCGAAGCCGAAGCAGCCGTCCGACAGCGCCGCGTGCACATGAACATGCAGGTTCACGCTGGAGCCGAAACACTGGATCGCGTGGAACTGAGCTGGAGCCGCGCCCTGGGGTGCTCTTGATTTCTTGCGGAGGAAGTCGGTCAAAGTCCGCGCGAACACCTCGGCGATCGCCCCGATCAGCCGTGGATCGCGGTGGATGAAATACCTGAGGCGCTTGGGGAGCACGAACACCCATTGGCGGTAGGGGACATCAGGAAGTAGGTCTTCAAGTGCGTGGCCACTTTCCAGCACCGCACGCTTGGCGTCGCACGACGGGCACGCCATGCGCCGCTTGCAGGAGAACGGAACGAAGCGGCTCCCCCCGCAGTCCTTGCACCGGAACCGCGCCGCCGCGTCGCGCGGGCGGTAGCCCGCCCGGACAGCGGCTTCCACCCAAGATATACGCGGTCAGGGGTGGGATTGTTCCGCATGGAACTTTTTCGGGGGGCAGATCGTATATGCGGATATGGCCGAGGATCCCCTTGACAAAGTGTAGCCATATGGTTACACTATAAACGTCCGGGCCACCGCCGAGTTCCACGAATGGGCGGCCTCGCTCTCGGAACGCCTCCGCGCGCTCGTCAACGACCGGCTCGACCGCGTCCGGCATGACGATCACTTCGGAGACGCCAAGTGCCTGGGTGGCGGCCTTTTCGAACTGCGGTGGAAGAACGGCTTGCGGGCCTATTTCGCCTACGCGGTCGACACACAGGGCCGCACGATCCTGCTTCTGCTGGGAGGTGATAAAGATGGCCAAAGCCGCGACATCCGAAAAGCGAGGGACATCCTGGCTCGGGAGGCCCTTTGAGCTGCGTCCCGGATCGACGGCGCGGGATTACGACCCGAGCACGGAGCTTCGCGACCCGAAGTTCATCAAGAAGGCGGTCTTGCAGGCGATCTCCGTCGGCGACGAAGAGGCCGTGGTCGCCATCCTGCGCGCCCACCTCCGGGTCTTGAACCGCTCGAAAGCCGCGGAACGGATGAACGTCTCGCGGCAAGCGGTCCATCGGCTCATCGCCGGCTCCAGGAAGCCCTCCCTTCCGATGCTGGGAGCGTTCATGCGGCTGCTCCGAGTCGAGTCGGCCGCCGCATAGCGTGCGATGACGCGCAGAAGCTCCGCTTCCACGCGCCGTTAGGACGCGTACTTAAGGCGCCGCGGGCTCCAGCGCTTCCGGGAAGATCTCGCCGTAGTTCTTCACGGCCTTCAGCGTGATCCCGTTCCTGACCTCGGCCGGGATGTCCTCGATGTCCTTGAGGTTGGCGAACGGGAAGATCACCATCGTGTAGCCCATGCGGTGGGCGGCCATCACCTTCTGCTTCAGGCCGCCGATCGGCAGGATGTCGCCGCGCATCGTGATCTCGCCGGTCATCGCCAGTCCGGCCCGGACGGGACGCCCCGTCAGCGCGCTGACGATCGCGGTCACCATCAGGCCGCCGGCCGAGGGGCCGTCCACCTTGCCGGCCGGGGTGATGTTGATGTCGAGGTCGATTTTCGTGAAGTCGAAGTCCGCCAGGCCGAGCGCGGCCGCGTGCTGCTTGACGTACTTGTAGGCGTTCTTGGCCGAGTCCTCGATGTCGTCGCCGAACTGCTTGCGCAGCTTCAGCTGGCCCGAGCCGGGTTCGCGGGAGACCTCGACGTTGAGCGTACTGCCTCCATAGGCGTTGACCGCCAGCCCGGTCGCCACGCCGACGCCGTTCTGCGCCGTCTCGCGGGGAGAGAAGCGCGGCACGCCGAGGTACTTCTCGACGGCGTCCTCGTCCACCAGGCCCGGGGCCTTCTCGCCGCGCGTCTCGGTCCAGGCCGAGATCTTGCGCAGCACGGCCTCGATCTTCTCGCGGAGGCTGCGCACGCCGGCCTCCATCGTGTAGCCCTCGATGATGCGGCGGATCGCGCCCTTCGTCAGGGAGGCCTCCGCGGGCTTGAGGCCGGTCACGTCCAGCTTCTGCGGGATGATGTGCTTCTCGGCGATGGCGAGCTTCTCGAGCGTGGTGTAGCCGTCGAACTCGATGATCTCCATGCGGTCGCGCAGGGGCTCCGGGATGTTGGAGAGCTCGTTGGAGGTGACCACGAACAGCACCTCGGAGAGGTCGTAGGGCACGTCCAGATAGCGGTCGCGGAAGGTGTTGTTCTGGGCCGGGTCGAGGATCTCGAGCAGGGCCGCGGTCGGGTCGCCCTGGTTGCCGTTGCGGCCGATCTTGTCGACCTCGTCGAGCAGCATGAGAGGATTGACCACCCCGGCCGCCTTCATCTGGCGCATGATCTCGCCGGGCATCGAGCCGAGGTAGGTCCGGCCGTGGCCGCGCAGGGCCGTCTCGTCATGGACGCCGCCCATGGAGAGGCGCACGAACCTGCGACCGAGGGCCTGGGCGATGGCGCCGGCGATCGAGGTCTTGCCGACTCCCGGGGGCCCCGTGAAGGCGAGGATCGCGCCTTTCTTGGAGCCGGTCTTCTTGCGCAGGGCCAGGAACTCCAGCACGCGCTCCTTGACCTTCTCCAGGCCCGCGTGATCGCGGTCCAGGATGGCCTTCGCGCGGGCGATGTCGAAATTGTCCTCCGTGCGCTGGCCCCACGGCACGTCGGTGAGCCACTCGATGTAGCCGCGCAGCTTCTGCGCCTCGGGGTCCTTCGGGTTCATCTTCGACAGCTTGTCGAACTCCTTGCGCGCGATCTCGCGGATCGCCTCCGGCATGCCGATGGCCTGCATCTTGGCCTTCAACCCCTCGGGCGTGTCGATGTTGCCCTTCTTCCCCTCCTCGGCCTGGTCGGAGGCCTTGGCCGACTTCTCCTTGAAGTGGCCCATCATCTCGAGGACGACGGTCTGCAGGCGGGATTCGATGGAAGGCGACGCGAGCAGGCGCTGCTTAACCTCGTCGGAGAAGGGGAGCTCCTGCGCCAGCAGGTTGGTCAGGCGATGCGCGTTCGTCTCCGCGAGCGCGTCGCGCACGACGTCCGCGTCGATCTCCGGGTCGAGGGAGGCGAACTGGTCCAGGATGTGGACCGCGACGGAGGAGAGCTCCTTGAGGCGCTCCGGGCTGCTCGCGGTGGTGTCGGGGTAGGAGACCTTCGCGGCCGGGATGCCGCCCTCCTCCTTCGCGTAGCCGGTGATCTTGACGGGGCGGATGGGCTCCATGACGACGGTGAACTTGCCGTCTTCCGTGGAGGGCAGCGAGACGCGCATCAGCGTGCCCATCGTGTTGTGACCCTGGTCCGTGCCGCGGCCGACGGTGGCCGCGATCATATAGCCGCCGCGCAGGGCGGCGCCGACGACGGCCACCGCGTCGGAGGTGTCGACGGCCAGGCGGATCTTGCGCACGCCGGGGAAGAAGGCGCGAGTCATCGCCAGGACGGGCGCCTGCGCCGGCGCGGGCGCCGGGACGAGACCGGTGCGCTTGGCCAGGGCGTTGGAACCGTCGCCCGACGCGCCGCCTCGCGAGCCCGCGCCGTCGAAGTGCCGGGAGCCGCCTCCCGGGGATGGAAGCGGCGCCATGTCGCGGGAGGCGTTCTTCAGGGAATCCTGGACCGAGACGGCAGCGTCCGAGGCGCGCGCGCTGCCGGCGGACAGCGGGACCGCGCTCGGCATCGGTGTCGGTATCGGAAGAGCGGGGAGCGTGACGGCGGAAAGCGGAGCCGCGTCCGGCATGGGAAGAGCTGAGGGCGCGCTGACGGAAAGCGCGGGCGCCCGCAGGGGGACCGCGACCGCGCCGGAGACGCCGGCGGCGGAGACCGCGGCGGGCACGACCCTCGCGACGGTCTGGGCCCAAGCGGCGGACCCCGGAAGGGTGGCTGCGAAGGCGGCCAGCGTCAAGCGAGCGAGGATGGTCTTAGTCATGAACCCAGTATAGAAGGAGGCTGGGAACCTCCGCGGGGGCCTTACGGCCCTTCCCGGCCTGGAAATGGCCCTAGCGGAGAAACGTTCGGAAGGCCTACTCGGTTTGGGCCCTGCGGTCCAGACGCGCCGCCAGCCTTGTCGGAGGCCTGGAGTCCTGCTACACTGGCGATGACCATGAACCTCATCCTCCCGGCCCTTCATCTCATCGCTCTCCACGCCGCCGCGGCGGACGCCGCCAAGACCGCCCCCGCGCCGCAGAAGACGGTCGTGCGCTACTCGCTGCCGCCGGCCATCCACTTCGTCCGCGAGGAGCAGTGGCTCGAGTTCAAGAGGCGGCACGACGCCGCCTACGCCAAGGACGTCGAGGATGCCCGCCGGATGAACGCGGCGGTCCGAGCCCCGTCGCCCGTCTACACGCAGCCGAAGCCGGCGCTCCCGCCCCCCTCGGGCGAGCCCGGGCGGGCCGAGGTCACGGAGTTCAAGGACACCTTCGTGTCGGTGGTCTCCGGCTTCCTCTCCGGGAAGTCCCGCTCCGGCGGGGGAGCCTTCCTCGTCAAGGATGAGCAGACCGGGGAGACCCTCCGCCTCAAACGGCAGCAGTTCCTGGCCGACGGCCTCCGCTACCATTCCCCGACCGACGTCTCCGGCTGCGTCCGCTTCGTGACGCTCGACGAGCCGAAGAGGACCGTGGACCTCGATTTCGAGCTCACCAAGGATTGGGACTGGAGCGTCGCCAAGATCTTCGTGCACTCGATCAACGGACGAGAGCGCTACGCCTATGACGCCGACAACCGGCGCGTCTCCGTGCGCCCCGAGGAGGCGCCCGCGGCCGTGCCGAAACCCAAGGCGCCGGCCAACCTGACCGCCGACATCCGTCTCACCGACGCCGAAGAGGACGCCGATGGGCGCGCGGGGATCTCCGTCACCGTATCGAACGCCGGGCCCGGAGACGCCTACGCCGTGCGCCTGAGGCTCGACGTGCGCGCCTCGGCGCCGGGGGTCTCCCTGCCCGCGGAAGTCGCCTTCGGCGACATCCCCAAGAAGGGCTCGGCGACCAAGCTCGTCTTGTTCTCCGTCGCGGAAGGCTCCCCGGGAGGGAGGCTCCAGGCCCTGGCGTCGGTGACCGAGGGCAACGGCTTCGACACGGAACCGATCCTGCTGGACTTCGAGGCGTCCGCCCCGAAGAGGCCGGCGCTGGAGTTGGGAGCCGCAGCCCTGGAAGGCGGCGCCCTCAAGCCGGGAGAGACCGCCCGCCTGTCGGTCTCCGTGCGCAACGCGGGCAGCGCGCGCGCCGTCCAGGCGAGCGCGGCGCTGAGGCTGGGCGGCCAGGACCTCTTCATGGCCGGAGAGCCTTCCGCGGAGCTCGGAGACATCGCCCCCGGCGAGTCGAAGGAGGCCGTCTTCGAGTTCTTCGTCAACAAGCGCGCCGCGCCGGGATCGGCCCTCCCCGTCTCGCTCTCCGCCTCCGACGCGAAAGGCCGCTACGGCTTCGCCGAAGTCCCCCTTCCCGTGAAGATGGGGCAGGCGGCGGGTCCCCTGCGCGAGCTCGTCCTGAAGGGCCGCCCAGCCGCTCCGGAGGCCGTCGACGTGGACCAGCCCCCGCCCGCCCGCACGCCGCCGGACCCGCGGGCTTTCGCCGTGGTCGTCGGCCTGGAGAAGTATCGGGACGTCAAGGGCGTCGAGTACGCGGCCCGCGACGCCCAGACGGTCTACTCCTACCTGACCGAGTCCATGGGCTTTAAACCGGAGAACGTCGTCCTCCTCAAGGACGAACGCGCCGGCCGCTCGGACCTCTCCACCTACCTCGGTCCCTGGCTGGCCGACCGCGCCTCCGGCGGCGGAAGCCGGGTGTTCATCTACTACTCGGGGCACGGCGCCGTCGATCCGAAGTCCGGCGAGACCCATCTGGTCCCGTATGACGGCGACCCCGCCTATCCCGAGACGAAGGGCTTCCCCCTTAAGGACCTCTACGCCTCCTTGGGCCGCTTGTCCGGCGCGGAGGTCCTCGTCGCCCTCGACTCCTGCTTCTCCGGGTCGGGCGGGCGCTCGGTGCTCCAGCCCGGCATCCGCCCTCTCGTCGCGGTCAAGTCGGCTCCCGTTCCGGAGAACGTCGTGGTCCTCTCCGCGTCGGGGGGCGACCAGGTCAGCGCCTCGCACCCGCGAGCGCGGCACGGCCTGATGACCTATTTCCTCCTGCGCGGCCTGGGCGGGGAGGCCGCCGGCCGCGACGGGAAGGTCACGACCCTCTCCCTTTATCGCTACCTCGCGCCGGCCGTCGAGGCCGAGGCGCGCCGCCAGCATGTCGAGCAGAGGCCCCGCTTGGAGCCGCCTGCGGAATCCCTCGGCGGCCGCGGCGCGCGCGTCTGGCTGATCCGCAAGCCGCGCTGATCAGGCGGGGTGGGAGACGGCGACGGCCAGGCGGCTGACGCCGCCGCCCAGGACGGCCTCGACACGGTCGCCCGGAGCCAGCGGAGAGACGCCCGCCGGAGTCCCGGTGTAGACGATGTCCCCCGGCCCCATCCCGTAGACCGTCTCCAAATGCCCGAGGATCTTCTCCACGGAGAAGATCATCTCGACGCTCGAGCCCTTCTGCCGGACCCGGCCGTTGACCGAAACCGAGAACTCGACGGGGAACTTCGCCGGCACGAACGGGCCCAGGGCCGCGAAGCCGGGACGGCCCTTGGCCGAGGTCCAGGGCAGACCCTTGGCCTTGTCGCGTTCCTGGATGTCGCGCGCGGTGAAGTCCACGCCGACGGCCATCAGCAGGCTCTCGTCCTTCGCGCGGGCCACGACCAGCTCCACCTCGTGGTCGACGCGCCGGGAATCGGCCGGGAGGAACAGCGTCCCCCCGGAGAGGAGAACCGCGGAGGCGGGCTTCAGGAAGACGGTGGGAGACGCCGGCGGCACGACGCCCATCTCCCTGGCGTGCTCCGCGTAGTTGCTGCCGATGCACCAGATCGTGCCGAGCGGAAGGTCCATTCCGGGGAGCCTCATCACGCTATCGTATAATATAGGCCTTTCGGGGAAATGCCGTTGGAGCTTCTGCCTGCGCAGCGTTGGGTCCTGCGACTCTTTTGGGTGGAAAGACCGTTGAATTAGAATCTCAGCAGAAGGTGTCGGAGGAGTCAGTTCCTCTCCAGGGCCCTCAATCGCCCCCCGTCCGGAGAAACCTATGTCCCCCCTGAGTTTATTCATGAGGCGGGTTTAGACGGAATGCACGCTTGAAATTCATATTACAGTACGGGCTTCCGCTTGCGGTGGTGTCGCTTTTCGCGACGATGTCGGCAAATCCCGTCCTCGCCTCTGATTGGCGCCCGGCTGATTATCGCATCATCACGGATTCTAATCCCATACAGCGGCGCTTCATGGCCGAGTCCGGGGAATCCTTTCTTTTCTATCAGTGGATGCGTGTTCGCTCTTACCGGGACGGCGACAACGAGGTCGTCCTTATCGGCCGAGATCGGGATTCGATCCTGTTCCCCCGCAATGAGCCATACCAATCGCTTCAAGGCCCCGCTGATTTTCCCGCACAGCTCACGATGCGGTTGGAGATCATCCCCAAGACCGCACCCGGCGCGGGCGCGTCCATCGAGGACGCGGCAAAGCGAGCGCAGGCCGCATGGTCTGCGGCGGGGATACGCGTCGGTAGGGAATCTGTCTCAGATACCTGGCCACCGGGCTCTTTCATCCTGCGCGCCGCGCCACCAGCGAGCGAGATCGTGCACTATACCCAGACGAAGGATCACTGGGTGGTCTGGACCGCAGTGGATCCGAATGTCGTTGGATTGCGCGCGGAGTATGATCTGCTGCGTCGAAGCCTCTCTGAATTCCTGGAAGAGAAGAGCCGGGAAGACGGGCTCCGCGAGGCTCTCCCTAAGCCACGCATCCGCAAACTCCCCAAGGACGGCTACGATAATTATAAGGAGTTCGAAGGCCAGGCGGGTCTGCGCTCATAGCTCCTAAGTTAATTCTGGAACCTCAATAGAATGCGCCAAATCGGCTTCCGAGGCGAGAATCGCCACCCCGTCGGAGATTGCGGGGGTTCTGTGTCGCGCCGGACGAAGAGTCTGAGCCAGCCGGGATTCCTGCCAGTCGGGGTCAAAAACGAGAATAGATGCGTTATATTACGCCATTTGGAATTAACTTAGGAGCTATGGAACTCAATCCCCCTAAAGGGGGGATTGACCTAGGTCAACATCTGTCCCCCGTGAGCGTGATAGAATGCGCCTATGAACGATTGCAAAAACGCCAAACTGAAGGCCTGGGTCGACGAGATGGCCGCGCTCTGCCAGCCGGACGCGATCATCTGGGTGGACGGCTCCGACGCGGAGAAGAAGGTCTTGGAGAGCCGCGCCGTCGCGCGCGGCTTTTTCATCCCGCTGGACCAGCAGCGCTATCCCGGTTCCTTCTACAGCCGCTCCAACCCCAACGATGTGGCGCGCACCGAGCATCTGACCTACATCTGCGCCAAGAGCCCCGAGGACGTGGGCCCGACCAACAACTGGATGTCCCCGGAGGACGGCTACGCGAAGGCCGGCTCCCTCTTCAAGGGCTCCATGAAAGGCCGGAACATGTACGTCGTGCCCTTCTCGATGGGCCCGGTCGGCTCGCCTTTCTCGAAGATCGGCGTGGAGCTGACCGACTCCGTCTACGTCGTCTTGAACATGCGCATCATGACCCGCGTCGGCCGGAAGGTCCTCGACCAACTGGGGACCGACGGCGAGTTCACGAAATGCCTGCACTCCAAGGCGGACCTCGACGTCAAGCACCGCATGATCCTACACTTCCCGGAGGACAACACGATCTGGTCGGTGGGCTCGGCCTACGGCGGCAACGCCTTGCTCGGCAAGAAATGCCTGGCCCTGCGCATCGCCTCCTGGCAGGCGCGCAAGGAGAGCTGGCTGGCCGAGCACATGCTGATCCTGGGCGTCGAGCACCCGGACGGCAAGGTCGAGTACGTGACGGCCGCCTTCCCCTCGGCCTGCGGCAAGACGAACCTGGCCATGCTGATCCCTCCCGAGGGACTGAAGGCCAAGGGCTACAAGATCTGGACCGTCGGCGACGACATCGCCTGGCTGCGCGTCGGCTCCGACGGCCGCCTGTGGGCCTGCAACCCCGAAGCCGGCTTCTTCGGCGTGGCCCCGGGCACCAACTCCAAGACCAACCCGAACGCGATGACCACGATGAGGAAGAACACCATCTTCACGAACGTGCTCCTCGGCGACGACCTCTCCGTGTGGTGGGAGGACGGCGACGGCGCGCCGCCCGCCTTAGGGACCTCCTGGGAGGCGAAGGTCTGGAGGCCGGGCCTGAAGGACGAGAACGGCAAGCCCGTCCTCGCCGCGCACCCGAACAGCCGCTTCACCGCCCCGGCCGGGCAGTGCCCGACAATCTCCCCGCGCTGGGAGGACCCGCAAGGCGTTCCGATCTCGGCCGTGATCTTCGGCGGGCGCCGAGAGCGCCTGGCCCCGTTGGTCTTCGAATCGCTCGACTGGAACCACGGCGTCTACGTGGGCGCGACCGTCGCCTCCGAGCGCACGGCCGCGGCTGTCGGCGCCGTCGGAGAGGTCCGGCGCGACCCGATGGCGATGCTCCCGTTCTGCGGCTACAACATGGGAGACTACTTCGGACACTGGATCGACATGGGGACCAAGATCCCCCGCCCGCCGAAGATCTTCCACGTCAACTGGTTCCGCAAGGACGAGAACGGCAAGTTCATGTGGCCCGGCTACGGCGAGAACCTCCGCGTGCTGGAGTGGATCCTGGCTAGAGCCCGCGGCGAGGGCAAGGCCCGCAAGACCGCCATCGGCTGGCTGCCGACCAAGGACGCCCTCGACCTGACCGGGCTGGACCTGCCCGGCGCGACGCTGGACAAACTCCTCGAGGTCAAGAACGACGAGTGGACCCTTGAGCTCGACGGCGTGAAGGCCTTCTTCATGAAGTTCGGCTCGCACATGCCGGTTGAGATGTGGCGTCAGTTCGAGGGCCTCAAAGAGCGCCTGATGGGCAAAGTCGCGGCCTGATGCACGACGCCGAGATCGTCCGCTTCCTCGCCCAACTCCTTCTCATCATCTTCTCCGCGAAGATATTCGGAGAGATCGCGGAGCGCCTGGGCCAGCCCGCGGTCCTGGGCGAGCTGGTGGGCGGGGTGATCCTGGGCACGGGCCTGATCTCCTTCTTCAAGCCCAGCGACCCCATCCTCGGGCTGATGAGCGAGGTCGGCGTCATCCTGCTGCTCTTCGAGACCGGCATCCACAGCGACCTGGGCCAACTCCTGAAGGCGGGGCCGACCTCCCTGGCCGTCGCCACGGTCGGGGTGGTCGCGCCCTTCGCCCTGGGCTGGGGCCTGATGACGGCCCTGGGTCATCCGGGCATGGAGGCCGTGTTCGTAGGGGCGGCGCTGACCGCCACCAGCGTCGGCATCACGGCCCGCGTGCTCTCCGACATGGGCAAGCTCTCCGCCCCCGAGGCGCAGATCATCATTGGGGCGGCCGTGATCGATGACGTGATGGGCATCGTGATCCTCGCCGCCGTGCAGGGCATCGCGCTCTCCGGCTCCCTGCAGTGGCTGGCCGTGGGCAAGACGATTCTCCTCTCGACCGGGTTCCTGGCGGCGGCGTTCTGGCTCGGGCCGCATCTGTCGCACGCCCTGGTAAAGGTCGTCCATCGCATGCGCGTGCGCGGCGGCCTGGTGGGGGCGGCGGTGTGCTTCGCCTTCGCCCTGTCCCTGGCGGCGCACGCCCTGGGCACGGCGATGATCGTGGGCGCCTTCACCGCGGGCCTTCTGCTGGCGCGCACCGACAAGAAGGAGGACATCGACGAGACGGTCCGCCCCGTGGTGGACATCTTCGCCCCCGTCTTCTTCGTGATGGTGGGCGCCAAGGTCGACCTCGCCAGCTTCAACCCCTTCATCGCCGAGAACCGGGCCATGCTGGACCTGGCCGCGCTCCTGATCGTAGCGGCCATCGTCGGCAAGGTCGTCAGCGCCCTCGCGGTGCGGGAGAGGGGGGTCGACCGCTGGAGCGTCGGCTTCGGCATGATCCCGCGCGGCGAGGTCGGCCTCATCTTCGCGCAGATCGGACTGACGGCCGGGATCGTCACGCCCGCGCTCTACGCGGCCGTGGTGGCGATGGTCATCGTGACCACCTTCATCGCCCCGCCGCTGCTCAAGAAGTCGCTAGCCTGAACGCCCCGGCGCCTCAACGCGGATCATGGACCTCGCCGATGAAGAGAATCGTCCCGCTGCGGACCTCCTCGATCACGAACAGGAAAGGACGGTTCGCGACAAAGCGAAAAGGCTCATCGCGCCGCATCGACGCCCCCCGGACGCCCATCAACACCGAGGTGACGGCAGCGGCTTCGGTCCCCTCCTCGTCCACCGCGACGAAGGTCTTCTGCACGACCTTGCTGATGTAAAGCTCTTCCCGGACGTCCCCGGGCTTCGACATCTTCGAAAAGTCCGCGCGGACCCGGTCGAAGGGAAGGTTCATCCCGAGCTGGCCCAGCGGTGCCTTCATCTCGTAAGTCTCCGCGAAGGTGAACCTCGGGATCGCGACCAGGCCCTGGCGCGGCATCAACAGCTCACTGCGCAGGCTCCGCCACACCGGGGCGTCCAGATTCTCGCGGAAAGAGGCCATTGAGGAATCCGCGGCGGGCAGGACCGCGATCATCGCCAAGCGCCCGCCCTTATATGGCAGGCGCACCGCCTGCCAGCCGGGTGCCTCGGCATACGCGAAGCTCTCGTGAACCGACATCAGCTCCACGGGGAATGGCTTCCCCTTTGTCGGATGGAACGTCTCGGGGAACGGGCCTCCGCTGCTCCTACGCCCCCTCTTCACCGATCCCGCCTTCTCCTTCGGGAAGGCCGTGACCCAACTCCCCTTAAAATACACCGCGTTGAGAAGCACCGCCCGGTCGTCCTCGGCGAGCTCGCCGAGGATCGCGGGGATCTTCCCGTTCGTCGCCTTCCGGGCCCAAGCGTTGATCTCGGCGACGGCCTCCGGACCGAACTTCCGCACGAACACGTCCGCCGCGAAACTCTCCCGCACCGTCTGGATGAAGAGGGGCAGAAGGGCATAGCCCTCCTTGAGGAAAAGCGCGTTGGCGACTTTTAAGGTCGCGGGGCCGTTCGCGGCCTCGAGTGACTTCCGGCGCTCTTTCTCGTCGGACTCGAACGCGGGCCCGGCGCCCAGCACGCGAGCCATCTCCGCGCGCGTCTGCCCCGCCGCCCCGACGTAGGCCATGCCCAGGGCCTGGCGCAGGCTGTAGGGCGAGGTCATCACGTTGGCGCCGCCGGCGACGCGGCGATGCAGGGCCAGCGCGAAGACGTCCGCATCGGAGGCCGCGGGGGCCTGGGCGGCGGCGGGCAGGACGCAAAGCAGGGCGACGGCCACGGCAGTCGTTCTGTTCATCGTGGTGAGACCCCATTCCGATGGGAATGTTCCGGCAGGTTCATGCGCAGGCGAGCGTCTTGTCAAGCGTCTCCTTGAGCTCGCCGGCGACGGCGGCGTCCTTGATGCCGCCCAGGTTGATGCGCACGTTCTCCCCCGCGCACAGCGCCGCGGAGCGCATCAGGTGCATCGCGCAGTTGATGTCCGAGGCGACGGCCTGCCCCGCCAGAGGCGCCGCCTCCTTCGCAATGGCGAGAGCTTCGGCCGCGAGTTGGGCCGTGCGCAGCGGCACCCGCGCGGCGTGGACCAGGGCTTCTTGCATCCGCGCCAGGCGGGCCGGATCATCCTTGGGAAGGGACATGGCGGACATGAACTTGTCGAAGGCGGCCGCGTCGTCGGCGGCCAGGGCCTCGAAACGCCCGCGCCTCTCGCCCAGGCCCAGCAGAGCCCGGCCCAGTGGGCCGCGCTTGGCCTCGTCGAGCTTCTTGGACTTGAGCGTGATGCCGAGCGCCATCTCGCCCAGGCCGCAGGCCATCGCCGCCACGACCGCGGCCGCGGAACCACCGCCCGGCGTCGCGTCGGTGCTGGCCAGGGCGCCGGCCACGATGCTCCCCGCCTTCTTCCAGTCCGGAGGAGCGCCCAGGGCGCCAACGGCCTCCAGGCGGTTCTCTAATATTTGAACCTTGGAGTCGAAGTTCTCCAGACGCAGCGACTCCAGCGCGAAATCGAGCAGGGCCTCGCGCGGCAATAGGCCGACGATCTCGGTCGTCTTGACCTTGGCGCCGTGCTCGGCCGCCAGGCGGCCGGTCTCATCGATGACCTTCTTCATCGAGGTCGTCTTGTAGTCCGTCAGAACGGTCGAGATCTGGACTTGGCGTCTCGCCTCGAGGGCGATCTCCTTGCCGCGGACGGCGGGAAGGCCGCCCCCGGAGGCGCGGACGCGCCTGGCGATGTCCTTGCCGGCCGCCATGTCCGCGGTGTCGAGGTTGAGGTTGAAGTTCACGATCTGCTGCCGGGCCCCCACCGCCACGGCTCCCGCCGTGGGATGGATCCTGTTCGGACCAAAATCGGGCGTGCGGGTCTCGTCTTTGCCGATGACATCTCTCAATACCTCGAACTGACCCTTGCGCACGTTCGCCAGATCCTTACGTTCCGGCTTTTTCGCCGCGTGGTCGTAAAGATAGACCGGGATAGAGAGCTCCGTGCCGATGCGCGCGCCGAGCTTCTCGGCGAGCTTCACACATTCGGCGATGGTCACGTCTTTGACTGGGATGAAGGGGATCACATCGACGGCACCCATGCGCGGATGAGCGCCTTTGTGGGTGTTCAGGTCGATGAGTTCGATGGATCTTTTAGCGACACGGAAGCACGCCTCCACGCATGCCTCCGGCTCGCCGACGAACGACAGCACGCAGCGGTTGTGATCGACGTCCGTTTCCACGTCAAGAATGGTCACGCCCGCCGACTTGGCGGCGTCGACCACCAGTGCCACCTTCGCCTTGTCGCGGCCTTCCGAGAAATTGGGGACGCATTCGACGAGCTTCATGTTCCTCTCCTTGTCAGGTCGAGAAACCCTGACGCGCCTATCCTAACTTACTCCGGAACCAATGCCGGTCACGAAGACCAACTCCACCCGACCAACGGTGACCCTCTTACGAGAAAATGCAGTATTTAGAATCACTTTTTTTAATTTTCCTCCAACGCTGGAGGAAAATAGTTTTTTCTCTTGCATTTTCAATCACATTCCCGCAATGAGCTCGCCATTCCTCAACTCAGCTGGAACAATAAGCGCCATCTTTTGAGATTCCGGTAATCCCGGGCCAGGTGATCGGGCTTGGAGGCCACGAGGTCCTTCCACTCGGCGAAGCCGGTGCCGACGGCGATGGTCTTGAAGCCCGCCTTCTTGCCGGCGGCCACGTCCAGCGGCGTATCGCCGATCACATAGACATCATCGGGACGGAACGGCTCGCGGGCCAGCTTTCGGGCACGAACGACGGCCTTCCTCAACAAGGCAGGACGGTGGAACGAATCCGAGCCATACCCCCCGAACAGAAAATAGACGTTGAAGCCGGAGGGCTCCAGCTTGATGCGCGCGCCCTTCTCCATGTTTCCGGTGCCGAGACCCAGGAGGATGTTTTTATCTCGACTGAGATGTTTGAGCAGCGTCCTCAGCCCCGGCGGGATGTGATAATCCCCGCACCGGATCGAAGACCGGACATAATACGGGAGATGCTTGAGATACTCCTGATGGAGGCGCTCGACGGCCGCGCGCGTGGGCTTCCTGCCCGTCGCCTTCCGGTAGGCCTGGCCGAAGTTGTACAGGTCCGTGCGGCCGGCCAGGGTCAGTTCGGAGCAGGCCTTCTTATGGCCGTAGAGGACATGCGCCGCGCGGTTGAGGGCCTTGCGTCCCGAGCCTCCCGCGCGGATGAGGGTGCCGTCGATGTCGAAGAGGAGGACTTTCACGAGAGCGAAGCGACGACCTCCCCCCTTTTCATGGTCCAGCGCGTCCGCGGAGCGCCGAAGTAATAGGCGATCTCGCGCCAGTCCTCGGCGTCGTGGCAGACGAGGTCGGCAGCCTTGCCCGGCTCGAGCGTGCCGTGGGTCTTGCCCAGCCCGGCCGCGTGCGCGCCGTTCACCGTGGCGGCGACCATCGCCTCGCCGGGCGTCATCTTCATCTGCGTGCAGGCGATGGACATGATCGCGCGCATGTCCCAGCAGGGGCAGGTCCCGGGATTGAAATCCGTGGCCAGGGCCACGGCCGCCCCCGCGTCGAGCAGGCGACGCGCGGGCGGATAAGGCTTGCCGAGGAAGTAGTTGGAGCCGGGCACCAGACATGCCACGGTGCGAGACGCCGCCAGAACCGAGACATCATCCTCGTTCGCGTGGTCGAGATGATCGACGGAGACCGCATGAAGCTTCACCGCGGAGGACAGACTCCCCATGCGGGTCAGCTGCTCGGAGTGGACCTTAAGCCCCAGTCCGGCCGAGGCCCCGGCTGACGCGATCTTCGCGAGGTCCGCGAGGTCGAAATAGCCGTCCTCGCAGAAAAGGTCGACGAAGCGGGCCAGGCCCTCGGCTGCGGCGCGCGGGATCATCTCGGAGCAGACGCGCGCGACGTACTCGTCCTTGCGGCCCTTCATCTCGGGCGGCACCGCGTGCGCGCCGAGCAAGGTCGGCACGATCTCCAGGGGCCCGCGCGCGGCGACGGTCCTGATCGCGCGCAGCAGCTTCAGTTCGTTGTCGAGATCGAGGCCGTAGCCCGACTTGGCCTCGAGCGTGGTGGTGCCGCAGGCGAGGAAATCGAAAGCCCGACGGCTCAAGCCGGCCGCCAGGTCCGCCTCGGAGGCGCCGCGCACCCCGTTGACCGTCCACAGAATGCCGCCGCCCCGGGCCGCGAGGTCCCGGTAGCCGGCGCCGCCGACGCGGGCTTCGAAATCGTCCAGCCGGGGCGCGGTGAAGACGGGATGGGTGTGCGCGTCGACGAAGCCGGGGGTCACCACGCGCCCCTCGGCGCTCAGCCGCCGCGCGCCCGAGGCCAACGGATGGGCCAGGACCACGTCGCGGGGGCCGGCCGTGACGATCCTGCCGTCCTCGATGAGGACCGCGCCGTCGCGGAAGAGGCTCACCGCGCCTTTCTCCCGGCCCGCACGCGGGCCGTCGGAACCGGCCATGGTCAGGAGTTGGGAGGCGTTCAGGACGAGTGTCGCCACGGGCACATTCTACGAAAAAGGGGGTAGAATACACGGGCTTGCGGCAAGAGAAACTCCATTTCATCGGGATCGGCGGCGTGGGCATGAGCGCCCTGGCGCAGTTCCACGCCATGGGCGGGGAGATGGTCACCGGCTCCGACCGCCTGATCGACCGCGGCGAGATCGCGGAGCTGCGCGCGAAGCTGGAGAGGCTGGGGGTGCGCTTCTTCGCGCAGGACGGCTCGGGCATCGACGCCGGGACCTCCCGCGTCGTGGTCTCCACCGCCATCGAGGACGACAACGCCGACCTCGCCCGGGCCCGAGCGCTGGGCGTGCCGATCGTCCACCGCTCGGGCCACTTGGCCGGGCTGGTCGCCGAGCACAAGACGCTGGCCGTCACCGGCACCAGCGGCAAGTCCACGGTCACGGCGATGATCTTCGAGATCCTCGCCGCGAGCGGACGCTCTCCGTCCATCATCACCGGCGGCGCGCTGCGCCGGCTTGAGGACGGCGGGCTCCTCGGCAACGCCGCGCGCGGGAGCGGCGACCTCCTCGTCATCGAGGCCGACGAAAGCGACGGCAGCGTGGTGCGCTACAAGCCCGAGATCGGCGCTCTGCTCAACGTCGGCAAGGATCATAAAGAAGTCTCGGTCCTGATAGAGATGTTCCGCGCCTTCCGCTCCCTCAGCCGGCGCTTCGTGGTCAACGGCGACGCCCCGGCCTTGGCCGAGTTCCGGGAGGGCTCCCGGACTTTCGGCTTCGGCGAGGGCTGCGCGGTGCGCGGCGCCG
>Ga0154727_1092_pt5 | contig 17202 bp, 21 predicted proteins | sample Rifle2008BG16ft_FD_105735 | JGI IMG/M metagenome (GOLD analysis project Ga0154727, IMG submission 105735) | Elusimicrobia bacterium RBG_16_66_12 | reverse complement strand
AGACCTACGCCGTCGCGGCCCTCGATTTCATCGTGATGGGCGGCGACGGGTTCAATGCGTTCTCCTCAGCCGACTCCCACGAGCCGACGGGGGTCCTGGCTCGCGAAGTCCTGCGTCAGTGCGCCGAGAAGCAGAAGACGGTCGTGGCACCCCCCGCGGGCCGGATGAAGCGCAAGGAGGACTGACATGGTGCTCAAGGACGTCCGCGCGAAAGTCGAGAAGACCTGGACCACCGCCAAGAAGATCCTGGCCGCCATGAGCGTCTGGGGGCTCGTTTTCAGCCTCGTCACCATCGCGCGGCTGGGCGTCGCTTTCGACTACGACGACACTTTGGTCCATTCTCAAGAATCTTTCGCCAAGGCCGCCCGCTCCGTCCAGCAGCTGCGCAGCCCCGAGTACTGGAAGGTCGTCAACAGTTCTTACGACTTGGAGACCCCGAAGGTCCTGCCTTACGGCCTGGCATGCCTCTTGCGCGCCTTCGGCTTCCGCATTCTGATCCTGGCCGACCGCCAGGCGACGGGCGGCGACGCCCTCAAGAAGGAGTGGCGTCATCTGGCGCCCAAGGGCTTCGCCTTCGTCGGCGCGCCCGAGAACAAGCACCTGCACCTCCAGGACGGACGCTTCGTCCTCTTCTTCGGAGACAGCGACCGGGACATGCTCGAGGCCAAGAACGCGGGAGTGCCGGCCGTCCGCGTCAGGCGCGGCGGCAAGTCCGTCGCCGCCGACGAATACAACCCCGGCAGGCTGGGCGAGCAGGTCCTGCCCCTCTCTCAATTCTAGCCGGCTTGGCTGTTGACTTGGCGGGGGTCTCTAGGTAGAATACGCGCGGAGAGGCCTCCTGAGAGGCGCCCGTGGACAGAATGTCCACAATCGACCGTGGGAATGACACCATGACATCGCCTCTGCGCCGTCCTCTCATCGCCGGAAACTGGAAGATGAACCTCACGCTGGGCCAGTCCGTGGAGCTGGCCCGCGCCGTCAATGACGGCGCCGCGGCCGCATCGGGCGAGACCGCCGTCTGCGTGCCCTTCACCGCCATCGCCGCGGTGGCCGAGGTCCTCAAGGGCTCCGCCGTGCGCCTAGGCGCCCAGGACTGCCATTGGGAAGCCTCGGGAGCCTTCACCGGCGAGATCTCGACGGCGATGCTGGTCGACGCCGGCTGTCGGATGGTCATCATCGGCCATTCCGAGCGGCGCAAGCTCTTCGGCGAGACAGACGAGGCCGTCAACAAGAAGCTCGCGGCGGCGCTGAAGGCGGGGCTGACCCCGATCGTCTGCATCGGCGAGACGCTGGAGGAGCGCGAGAGCCAGAAGACCTGGCGCGTGCTGGAGACCCAGCTGGCCGGCGGCCTCGCGGGCTTCGCCCCGGCCGACCTGTCCAAGGCCGTCATCGCCTATGAGCCGGTCTGGGCCATCGGCACCGGCAAGACGGCCGCTCCTGCTCAGGCCCAGGAGGCGCATCTCTTCGTGCGCGGCCAGCTCGAGAAGCTGTACGGCAAGCCCTTCGCGGGCGGCGTGCGCGTCCTCTACGGCGGCTCGGTTACGGCCGACAACGTGGACACGCTGATGTCCCAGCCCGACGTGGACGGGGCCCTGGTCGGAGGGGCCAGCCTCAAGAAGGACTCCTTTCTGCGCATCATGGGGTTCAAAACCGCGTGAGCGCTCCCGCCCTCGCCGAGGGGCTCGCCGCCGAGATCGAGAAGCGCCTGAGGCGCTCGAAGTTCGACATTCCCGTCGGCGTCTCCAACCGCCACTGCCATCTGACGCAAGAGCATTTCAAGATACTGTTCGGCCGCGCGGCGGAGCCGAAGAAAGTGAAGAACATCAAGCAGCCCGGCTTCTGGGCGGCCGAGGAGTCTATCTCGGTCAAAGGCCCGAAAGGAACCATCAGCAAGGTCCGCCTCGTCGCGCCGTACCGCTCCCACACTCAGATCGAGATCGCCGTCACCGACGCCATCGGCATCGGGATCATTCCTCCGGTCCGCGAGTCGGGAGACATCAAGGGCTCTGCGGGGGCCGTGCTCGTCGGGCCGGCGGGGGAAGTGACGATCAAAGAAGGCGTGGTTATCGCCCAACGGCATCTTCACTTCAGCCCGGCGGAAGCCAAGAGCCTGGGGGTTGCCTCAGGCGAGATCGTTAGGGTCCGCGCGGGCAACGGCAAAGGACGGTCGACTGTTTTCGAAGACGTTGTGGTAAGAGTGTCGGCCAATTATAGCCTTGAGTTTCATGTCGACACGGACGAAGCCAACGCCGCCGGGATCAAGACCGGCGACATCGTGCACATCGCGTAAGGAGAACAGAACAATGAACGCCCTCGGAATGATCGAGACCCGCGGCCTCGTCGCCTGCGTGGAAGCCGCCGACGCCGCCGTGAAGGCCGCCGACGTGCGCATCGTCGGCTACGAGAAGGTCGGCACCGGCCTGGTGACGGTGCTGTTCCGCGGCGAGGTCGCCGCGTGCAAGGCCGCGTGCGACTCGGGCGCGGCGGCCGCGCAGAAGGTCGGCGAGCTGATCGCCGTGCATGTGATCCCGCAGCCGCACCCTGACCTCGAGGGCAAGATGCCGATCTCGCTGCCCGAGCATCTGTCCCGCAAGAAGTAAGGAGGACGTTTATGAAAGTGAATCAAGCGAAGCGGAGCGGAGCTTGATTTTCGCCCGCGTGACGGGCACCGTCGTCTGCACACTCAAGGACGAGAAGCTGATCGGGTCCAAGCTGATGCTGGTTCAGCCCGTGGACCTGGCCGGCTCCCCGAAGGGCAGCCCCCTCGTCGCCGTCGACTCCGTCGGCGCCGGCGAGGGGGAACTCGTCCTGCTCGTGCAGGGTTCGAGTGCCAGGCAGACCAGCCGCACCGAAGGCCGACCGGTGGACGCCGTGATCTTCGCGATCGTGGACACCGTCGAGCAGTCCGGCAAGACCGCCTTCAAGAAATCGACCGACAAGAACGAGCGAGGATAGGACATGCAGAGCGAGGAGATCGCCCGCGTCGTCGCGGAAGTCCTCAAGCGTCTCGAGAGGGAGGATCTGGGCCGCGTCCTAACGGCGGACGGAGGCGGCACTCCCTCGCCTTATGGCTCGATCGGCGGCGTTTCTCCTTTCCCGTCGGGTTGCGGGGGAGTGGTCTACCCGACGGTGGACGCGGCGGTGCAGTCCGCCGCGCGCGCCCAGGTCGTCTTCTCGGATCAGGGGCTGGAGTTGCGCCGCAAGGTGATCCGCGCCCTGCGCCGGGTCTCGATCGCCAACGCCGAGCGCCTGGCCAAGATGGCCGTCGAAGAGACCAGGATGGGGCGCTGGGAGGACAAGGTCCAGAAGAACATCGTCTGCGCGACCAAGACCCCCGGCGTCGAGGACCTGGTCAGCAAGGCGTACACCGGCGATCTCGGCCTGACTTTGGTCGAATACGCTCCCTATGGCGTGGTCGCCGCCGTCACTCCGTCGACCAATCCAGCCGCCACGATCATCAACAATTCCATCTCCATCCTCTCGGCCGGCAATTCGGTGGTCTTCGCGCCGCATCCGGCGGCTTTCAAGACCTGCGTCGAGATGATGAGCCTGCTCTGCGAGGCCGCGATGCAGGCGGGCGCCCCGCGCGGCCTGATCGCGACCTTCGACAAGCCCTCTCAAGAAAACACCAAGAACTTGCTGGCGCACCCGGACCCGCGCGTGAACATCGTCACCGGCGGTCCGGCCATCGTGAAGGTGGCGATGACCGCCGGCAAGGCCTGTAAGACGATCGCCGCCGGTCCGGGCAACCCGCCCGCCGTCGTCGACGAGACCGCGGTCTTCCCGAAGTGCGCCTCGGACATCATCTTCGGAGCCTCCTTCGACAACGGCGTGCTGTGCACGGCTGAGAAGGAGACCATCGTGGTCGAGGCTGCCAAAGATCGGTTTCTCTCGGCCATGCGTGCGGACCCGCGCGCCTATGAACTCAACGCCTCTCAGATGGATCAGTTGACCAAGCTGGTCATCAAAGAGGGTGGCAAGGGATGTAAAGATCCCGTCCTCAACCGCGACTACATCGGCCGGGATGCTTCGGTCATCGCCAAGGGAATCGGCCTGACCGTCCCCGACTCAGTCCGGCTGCTCTGGTCGTTGGTGGGGAACGATCACCCCTTCGTCTGGACGGAGCAACTGATGCCCGTGATGCCCGTGACGGTCGTCCGGGACGTCGAGGCGGCCGTCGCCCTGGCCCAGCAGGCCGAGGGCGGGCACCGGCACACGGCCTCCATGCACTCGACGAATGTGGCCAATTTGACCACAATGGGGCGGCGCATGCAGTGCTCGATCTACGTCAAGAACGCCCCCACCATCTACGGCCTCGGCCTGGGCGAAGGGTACGCCACGATGTCCATCGGCACGCCCACCGGGGACGGACTGACCAAGACCAGCCATTTCGCGCGCCCGCTGCACTGCGCGCTCGTCGGATACTTCCGCATCGCCTAACAGGGGAATGAACATGCTCGCCAACCTCGCCGTCGGACTGCTGGAGTCGTCCTCGATCGCCAAGGGCATCGAGGCGGCCGACGCCATGTGCAAGATGGCCTCGGTGAAGCTCGCCAAGACGGCGACCATCGCCCGCGGGAAGTATCTGATCCTGATCACCGGCCCGGTCGGCGAGGTGGAGTCATCTCTCCGTGCCGGCAAGGAGATGCTGGGCAAGGCGTTGGTGGATGAGGTCCTCATCCGCAACGTGGCCACCCAGGTCGTCGAGTCCCTGGACAAGCGCCGCCCGGTCGACCATCTGGGCGCCGTGGGCATCGTGGAGACCAAGGAGGCGATCGCGACCGTGTTGGCCGCCGACGCCGCGGCCAAGGCCGCCTCGGTCCATGTGCTGGAGGTCAAGATGGTGGTCGGGGGCGGCAAGGGCTACTTCACCGTCTGCGGAGAGGTCGGCGACGTGCGCACCGCGGTGGCCGCGGCCGTGCGGGCTCTCCGGGCCGACCAGATCGTCAGCCACGTCGTGATCCCTCAGGCCGATCCCCAGTTGGTCGGGAGCATCGGGAAATGATCCTCCGCGCCGTCGCCCTGCTCCTGATCGCCGCGGCCCATACCGCGGCCTTCTCCGAGACCGGCAACATCCGGTTGGAGCCCAGCGGCCGCGAATACAAGACCCTCGCCAAGGCCCTCGACGCGGCGGTCCCGGGCGACACGCTCGTCATCCGCAAGCCGGCGGGCATGGTGGGCCTGGTCATCAGGAAGGAGGCGCGAGGCATCGTCGTCCAGGGCGTCGTCCCGGGAAGCCCCGCCGCGGCCGCGGGCATCCGGACCGACGCCGTCCTCCAGGAAGTGGACGGGTCCGACGTCTCCAGCCTGCAGGTCGACGAGGTGGTCGGGCGCGTGCGCGGCCCCGTCGGGACCCGCGTGACCCTGAAGATCCTTTCGACCGACGGCTCCACGCCGCGCCTGCTCACCATCTACCGCGGCGACGCGCGTCACGTCATCAGCGACGACGCCGACAAGTTCGAGGTCGCGCGCGAGGAGCAGGACCACGAGACGGCCTTCCGCCGCGCCCTGCCGCTGGCCGAGGGCGGCCTGGTCACCGCGCAGTCCTACCTCGGCTTCGCCTACTACAACGGCCTGGGCACGAGGAAGGACTTCAAGCGTGCCTTCCAGTGGAGCGAGCGCGCCGCCGGCGCCGGGAACGTGGAAGCTCAGCGGTTGCTCGGCTACATCTATGGGACGGGGGCCGGAGCGCCCAAGGACCCGGTCCTTGCCTTCTCGTGGATGCGCAAGGCCTCCGAAAAGGGAGACGCCATCGCCATGGCGAACCTCGCGTCCTACTACGAGAACGGAATCGGGACCGCCAAGGACCTCGCGGCGGCCAAAGAATGGGCTGGGAAAGCGCTCGCCGGCGCGATGGACCAGCAGTCGCGGAAGTTCGCTGAGGCCGCCATCGCGCGTTTGAGCGGCACGACCGTCGCTGCCGACAAGGTCGCCGCGCCGACCCCGGCCCCCGCGCCCGTTCCCGCGCCTGTCGCCGCGCCGCGCTCGGACATCGACGAGCTCCCCGCGCAGCGTGCCGCCCGGCCGCACGCCGTCGCGGTGGTCATCGGAGTGGAGCGCTACCGCGAGTCCCTGCCCAAGGCCGATTTCGCCGCCGCCGACGCGAAATTGGCGGCCGAGTACTTCAAGCGCGTGATGGGGGTCTCCGAGGAGAACATGGTCCTGCTCGTCGACGACCGCGCCACGAAGAGCGACTTCGAGAAATACCTGGAGCAGTGGCTGCCCAACCATGTCGAGGCCGACGCCGAGGTCTTCATCTACTTCTCCGGCCACGGCGCGCCCGACCCGGCCAAGGGCGACGCCTACCTGGTCCCCTTCGACGGCGACCCGACCTACATCAAGCAGACCGGCTACTCGCTCAAGCGGCTGTACGCCCAGCTGGGCAAGCTCCCGGCCAAGAGCGTGACGGTCGCGATGGATTCGTGCTTCTCCGGCGCGGGCGGCCGCTCGGTGCTGGCCAAGGGTGCGCGTCCTCTCGTGACGCTGAAGGCCGACGCCCCGCCCGCGCGCGTGACGGTCATCGCGGCCGCGGCGGGCGACCAGATCTCGAACAGCTGGCCGGAGATGGGGCACGGCCTCTTCACCTACTATTTTCTCAAGGGCCTCAAGGAGAAGGACGGCGACCTGCGCGCGGCCTACGATTATCTCAAGCCCGAGGTGACGCGCGCGGCCCGGCGCAGCTACAACTCCGACCAGGAGCCGCAGTGGAGGCAGGGACAATGAGGATCGTCATCGGCTCCGACCACGGCGGCTTCGCGGCCAAGGCCTTCATCAAGAAGACCATCCAGGCCCTCGGCCACGAGGCGGTCGACTTCGGCTGCCATTCAACCGAGGCGGTGGACTATCCCGACGTGGCCCAGCTCGTGGCCGAGGCGGTCGTGCGCCGCGAGTTCGACAAGGGCGTGCTGATCGACGGCTTCGGCGGCGCCGTTTGCATGGCGGCCAACAAGGTCGTCGGCTGCCGCGCGGTCGCGGCCTACGACTCGGTCTCCGCGCGCATGGCGGCCCAGCACGACGACGCCAACGTCCTCTGCATCGGCGGCAAGTCGCACGGCGAGCTGATCCACGCCGAGATCCTAATGGTCTTCTTCTCCACGCCCTTCGAGGGCGGCCGACACGAGGGGCGGCTTTCCAAGGTCCACGCGATCGAGAGGAAGTACTCGCGATGAGAAGGATGCTTCCCGCCTTCTCGCTGCTCATCCCGTTCTTTGCCGTCGGCTGCGCGAACGTCCCCGTCCGCTACGATCCAAAAACACCGCCGGCGGCGCGCCTCGTCGAGGCGGGCCTGCCCAAGCTCCTATTGGAGGATGTCGGCGATCAGTCGGGCATGGGGGAAATGCACGGTCCCATCCCAGCCGCTGTCTCTGTTGCATGGACGCAGGTGCTCCAGGACGCGCTGACGACCGAGTTGACGCGCCTGGGCTGGCCGATGACCCAGAGCAAGAACTTCGCGCAGGCGCGCCTGAAGGCGACCTTGGTCAAGACCGAGGCGGAGTGGAACGCAGGATTCGGCGTGCGGGTGACCGGCAAGATGAGGATCTCCCTGCTTCTCAAGGATCCTTCCGGGCGCGAGGTCTGGGAGGGAGAGCTTCGCGGCACCGGCCTCGGTACCGCCGGAGGCGGCGGCGTCCCCGATAACGGCATCAGGGAATCTTGGAACGCGGCGCTGGCCGAAGCCTTGTCGCGCCTCGGGACTCTTCTCGAGTCCGAGCGCCCCTGGCTCCAGATTGGGAAGGTCCCCGCTGCTGTGCCGGTCGCGCTCGCGCCTGTCGCCGCGCGTGCGCCAGCCGTGCCGACCAGCGACGTCGATGTCTTGCCCGCCGTCGCCGCTCTGAGGCCGCGCTCCTTCGCGGTCGTGATCGGCATCGAGCGCTACCGCGAGAAGCTGCCGAACGCGGACTTCGCGGCGGGCGACGCCAAGCTGACGGCCGAGTACCTGAAGCGGGTCCTCGGCATGCCGGGCGAGAACATCGCCTTGCTGACGGACGACCATGCGGCCAAGGGCGACTTCGAGAAGTATCTGGAGCGCTGGCTGCCCAACCGCGTCCACGCCGGCGACGAGGTCTTCATCTACTACTCCGGCCACGGCGCGCCGAATCCGGCCAAGGGCGACGCCTACATGGTCCCCTACGACGGCGACCCGACCTATATCGAGCAGACCGGCTACTCGGTCAAGCGGCTCTACGACCAGCTGGCCAAGCTCCCCGCCAAGCAGGTCTACGTCGCGATGGACTCCTGCTTCTCCGGCGCGGGCGGCCGCTCGGTGATCGCTCAGGGCGCGCGGCCGCTGGTGAGCCTCGTCCAGAACGAGCTGCCCGCCAACATCACCGTGCTGGCGGCTTCCGCGGGTGACCAGATCTCGAACAGCTACCAGGAAAAGGGCCACGGACTGTTCACCTATTTCCTACTCAAGGGTCTAAGGGAGAAAGGTCCCGACATGAGGGCCGTCTACGATTATCTCAAACCGGAAGTTTCCCGTGTGGCGCGCGAGCAGTACAACGCCGACCAGGATCCGCAGTGGAGGCAGGGAAGGTGAAGCTTGCCCGCGTGATCGGCCGCGTGTTCTGCTCCCGCCAGGAGGCGGCGCTCGACGGCAAGACCATGCTGCTCATCCAGCCCCTACGCTGGGAGGACGAGATGCCGGTCGGCGACCCCATCGTCGCGGCCGACGCGGTCGGCGCAGGCTCGTCGGAAAAAGTCTTCTGGGTCGCCTCGCGCGACGCGGCCGTCGCCTTCAAGGACGCCCCGCCGGTGGACGCGGCGGTCGTCGGCATCGTCGAAGGCCATCAGGCCAAGGATTTTCGGAGCAAGACGCGATGAAGTTATCCACCGATTTGCCGGCATATTTTTGTGAATAACTCAGGTGGGGGTGCGGCTTAGATGTTCATCGGCGAGGTCATCGGCAACGTCTGGGGCACGCGCAAGCACAAGTCGCTGTGCGACCGGCGCCTGCTGCTGGTGCGCCCCATCGATCCTTTGACGGAGAAGCCGCTCGGCGACGCGCAGATGGCCGTCGAGTACGGCACGGGCGCCGGGCCCGGCTCGATCGTGCTGGTGATGGACGAGGGCGGCTCGGCGCGCAGCGTTCTGAAGGATGAGGCCGCCCCGATCCGGACCGTGATCGTGGGCGTGGTGGATTCGGTGAGTTCGGGCGGGAAGGTGCATCGGTATGAATGAAGCTCAATTGCGGACCGTCGTCGAAGAGGTCGTCAAGGCGCTCGCCGCCAAGGGCTTCCTCAGGGCCGGTAAATGCGAGTGCGAGAGCGGCCCCAAGGCCCTCAAGGGCGAGGTGAAGACATCCATCGGTTCTGCGGGGAAGGTCTTTTCCAATGCGGCCGATTGGGGAGGCAGGCCCCAGTCCACGGGGCAGTTCTCGGCCTTGCCGCCCAAGCCGTCCCAAGACGAGGCTGATGAGGACGCGCACGTCGACGCGCAGGTCATCCAAGCCTGCGGCGCTTCGCGCGTCTCGGTCTGCAAGCCGACGAAGCAAGGCACGGACGCCGCGCGCTACGTCGATCACACTTTACTCAAGCCAAACGCCACCCAGGACGAGATCGCCAAGCTCTGCGAGGAGGCCAAGGCCTTCTGCTTCGCCTCGGTCTGCGTGAACCCGTCTTACGTGGCGTTGGCCGCCCAGTACCTGCGCGGTTCGGGGGTCAAGGTCTGCACGGTGGTGGGCTTTCCGCTCGGCTCGACGACGCCGACGGTCAAGGCCATCGAGGCGCGCGACGCGATCGCCAACGGCGCCGACGAGATCGACATGGTCATCAATATCGGGGCGCTGAAGTCCGGCAACGACGCCGTCGTCTACGACGACATCAAGGCCGTGCGCGAGGCCACCCGCGGGAAGATATTGAAGGTCATCCTCGAGACCTCGCTCCTGTCTAATGAGGAAAAGATCCGGGCCTGCGTGCTGGCCAAGAAGGCCGGCGGCGATTTCGTGAAGACCTCGACCGGCTTCGGCGGGGGCGGCGCCACGGTCGAGGACATCCGGCTGATGCGGGGGGCGGTGGGCCCGCTGATGGGCGTGAAGGCCTCGGGCGGCATCCGCGACGCAAAGGGCGCGGCGGACATGATCGCGGCGGGGGCCACGCGCCTGGGCACCTCGGCCAGCGTGGCCATCGTGACCGACGCCAAAGCCGACGGGAAGGGGTATTAGTCATGGCGAAAGAGAAGCCGGCCAAATACAAGATCACCATCGACCTGCAGTGCGGCGTCTGCGGGGCGATCATGCACACGCGCAAGGACGAGCCGCTGCCTAAGTTCTGCGCCGGCTGCGGCGCGGGCCTCGACAAGTTCTGCCTGACCTGCCACAAGCGCGTCGAGATGTTCTTCGAGGAGTGGTGGCCCGAGGACGACGAGTGCGTGCGGACCTACAGCACCGCGCGCCGCTGCACGCGCTGCAATGCCGTGCTGGACGTGACCGCCGAGGAACGCGGGATGACGGACGAGGAATCAAAGTAAGGAGGACGCATGTCCGAGAGCAAGGAAGCGCTGGGATTGGTGGAGACGAAGGGCTTCACCGGGATGGTCGAGGCCTCCGACGCGATGGCCAAATCGGCGAAAGTCCGGATGGTCGGCTACGAGAAGGTCGGCGACGGGCTGGTGACCACCCTCTGCCGGGGCGAGGTCGGCGCCGTGCGCGCGGCGGTGGACGCGGGGGCGGCCGCGGCCCAGAAGGTGGGACAGCTCGTCGCGGTCCACGTCATCCCTCGCCCTCATGACGATCTGGAAAAGTACCTCGACCGAATCGCGATCAAGCTCTGAGGCCGCGTCGTGCTGACCCGGGACGATCTGGTCGACATCATCGTCACCGGCCTGTCGAAAGGCAGGCCGGCGGCGGCGTTTTCTCCGGGCCCGAAGGGCCGCCGCTTCCTTTCCGAATACGAAATAAAAAAGCTGTTGACGCCCGGGGGGAAACGGCTTACAATCCCAATGAATTCCATCATCAGCCCGTTGGCGCTCGATGGGCTGACGCTGCAGGGAATAGAGATCGTTCGGGAGTGAGCCATTCACATGCCTATCGACATCACAAAACTGCTTTCCAAGATGGTGGAGCACGACATCTCCGACATCCACTTCAAGGCGGATTCGGCGCCGGCCCTGCGCGTGCGCGGAGCGATGATCCTGGCGACCAACCTCCCGGCGCTCACGGCCGACGATGTCAAGACCGTCGCCTACCAGCTGATGAGCAAGGAGCAGGCCGCGGAGTTTGAGAGGGAGATGGAGCTGGATCTGGCCTACAGCCTGGCGGGCGTGGCGCGCTTCCGCATCAACGTCTATCGGCAGAAGGGGACGCTGGGGTTGACCCTGCGCGTGGTTCCGATGAAGCTTCGCACCTTCGCGGAGTTGAAGCTCCCCGTGGACCCCCTCACCAAGCTCGGCGCGGAGAGCCGCGGCCTCATCCTCTTCTCCGGCATCACGGGCGCGGGCAAGACCACGACCCTCAACAGCTTCCTCCACTTCATCAACGAGAACCACCAGCGCCGCATCATCACCATCGAAGATCCCATCGAGTTCTACCACACCGACCATAAGAGCACCATCGTCCAGCGCGAGGTCGGCCTGGACACCAGGTCCTTCGCGCACGCCCTCAAGCACATCCTGCGCCAGGACCCCGACGTCGTCGTCATCGGCGAGATGCGGGACCTAGAGACGATGCAGGCCGCCATCTCCGCGGCCGAGACCGGCCACCTGGTCCTCTCCACCGTCCACACCATCGACGCCACGCAGACCGTGGACCGCGTCGTCGACGCCCATCCCCAGCACCAGCACTCCCAGGTCCGCCAGCAGCTGGCGAACTGCCTGAAGGGCGTGGTCGGCCAGCGCCTGGTCCTCGCCAAGGACGGCAAGGGGCGCCTGCCCGCCACGGAGGTGCTCATCGGCAACAGCCTCGTGCGCCGGCACCTACTGGAGGGCAAGACCACGGAACTGCGCAAGGTCCTCGAGGACGGCGCCTACTACGGCATGCACACGTTCGACCAGGACCTCCTGCGCCTGTACGGCGAGGGGCTCATCGACGAGAAGGTCGTCCTTGAGGAAGCTTCGAATCCGGAGGACGTGGCTCTGCGCCTGAAGGGGCTCAGCGGCGCGACTTGACGATGGCGGACGAACCTAAGAGCCGGCCTGACGACATCCAGGGAATCCTTTCCGACCTGGACGACATCCTTTCCGACCTCGGGTCGGCGGCTGGTCCCGCGCCGGCCAACCCGCCGAAGCCGACCGCGCCATCGGGCGCGGAAGTGCCGCCTCCACTCGCCGTCGAAAAGCGGCCGACCGCGCCATCGGGCGCGGAAGTGCCGCCTCCACTCGCCGTCGAAAAGCGGCTGACCGAGCCGCCCAAGCCGGCCGCTGTCCCGCCTCCGGCGGATATTCCGGCGGGCACGCCGAAAGACCAGATCCGCCGCGTGGCCTACATCCACACCGCTTCCTGCGTCGAGGCGAAGGACAGCTTCGCCGCTTTCTTGTCCTCGGCCGCGCGGACCATCTCCAAGAAGCCGCTGTTCCTGCGCGAGGTGCTGAGCCTGGAGGTCGCCAACGCGAGCGATCCCAACGCGGTCCTCGAGAAGGCCCGCCAGGCCAAAGCCGTGGCCGTGCTCGCGGTCACGGATGGCTGGTCTCAAGCGAAGTCGGATGAACTCTCCGAGGCCTGCGCCCGCGCGGGAGTTCTGTTCCGCGGCGTGCCTCCCGGCGACGTTCAGAAAAAAGCGACCGCGGTGGACGTGATCGTGGACATGATGCTGCTGCCTGGAGAGTCCTGATGGAGAGATGGGAGATCCGCGCCACGCCGACCCCGGGCGATCCTGAGCGGCATTTACTGCTGCTGCAGGGCAGCCCTGCGGACGTTGCCGCGCTGCTCAAGAAGTTCGGAGCCCTGCTCGGGCGTCCGACGCCGTTCTCATCCGAGGGCTTCAATCTAAGCCTGGTCCTGCACCGCATGAAGCCGGCGTCCAGAACGAAGCTCGAGACCTGGCTCAAGCAGGTCTCTCCGCCGCCTGCGCCCACCTCGCCGCCCGCGACGATGCCGTCCGTGCCTGAAATCCCCGCGCTCAAGCCCGCGGCGACGCCCTTCGTGCTCGAACCCGCGGCGCCGTCCGGCATTCCGGCCGCCGCGCCCCCCATCACCCTGTCGGCCCCGGCTCCGGCTGAGACCCCGACCCCTGTCATCCCGTTGGCGCCGCCGCCGCCCGCCGCGCCCCCGCCCGCTCCTGTCGCGGGGCCGGCTCCCGTCGTCCAGCTCACGCCGCCGCCCGCCCCCGAGACCGCGCCGGCCTCAGTGCCGCCGCCCCTCTCGATGTCTTCCTTGCCCGTGGTCATCCCCCTGCGCGAGGATTGGACCTTCGAGACGCTCCTGGTGGGCGCCTACAACCGGTTCGCTCACGCCGCGGCCATGTCCGTCGTCTCTTCGCCCGGCTCCATGTACAATCCCCTCTTCCTGTACGGCGTCCCCGGGACGGGGAAGTCCCATCTTCTCGGAGCCATCGGCACGGCCCTCTCCAAGGGGCTCGGCGACGCCGTCATCCTGCACACCTCGGGAGCGAGGCTCTCGCGCGCGGTCAACGCCGCCGCTCTCGCCAAGACGATGGGGGAGATCGACAAGAAGGTCGCGGACTCCAAGGTCCTGCTCGTCGACGACGTCCACCTGCTGGGGATCTCGGACTCGAACAAGGACGCGCTGGCCAAGATCTTCAAGAGTTTCTTCGACCGGAAGCTCCAGGTCGTCATCACTTCGCTCTTCCCGCCCAAGTCCCTGGGCGCTTTGGAGGATGCGCTCAAGTTCTCTTTCTCGAAAGGCTGGTCCGTGGACCTGAAGGTCCCGAGCCCCGCCGTGCAGAAGGAGCTCATCACCGCGGCCTCGGATCGCGTCGGCGCGGGGCTCGCCTCGGAGGAGATCTCGCTCCTCCACGAGAAGCTGTCCGCGTGGGGCTACCAGGATCTGGGCCTGTGGCTGCGGCGCGTGGCCATCTTCAGGAAGAAGCGCGTGGAGGCTTCGCTGCCCTCGGCGCTCGCGGACCTTCTGCCGTTGATCTATGAACCTCTCTTGGGAGGGGCGGCCGAGGCGCTCAAGGAGGTGCCGGCCGTCAAGTTCGTCGCCCCCGTCCTCAGCGGGTCGGCCGAGCCCTTGGCCGTCATCGCCCCCAAGGGCAAGGAAGGCGTGGGCCCCTACGCCGCGTCGTTCTTCTACGAGGTGGGGGGCAAGAACGGCTTCGCGCAGGCCTACCGTCACGCGCTCTGGGAGAGCTACGACCCGAACCAGCCCTTCGGCGTTCCGTTCCTCATCGGCGAGATGTGCCACCGGGCGGGCGTCACGCGCGCCATCGTGGTGGGCCCGCCCCCCGACTCTCCGTTGGGCCCGCGCTCCGCGGAGTTCTCCCACGCCGCGCGGCGCATCCTGGAGAGCCTGGGCGTGCGCCTGGGCTGGGTCCCTTACGCCGGACTCCAGATACCGGCTCATTTCATCAACGCCCATCTGGATTTCGCGCCGGACCCGCCCAGGGCATGAACCCCTCATGGTCATGAGCTCCTCCGCGGCCGGCCTGCCGGCGGCCGCCGCGGTGCTGACGACGCTCACGGCCGCGGCCGTCTGGTGGGTTTTCGTCTTCCGCCGCCAGCTGCCGATGGAGCGCCGCCTCCGCGAGAAGGAGGGGGAGCTGGAGGCCGCGCGGGATCTGGCCGCGCGCCTGATGGATGCTCAGGCCCTGGCCAGCCGCCCCGCCCAGGCCTTGGCCGAGGCCGCGGGACGCATCCTGGACGCCCTGCGCCTCTCGCATCCGGACCTGGCGATGGCCGTCGTCGCCCGGCGTCCCGACGGCGGCGGGGCCATCCTCGCCCATCGCGGCGGGGCGTGGGCGCGCGTGCCTTTGTCGTCGCTGCGCTTCGACTCGTTCCTGTTGGGGCGAGGCTCGTCGGAAGGCGAGTCCGTCTGGGAGCTGGGTCCGGGTCCGGTCGCAGACGACCCTCTCGGCAAGGTCCTCTCGGACCTGGGCTACACGGCGGCCGCCGTGCACGGCTGGCGGATCGAGGAAAGCGCCGGGGCCCTGGTCGCGGCGCAGTGCGGACCCGGGCCGTCCTTGTCCGGCGCGCGCGCCGACCTCGTGATGGCCACGGCGGCCTTGCGCGCGACCGCGGCGCTGACCGAGGGCATCCTCCGGCTCCTCGAGACCCGCGAGCGCCTCCAGGGCGGGCTTTCCGCGGCGATGGAGGAACTGACCCAGACCCATGACCGCCTGATCCGCAAGTCGAAGGAGGTCAAGACGCTCCACGACGTGGCCTCGGCCCTCTCGCAGGCGGGACGGCACTCCTCGTCTTTGGGCGCGATCGTCGCGATCGTCGCGAAGGCCCTGGAGGCCGACCTGGTCGCCTTCATGGTCCTCGACGAGACGAGCGGCGAGCTGGTCACCCAGCCGGGAGCCTACGGCGTGGAGGGGGAGGACCTGCTCTACCGCATCTCCCTCAAAGACGAGGGATCCTCCTCCGTGAGGGTCTTCAAGACGCGCAAGCCGTTCGTCACCGGCGACGCGCAGAACGACCCGGGCGCGATCGCCAGCTACGCCAAGCTGTGGAGCATCCATTCCCTGATGGCCGTGCCCCTCGTCGTGGAGGACCACGTGCTGGGCGTCATGCGCGTGGGCAGCCGGCGCAAGAATGTCTTCGCGGAGGAGCAACTCGCCCTGGTCCGCGCGGTCGCCGAAGAAGCCGCCATCCTCGTGGAAACCGCGATGCTCAACCGCCGACTTTCAGAAACCGCGGAACAATTAGCCACCCTCAACCGTATGAAAGATGAGTTCGTTTCGACCGTCAGTCATGAGTTCAAGACCCCGCTGACCACCATCACGGGTTTCCTGAGCGTGATGCTCGACGGCGAGACCGGACCCGTCACGGAACAACAAGTGAAATTCCTTCAGATCGCGAAGTCAGCCGCCAAGCGCCTGGCCGGGCTCGTCTCGGACCTGCTCGACCTCTCGCGCCTGGAGAGCGGGGCGCGCATGGACCTGCGCCCGCTGAACCTGGCGGAACTGGTGACGCAGAGCGTCGAGAACCACCAGCCTCTGGCCGCCGAGGGGGACAAGACCATCGTCTGGAGCCCCGACCCCTCTTTGCCCGCGGCCGTGGCCGACGAGCGCTGGCTGGGCCTGGTCGTCGACAACCTGGTCTCCAACGCCCTGAAGTTCACGCGTCCCCGCGGGCGCGTCCGTCTCGAGACGCAGGACAAGGGCGAGTTCCTGATGGTCTCGGTCTCCGACGACGGCATCGGGATACCTCCCGAGGACCGCGAAAAGGTCTTCGAGCGCTTCCACCGCGCCTCCAACCGCGCCGAGGTCAACGCGCCGGGGACGGGGCTGGGCCTGGCCATCGCCCGCGAGGTGATCGCCAAGCACGGCGGCAAGATCTGGCTCGATTCCGATCTGGGCAAGGGCACGACCTTCCATTTCGTGGTCCCGGCCGCCCGCGACGAGGCGGCCGCCTGATGAGGCGCGTGTTGGGCGCGCTCGCGCTGTCCTTCGGGATCGGCGGATGTTCGTGGGGCCGGCTGTCCGCCGGCGCCACCTCGGAGGGAGAGGCCGTCCGCGTCGCCGCGCTCGAGCCCCGCGCCGCGCGCCGTCAGGCGCTCGAGGCGGCGCTGCCGCTCTTCTTCGCGGGCTCCGCGCTCCGGGAGAAATCCGCCGCGCTCGAGGAGAAGGTCTTCGCCAGGCCCGAGCGCTTCACGGGCCGCGAGAGACTTGCCGGTCGTGGAGAGTCGGTCATAGAGGTTCGGCTCGACGCGCTCGCCGCGGCTCTCGACGCCTCGGGCCTGCTGCGCCCGCCCGGCTTCGCCGACGCGGAGAGCCGGGTCCTGCTGGCCGTCTCCGAGCCGGACGGGGGCTATGGGATCGGCCCCGTCGCCGATTCGCTGCGCCGGGCCCTGATCACGCGCGGAGTCGCCGCGGCCGACGCTCGCGACCCCTTGAACCCGGCGCCGTTCAAAGCCAAGACGGCCTCCGAGGCGGTCGTCGAGGCCGCGGCCGGCGGCGTGGACTGGCTCCTGCTGGCGCGCATCGCCGCGTCGGTGGAGCCGGACGCGCAGGCCGGCGCCTGGCGCGCGGCCGCGCGCCTAGAGGCCGAACTCTACGCGACGAAGGGCTCGACTCTGCCCGTTTCGATCCTGGCCCAGGCCTCGGCCGTGGACGTCTCCTCCGCTTCGGCGCGCGGCCGGGCCCTTGA
>Ga0154727_1155_pt8 | contig 17399 bp, 14 predicted proteins | sample Rifle2008BG16ft_FD_105735 | JGI IMG/M metagenome (GOLD analysis project Ga0154727, IMG submission 105735) | Elusimicrobia bacterium RBG_16_66_12 | reverse complement strand
CGCGGCCCCGGACGCCGGCGTGCGCGCCCTCCTGCGCCGCGCGGCCGGCGCGATCTTCGGCGCCAAGAAGACCGTCGTGCCCTCTCCGGCCCCCGCGCCGAGGGCGGCGGACCCCAAGACCTTCGAGCTCGCCGCCGACCAGGTACGCTACACCCCGGACGCGGCGAAGCTTCCGGAGAGCTCCAAGGATATCCCGAACGACGACAAGCAGGTCGTGGGCCAGGACGACGCGCTGAAGGCCATCCGCTTCGGCCTGGAGATGAAGCCCGACCACTACAATCTTTTCGTCGCGGGCGCCGACGGCGGCGGCCGAGCGATGGCCGTGCGCCGCATCCTCTCGGAGATCGCTCCGACGATGAAGACGCCCAACGACCTCGTCGCGGCGACCAACTTCGCCGACAAGGACGTGCCGGTCGTCCTCGAGTTCGCCCCGGGCAAGGGCGCGGCGTTCGCCGACGGCGTCGAGGGTTTCGTCGAGAACCTCAAGGAGAGACTCCCGGCGCGGCTCCAGAGCGGCTCCGCGGCGCAGAAGAAGCAGGCGCTGATGGACAAAGTCCAGGCCGCGGCCGCCAAGCTCCAGGCCGATTTCGACGCCAAGATCGCCTCGATCCGCCTCGTGGGCGGGAAGTTCGGCGTCCACGTCAAGGCCAGCCAGACCTCGAAGGGCATTCAGATCGCTCTGGCCGTCGCTTTCGCGGGCGCGCCGTTGACTCAGCAGGACGTCGGCGCGAAAGTCGCGGCCGGCGCCTTCACCGCGGCCGAGTTCGCGCAGGCTCAAGCCGAACTCGCCGAGAAGAAGGGCGGCATCCTCGAGGAGTACCAGGTCATGTTGCGGGCCAGCCTGCAGATGACGCAGAAGGTCCAGGGGCTGATCGAACAGATCGACGCGCAGGCCGTCGCGGCCGTCGTCACGGAGCACGCCAACGAGCTCGCGCAGGCCGTGGTCAACGGCCCGGCCACCGCCGCGGATAAGGCCTTCCAGAAGCGGGCGCAGGAGCGCGACGCCGAGCTCAACGAGGCCCTCCAGCTCTTCGGCCGTCAGAAGTTCGGGTCCTTCACGGTCGCCGTCAAGGCCGGCATGGGCCAGGACGGGCCGGTCGTCGCCGCGGTCCCGGCCTTCGAGGGAGTTCCCCTGACCGACGCCAAGGCCGTCGCGGCCCTCATCGAGGCCGGCAAGTTCACCCGGAAGCAGTACGAGGAGGCCGCCGCCGAGATCGCGAAGAAGGCGAAGGCCATCCAGGACAAGATGGCCGAGTTCGTCGCGGCGACGCGCAAGGAGCAGGAGGCGCTGCAGGCCAAGAAGCCCAAGGCCGGCCCCGAGGCGCACCGCGCGGTGGCGTACATCCAGTCGATGGCCCAGTTCGCCGCGTCGAACTACAAGATATTCCTCGGCCCGATCAAGGAGACGGACGACGAGTCCGGACTCAAGCCGGTCCCCGGCTCCCGCCCCCTCGATCCCGCGGACTTCTTCCGCGTGAGCGTCCTGGTCGACAACGCGAGGCAGAAGGGCGCGCCGGTGGTCTTCGAGCAGAACCCGACCTACGAGAACCTGTTCGGCGCCGCGGACGCCAACGACCGCAGCATGATCATTCCCAGCGTCGGCCTCGTCAAGACCGCCGGTCCGGGCGGTCCGACGCTGAAGGCCGGCGCGTTCCTCAAGGCCAACGGCGGCTTCCTCGTCCTCAGCGCCATGGACGCGCTGAAGAATCCGGCGGTATGGCCGGCGCTGATGAGAGCCGTGCGCTCCGGCCAGGCCGAGATCGCCGAGGGCGGCCTGCTCGGCGTGGCCTCCATGAAGGGGGATATCTACCAGGTCCCGGGCAAGGTCAAGGTCGTGCTGATCGGCTCGCCGATGGTCCAGATGCTGCTGGCCAAGCATGATGAGGACTTCGTCGCCAACTTCCAGAGCGTCGCGCAGTTCCAGCCGACCATCAAGATCACCGAGGAGGCCGTGGGCGGCTTCCTGAACTTCCTCAAGCACGCCGTGGTCGGCTCGGCCGGAGAGGTCCTGGACATGACCCGCGGAGCGATGGGCCGCGTGCTCGAGCAGGCGGCTCGCCTGGCCGACAGCAACAAGCAATTCACCTCTCAGTTCGGCGCCTTGTACGGCCTCCTGCAGGAAGCCACCTACTGGGCGCAGAAGTCCGGCCGCGACATGATCCAGGCTTCGGACGTCGACACGGCGCTGACGGCCAAGAGCGACCGCGAGGACGTTCACTATCAGCGGATGCGGGAGCTCTACCAGAAGAACGTGTTCCGCGTGGACACGGAGGGCTCCGCCGTCGGCCAGATCAACGGCCTGGCCGTGATGGGCTCTCACGGCGTGCAGATGCGCATCACCTTCGTCGCCAGCCCGGGCGCGCCCGGGATCGTCTCGGTGGACAAGGACGCCGGCAGAACGGGTCCCGACTTCAACAAGGCGTTGGGCAACGAGTACGGCTTCCTGATGAACGAGTTCGGCCAGAAGAAGGCGCTGAGGGCTCAGATCCGCGTCTCCTACGAACAGAACTATGGCGGCATCGACGGCGACTCGTCGACCTCGACGACGTTGTACGGCATCCTGTCCGCGCTGTCCGGCGTGCCGATCTCTCAGAAGTTCGCGGTGACCGGCTCGGCCGATCAGTTCGGCAACGTGCAGGCCATCGGCGGCGTCAACGAGAAGATCGAGGGCTTCTTCGCCCTCTGCAATCATCGCGGCCTCACCGGCGACCAGGGCGTGATCATTCCGAAGACCAACGTCGGGAACCTGCAGCTGTCCCCGGAGGTGGCTCAGGCCATCAAGGACGGCAGGTTCCACATCTACGCGGTGGACACGGTCGCGCAGGGCATGGAGATACTGACCGGCGTCGCCTACCAGACGATCAAGGAGAAGGCCGCCGCCCGCCTCGACGACATGGGGAAGCCGGACCCGACCACGAAACCCGGCCCCGGCAGCAATTACACTAGGCCCTGATGGGACTTAAATTGCTAGAATGACCGACATGAACCACACCTACAACGCGCGCACGGAGATTCGTCCCAAGGCCCTGGCGGGGATCAGCGAGAACCTGATCGCCCAGCATTGGGCCCTCTACGAAGGCTATGTTCGCAACGTGAACATCCTGCGCGAGAAGCTCGACGCGCTGTCGGCCAAGGGCGACTTCGGCCCCGAGTTCGCCGAGCTCAATCGCCGCCTAGGCTTCGAGTTCAACGGGATGGCCCTGCACGAGCGCTATTTCGCCGTCCTCAAGGCCGACTCGGCGCCGCTCAGCGAGGGCGCGGAGCTGATGAAGCAGCTCAAGAAGCGCTTCGGCGGGTTCGACGCCTGGAAGAAGGAGTTCACCGCGATGGGCAAGATGCGGGGAGTGGGCTGGGTCGTCCTCTATTACGACCCGAGCGCCGACGTGCTGACCAACCACTGGATCACGATGCATGAGGAAGGCAATCCCGCGGGCTGCGTGCCCGTCGTGACGATGGACGTCTGGGAGCACGCCTACATACTGGACCAGGGCGCGGCTGGACGCGGCAACTACATCGAGGCGTTCTTCAAGAACGTGGACTGGGCGAAGGTGGAGCGCGATTTCAAGGCCGCCGCGGGTCAGTCCGCCTCAGCGGCCCGCTGAAGGCCGCTCAGTAGATCGCGTCCCAGTCCCGCGTGGTGACGCGGAATTCCACGCGGCGGTTCTTCGCGCGGCCCTCTTCCGATGAATTGTCGGCCAAGGGGCGCGCGAAACCGTAGCCGCGGTAGCGGACGGTGGGGGGCGGCAGGCCCTTCTTGACCAGGAACTCCTTGACGGCTTTGGCGCGGCGCTCGGAGAGGTCCAGGTTGTAGTCCTCGCCCCCGACGCTGTCGGTGTGGGCGAGGATGAAGAGCTTCAGGCGCTCGCTGCGGGCGAGGACCTCGGCGATGAGGTCCAGGGTGGGGCGGGATTCCGGGGTGATCTCCGCCTCGTCGAACTCGAACTGGATCTTGGGGAGGTCGCCCCGTGAGATCTTCCTCTCGATGCCCTCCAGCGCTTCGCGCGCCTTTCGTTCCGCCGCCGCGGGGTCCTCTCGGAGAGGCCCGGAGCGCCCTCCGCAGGCGGCCAACGCCGCGAGGAGCGGGAGGCAGGCGAGCAATCTCATGGAGGAAGTGTAGCCCGCCCCGCGCTCCGGCCGCAAGTGTTATAATCCCGTCGAAGTCCATGGCCGGCGGACGGGGCGTAGCTCAATTGGCAGAGCGCGCGGTTTGGGACCGCGAGGTTCCGAGTTCGACCCTCGGCGCCCCGACGCCGGCGGACGGTCAGCGGCGGCGCTTGGGCAGCGGCTTGCGGTCGGCGAAGCCCTCGTTCGTGCCGTGGTAGTGGGTGAGCCTCTTGTCTCCCAGCTTCCAGCAGAGATAGACCTCTCGTCCCTCGAGATGGGAGGGGAAGTCCACCAGGGCCGGCTGCACGCCCTTGGGCACGGCGCCGAGGTCCACGATCTTCTGCATCCACTCGTTGATGCCCGCGGCCAGGAATTGGAGTTGGGAGCGTTCGATCACGGCGGCCGCGGGATCGGAATCATCCTCCTGCAGGCGGCGCAGGGAGGCGGTCTTCACTTCCGCTTGGGCCGTGAGCTCGGCCACGGCCTCGAAGATGCCCTCCAGGCTGGGGATGACGGCCTCGGCCTCCGAAACCGTGAAGAACTTCACGCGGGCGCTGCGCTACTCGGCCAGGACCGCCGCGCGGAGGAACTCGCGGTTGAGTCTCGCGATATTGGAGACGTTGATGCCCTTCGGGCAGGAGGCCTCGCACTCGTACTCGTTGGTGCAGTGGCCGAAGCCCTCGGCGTCCATCGCCTCGCGCATCGCGAGCACGCGCTTCTCCCGCTCGGGCCGGCCCTGCGGGAGCAGGGCGTACTGGGAGACCTTGGCCGCCACGAAGAGCATCGCGGAGGCGTTCGGGCAGGCCGCGACGCACGCGCCGCAGCCGATGCAGGAGGCGGCGTCCATCGCCTTCTCCGCGTTCTGCTTGGGGATCAGGATGGCGTTGGCGTCCTGGGCGTTGCCGGTCGCGACCGAGACGAAGCCGCCGGCGGCCTGGATGCGGTCGAAGGCGGAGCGGTCCACGACCAGGTCCTTGAGGACCGGGAAGGCCTTCGCGCGGAAGGGCTCGATGGTGATCGTGTCGCCGTCCTGGTAGCGGCGCATATGGAGCTGGCAGGAGGTCGCGGCCTTGTCCTTGCCGTGGGCCTGGCCGTCGATCATCAGCGCGCACATGCCGCAGATGCCCTCGCGGCAGTCGTGGTCGAAGCTGATCGCGTCCGATCCCTTGGCGACGAGCTCCTCGTTGAGGATGTCGAGCATCTCCAGGAAGGACATGTCGTTGGTGACGTCCGCGATCTTGTACTCGACGAACCCGCCGTCCGACTGCGCGTCCTTCTGGCGCCAGACCTTCAATGTGAGGTTCATGCGTAGTTCCTTTGCGCGATATGGACGTTCTCGAAGGTCAGGGGCTCCGTGTGCCGCGCGGGATCCTGGCCTTCGCCGTTGTGCTCCCAGACCGCGACGTGGCTGAAGTTCGCGTCGTCGCGCTTGGCCTCGCCGTCCTCGGTCTGGTGCTCCTCGCGGAAATGCCCGCCGCAGGACTCTTCGCGCAGCAGGGCGTCCTTGGCCAGAAGCTCTCCGAACTCGAGGAAATCGGCCACGCGGCCGGCCCGCTCCAGGGTCTGGTTGAACGACTCTCCGGACCCGGTGACCGAGACGGTCTTCCAGAACTCCTCGCGGATCCGGGGGATCTGCGAGAGGGCCTCCTTGAGGCCCTTCGCGTTTCGGCCCATGCCGACGTTCTCCCACATGACCTTCCCCAGCTGGCGGTGGAAATCTTGGGGAGTGCGCTTGCCGCCGGACGACAGGAGCTTCTTGGTGCGCGCGGTGACCGAGGACTCCGCCTCGCGGAAGGCGTCGTGGTCGGTCGTCACCTTGCCGAGTTTGGCGCCGGCGAGATAGCCGCCCAAAGTGTAGGGGATCACGAAGTAGCCGTCGGCCAGGCCCTGCATTAGGGCCGAGGCGCCGAGCCGGTTGGCCCCGTGGTCGGAGAAGTTCGCCTCGCCCAGGCAGAACAGGCCCGGGACGGTGGTCATCAGGTTGTAGTCGACCCACAGTCCGCCCATGGCGTAGTGGACGGCGGGATAGATGCGCATCGGCGCCTGGTAGGGGTCCTCGTCGGTGATGTGGTGGTACATGTCGAAGAGGTTGCCGTACTTCTCGGCGATCTTGTCCTTGCCCAGGCGCTTGATGGAGTCCTGGAAGTCGAGGAAGACCGCCAGGCCGCCCCGCGCACCGCGTCCGTCGTCGGTCATCTGCTTGGCCGCGCGCGAGGCGATGTCGCGGGGGACGAGATTGCCGAAGGCGGGGTACTTGCGCTCCAGGTAGTAGTCGCGCTCGCTCTCCGGGATGTCCTGGGGCTTGCGCGCGTCGCCCTTCTTCTTCGGGACCCAGATGCGCCCGTCGTTGCGCAGGGATTCGGACATCAGGGTGAGCTTGGACTGGTGCGCGCCCGCGACGGGGATGCAGGTCGGATGGATCTGCGTGAAGCAGGGGTTGGCGAACGCGGCGCCCCTCTTGTGCGCGCGCCAGGCCGCGGTCACGTTGCAGGAGTTGGCGTTGGTGGAGAGGTTGAACACGTTGCCGTAGCCGCCGGTGCACAGCAGGACGGCGTCGCCCCAATACTTCTCGGCCGCGCCCGTCACGAGGTTGCGGCAGACGATGCCGCGGGCGACCCCGTCGACGACGACCAGGTCGAGCATCTCGCGGCGGGGGAACATCTTGACGGCGCCCGCGCCGACCTGGCGCAGCAGAGCCGAGTAGGCGCCGAGCAGCAGCTGCTGGCCGGTCTGGCCGCGCGCGTAGAAGGTGCGCGAGACCTGCGCGCCGCCGAAGGAGCGGTTGTCGAGCAGGCCGCCGTACTCGCGCGCGAACGGCACGCCCTGGGCCACGCACTGGTCGATGATGGCGTTGCTGACCTGGGCCAGGCGATAGACGTTGGACTCGCGCGCGCGGAAGTCTCCGCCCTTGACGGTGTCGTAGAACAGCCGCCAGACGGAGTCGCCGTCGTTCGGGTAGTTCTTGGCCGCGTTGATGCCGCCCTGGGCCGCGATGGAGTGCGCGCGGCGGGGGGAGTCCTGCACGCAGAAGGCTTCCACGTTGTAGCCGAGCTCGGCCAATGATGCGGCCGCCGAGGCGCCCGCGAGACCCGTTCCCACGACGAGGACTTTATGCTTCCTCTTGTTGGCCGGGTTGACGAGCTTCAGTTCGAAGCGGTGCTTGTCCCATTGATCCTCGATGGGGCCGGTGGGGACTTTGGAGTCGAGCTTCACTGCGCACCTCCCTTGGCCGCGCAGCAGGCCATGTCATGGTGGAAGAATCCGAAGTAGATGGGAAGGCTCGCGAAGCCCACCGAGATCGCGACCGCGAAGAGCAGCCCCAGCTTCCTGAACATGGGCGTGTATCGGGGATGGCTGACGCCGAGGGTCTGGATGGCGCTCTGAACTCCGTGCGACAGGTGCAGGCCGACGCCCGCGACGGCCAGGATGTAGAACCCCGCGTACAGGGGGTTCTTGAACCAGCCGGTCACGTGAGCGAAGAGGTCGGGGCCCTTCGAGCCTCCGACCTCGAACTTCAGCGTGGCGACGTGGATGACGATGAAGGCGAGGATGAGCGCGCCGGTCGCCGCCATGGTGCTGGAGCCGGGAGTGCGCGCGCCTTTGCCCTGATAGACCTCGTAAGCCACGGGCCGCGCGGCCATGTTGGCGAACTTGGCCCGGATGGTCAGCGCGATGTGCAGCAGGAAGAGCGCGGCCAGGCCGATCTCCGCCAGCGGCAGGAACGGGTTGCTCTCCAGCGCCTCGGCGTAGTGGTTGAAGGCGTTCGCGCCGCCGAACATGAACATGTTCCCGGCGAGGTGGGTGATCAGGAATCCGCAGAGGAGGAATCCGGCCAGCGCGATCATGACCTTCTTGCCGATGGAGGATTCGAGGAACTCGAAGAGCCGGCAGGAGCACTGGCAGCAGCAGGTTTTGGCGGCGTTCATGCGCCAATTCTATCACCTTTACAGTCCCCGCGTGAAACGCTATCCTCGCCGAATGATCGCGACCCTCCTGCTTGCCGCGTCGGTCGTGCTTGCCGCCGAGCCGGTCCGCAATCCCGACACCTTCACCGTCCTCGAGGTCGGCGAGGTCGGCAGTCTTGACCCGGTGTTCCCCTACGACGCCTCGAGCCAGTCCGTCATCCAGAACGTCTACGAGACCCTGATCGCCTTCAAGGGCGCCTCGCTGTCCGAGTTCGAGCCTCGCCTCTCGCAGAAGGTCCCGAGTCAGGCCAACGGCCTCGTCTCCAAGGATGGGCGCACCTATCGCTTCCCGATCCGCAAAGGCGCCAAGTTCCAGGACGGGACCGAGGTCGCGCCCGAGGACGCGCGCTACTCGCTTCTGCGCTTCATGATCACCGACCGCTCCGGCGGGCCCTCGGCCCTGCTCTTGGAGCCCATCGCGGGCGTGCCCGTCACGAGGAACTCATCGGGAACCGTCACGCTGGATTTCGCCGCCCTCGAGAAGCGCGTGCGCGTCGAGGGCCGCGACCTCGTCGTGGAACTGCCGAGACCGTTCGGGCCGTTCTTGTCGGTGATGGCGCGCTGGTCGTACGTGGCGCCCAAGGCCTGGTGCGTCGCTCACGGGGAGTGGGACGGGACGGCGGCGACCTGGCGGAACTTCAACGACCCGCCCAAGGAGAAGTCCCACCTCTTCGAGCATATGAACGGCGCGGGTCCCTTCAAGCTGGCGCGCTGGGACCGCTCCGGCCGCTACGTCCTGCTCGAGCGCCATGACGCCTACTTCCGCGGCCCCGCCAAGCTCAAGCGCGTGCTCATCAAGTCGGTGCCCGAGCTCAACACCCGCAAGCTGATGCTGCAGGCCGGCGACGCCGACCTCATTGAGACCCCGCGCCCCTACGCGTCCCAGCTCCAGGGCCTGCCGGGCGTCGTCCTGCTCGACGGCCTGAAACGGCTGGCGACGGACCCGGCGCTTTTCTTCACGGTCAAGCTCAACCCGATCGCCAATCCCGACATCGGCTCGGGCAGGCTCGACGGCGACGGCATCCCGACCGACTTCTTCGCCGACCCGGACGTGCGCAAGGGCTTCTCCTATGCCTTCGACTACGACGCGATCCGGCGCGACACATTTAAGAACACGGCCGTGCGCGCGCTGGGACCGATCCCGCCCTGGATCCCCGGTTCCGACAAGAATCAGCCCCGCTACGAGTACGACCTCAAGAAGGCCGAGGAGCACCTGCGCAAGGCTCACGGGGGGCGGCTCTGGGAGAAGGGCTTCCGATTCACGCTGACCTACAACACCGGCGGCGAGGTCCGCGAGGCCGCGGCTCAGATCCTGAAGAAGGGCGTCGAGCGCCTCAACCCCAAGTTCCGCATCGACCTGCGCGGGGTGGATTGGGCGAACTTCGTCGACAAGGCCCAGCGCCGCCTGATGCCGATCTTCGCGCGCGGCTGGATCGCGGATTACCCCGACGCCCATAACTTCATCTACGCCTTCTATCATTCCCAGGGCCGTTATCCCTCGGCCCAGGGCTATGCGAATCCCGAACTGGACGCCATGATCGAGAAGGCGGTCATCGAGCCGTCTTCCGTCAGGCGGGCGGCGATGTACAAGAAGATATTGGCGAAGGGATATGAAGAGGCTCCGGCCGTCTTCACGGTCCACCCGTCGGGCGTCTACGGGATGAGGGAATGGGTGCGCGGCTTCGTGGACAACCCCGTCAACATGGGCATCTACTGCTACCCGATCGAGAAGAAGTGATGGTGCGCGCCGAGCGGGCGAAGAAGATCGTCGCGGGCCTGCGCAAGCTCTACCCCGAGGCGAAGTGCGAGCTGGACCATTCCAGCGCGCACGAGCTCCTCTTCGCGACCATCCTCTCCGCGCAATGCACGGACGCGCGGGTCAACAAGGTCACGAAGACCCTCTTCGCGCGCTGCAAGACCGTCGCGGACTACGCGCGCGCCGACCCGACGGTGCTCGAGTCCATCATCCACAGCTGCGGCTTCTACCGTTCCAAGGCCAAATCGATCATCGAGACCGCTCAGGCCCTCCTCAAGCGCTTCGGCGGGCAGGTCCCCGGCGAGATGGAGCAGCTGCTGACCCTGCGGGGCGTGGCGCGCAAGACCGCCAACGTAGTCCTCGCAGACGCCTTCGGCAAGGCCGAGGGCATCGCCGTCGACACGCACGTCAAGCGCCTGGCCTACCGGATGGGGCTCACGGACGAAGCGGACCCGGCGGACGTGGAGCGCGACCTGATGGCCTGCGTGCCGAGGAAGGACTGGATCGACTTTTCCCACGGGATGATCTGGCACGGCCGCCGCGTCTGTAAGGCCGCCCGCCCCGCCTGCGACGCCTGCGCGCTGCGTCCGCACTGCCCTCAACGGGGCCTGGACGCCGACTAGTGGTCCAGCCAGACCACGAGGACGCCCCGCTCCTCGCCGGGGAAGCGGAAACGGTATGCAACAACGCCGGCCTCCGCCTGGAGGCGGGTGGGACGTCCGCCCTCGCAGCGCCGCAAGAACTCCGTCATCTTGGCGTAGGCGCGGTAGGCCGCCTTCCGCGTGCCGCGGCCCGGATCGCCCTCGCCGATGCCGTCATAGATCAGCCCCGTGCGGTCGAAGAAATCGTCGTCTTCCGGATCCATGAAGCCCTCATCGATGCCCCAGGCCCAGAAGACTTTCTCAACGCCCTCGGCCAAGGCGGTGACGTAGCGCCGCACCACCTCGGAAGCCTGGTCGCGCTCGGTCTGCTCCGGCATCCTTCCCGGCCTGCCGCTATAGGTCCCCATCTCGGTGATCCAGATGGGAGTGTCCTTGAACCCGTGGCGCTCCAAGTCCGTCCTCAGGCGATCCAGCGCGGGGGCAAGATCCCTCCACTCTCCGACGCCGCCGAACCAGTGCATGTCGACGATGTCGAGATACTTGCCGCCCAACTCCCTCAGGATGGGTAAGGTTTCCCGTTCGTAGGCCCGCGCGGTCCGGCCATACGGCAGGTGCAGTCCGCCCACCAGCACCTGCGCCTTGGGATTCGCCTCCTTGATGGCCGTGTAGGTGACGCGCATAAGATCGGCGTAGCCTTCCCGCCCCCGCGGCGGCTCGTTGTCGACCTGCCAGTGCCTCGCCCGCGGATAGCGGCGCACAGCCGCCTTCACCCACCGCGCGTAGGCCTCCGGGTCCTTGGGCCGGTACGAGGTCCCCTCCAGGTAGCCTGTGACGTCGAACTTCTTGTGCCCGCTGGGCCTCTTGACGTGGGGCATCCCGGCCCGCTTGACCATCCCGTCGTGGGCGACGGTGATGTTCTTCAAGGCCATCAGACTGTCAGGCAGCCGCCGGAAGTAGTCGTCGAATGGCCGCCAGTCGTACTCGTCTTTGAGGAGGTCCGGCTGGCCCATCACCCACATGAGGTAGAGCCCGCCGCGGTCCCAGTCGGCCCCCAGCTCATGGGCGCAGGAGTAGTCGGGACTGCCGTCGGCTCCGGAGCAGAGGGCTGGGTGAAAGCCGAAGGGCGAGCGCTCCGGCGTCAGGTTCCGGCGAGCGGGAAACTTCCCTTCGACCACCCATACCGGCTCGCTGCCCGCCTCGAGAGAAACGCGCCCGTCCTCCGCGCGCAGCATGCCCTTCTCGGAGACCTGCACGGCGTCGATCACGGAGACCTCGCGGGTCATGACGGCAAGACTAATCGTGCGCGGTGGGACCGCCGCCCGCAGGCGCCGACGACGTACCCCGGCCTCCCCTCCCGCCAAAGCCTCCAGCTTCCGGAAAGCCTCATCAATCCGGGGGCAGGCGCGCTCGCAATCGCGGGCCCGCACCAGCCGCATCAGGTCGCCGGCCTCCTCGCGCGGGAGCGCGGGATCGATGTCAGCGCCCTCGCCGAGCAGCGAAGAGGCCCAGTCCATGAGCGCCCGGTGGCGCTCGGTCATGTCGGCCTCGGTGGTCGAAGAAGCCCTGACCTCACCCCGGATGCGGTCGACCGCGTCGGGATCTGCCGCCCCCGCCGCCGCGGCGAGCGGCCACAGAACGAGCAGCGCACATCGCACGGAGAAACGGTTCACCCCGCGAATTAACGAAGTAGGAAAAATTAGCCCGCTTTCGGCCGTGACCACACTCATAGGCACGAGGGTAGCCATTCTCTCCGGACTAATCAAGGGCGCTGTTCTGCACTGTTCTGCACGGCCCCGTCTACCTCCGCGACGCGCTGGACGACCTCGTCGCGCATCTATGCGCGTAACGACGAGCACCCGGCTTAAGCGACCGGCATTGGGGTTAGCGCAGCATCGGCGTGGCCCTGCTCGGGTCCACCGGTGTGCCTGATTCCTCGGAGGATTCGGGGCGTTGAGATTCATGCGTAGTGCTTTGCGGCGAACGACCGCAGCGCTGAGCACCCTCTGGCGTCAGACGCAACGAAGCCAGCAGATGCGCCACATTCGGCCAGTAGCGATCGAAGTCCCTGCCGGGGGCAAGGTAGGTCAGACTGTATATCCAGGATTGGTTCTTGCGGAGCGCAAAAACCACGGTCTTCTGACGCAAGACCGCGTTGAACTCCGGGAATCTGGATGCATTCTTGATTATCATTTTGGGCCACTGATAGACGTAACCGAACGTCTTGGTCGGGCCGAGAGACATCGTCCCAATGTATTCTGAGCAATCGGCGTACGAGAAGAGGAGCGGCGGCTTGCCCACGCGAAAACTCGCGCAGTCCATCGCTCTCCGGTAGTCCGTGAGGTTCGTCGGAATGAGGTCGGCACGCCCTCCTGGGGTAGCGGCCTCCTCGCGGTAGCGGCGTTGCGCGTTCACGAACTCAAGTTCGACGTGAGCCCATCCGCTCGTGTTGTGAGGGGCCTCACTCCAGGTATGGTCGAGATATACATCGATTATGCACCGTTGGCCGTCGCTCATAGTGGGACGGATTTTCACGCTCCAGCCAGCCGGATAGTCGAATGAGATCGCCGAGTTCGAGTGCTGGGCGTAGACCGACTTACCTCCGGGCCCGAGCTTGACGCAGGTGTAAGGTTGTATTGAGTTTGAGCTACTGGTCTTTTGAGCCACAGTGCCCGCGGGACAGGTGGACCATCCATCCGGCCCAGGACCAGGGGTGTCGCCGTTGGGGCCTTTTCCCGGTTCAGTAAAGGCCAAGGGAGGTGCGGCCAAGATCACCATTAGACTGATAGGGAGAAAGACAGCGCCGAGGGAAAATGGGACTGCGCCAATAGGGCGCTTCCTAGTGATTAACATGTGATCGAAGTGTATCTATTACAAGGTACGACGAGCGCGAGGCGTTCGGCGAGCATTTCTCCCGGGAATAATCCAGCCGAAACTCGCGCCGGTGCGGGCCGCTATGGTTTCTTCCCGAGCGAGGCGAGGAAGTCATGCACGGCGGCGCCGTAGGCGTCGCCCGTGTCCAGGAATCCTTCATTGTGATTTCCTTTCAGGTCCACGAAGCGCTTGGGCCCGCCGGCGGCGGCGAAGTTGCGCCGGGCCATCTCGTAGGGCACGATGTCGTCCTGGGGGCTGTGCATGAACAGGGTCGGGATCTTCACGCCGGGAAGTTTGGAGAGATTGTCGAAGCGGGTTCGGATGAGGCGTCTGGGAAACCAAGGCAAAACGAGTTGGGCCATGTCGGCAATGGAGGTGAAGCCGCTGTCCACGATCAGGCCGGCGGCGGGCGCGCGCGACGCGAGTTCGACGGCCGCGCCGGCGCCGAGCGACTCGCCGTAGAGAACGAGGCGGGAGGCCGGCATGCCTTTGGCCGCGGCGAGCCAGTCGCGGGCGGCCTGGGCGTCGCGGTAGAGTCCGGCTTCGCCGGGCCGGCCGGAGCTCTCGCCGTAGCCGCGCCAGTCCACCCAGAGCTGGGCCGCCCCGGCCGCATGGAAGATCCGCATCTTCTCGACGCGATCTGAGAGGTTTCCGCCGTTGCCGTGCAGGCAGAGCAGGACCGGCGCGTCCGCGCGCGCCGCGGGGATGAACCAGGCGCGCAGGCTCACGCCGTCCGTGGCCGTCAGCCGGACTCTCTCCCACGCAAGACCAAGGGTCCCGGGATGGGCGGCGAGAGTCCGAGAGGGGAAGTAGATCATCGCGCCCTCGAACCAGCGCAGGAAGACCCAGAGGAGGCAGACCCCGACGGCGGCCCAGACGAAGGGGTGCGCCTTCACGGCGTCACTTCCACTTGATCGTGCAGCCGATGGCGTGGGTCTCGGGCACGCGGACGGGGCGTCCGGCGACGAGGTCGTCCAGCGCGTCGCGCAGGTAGGGCCTCTCGACTTTCTTGCGGGTCCTGTAGTTGTTGTCGTCGTCGACCGCCCCCGTGTAGGCGAGCCGGAGGTCTCGATCGAAGACGAAGAGGTGGGGCGTGTGGGTCGCGCCGTAGGCCCGAGCGACCTCCTGGCTCTCGTCGTGCAGGTAGGGGAAGGGGAATCCCTTCTCCTTCGCCCGCTTCTTCATCTCCTCGAAGGAGTCGTCGGGATACTTCGCCGCGTCGTTCGAGCTGATCGCGGCCATGCCCACGCCCTTCGCTTTATAATCCGTGAAGGCCGAGATGAGCCGGTCCTCATTCATGATCACGTACGGGCAGTGGTTGCACGAGAAAACCACGATCGTCGCCTTGGCCCCCTTGACCGACTCGAGTGTGTGCGTCTTTCCGTCCACGCCCATCAGGCTGAACGCCGGGGCCTTGTCTCCGAGTTGCATGAGGGCCCCCTACTTCTTTTGGAACTGGGTGATGTCTTGGAAGGTGATGCCGGCGCCGACGACCCGGCCGTGGGGGTCCTGGATGAGCAAAGTCGAGTAGCCGAGGACGCGGGTCTCGCCTTTGTTCTTCCAGGCGAGGTCCTTGCGCTTGACGGTTTCCTTCTTGACGAGCGTGTCCATGAGAAGCTCGGCCATCGCGGGGATGGACAGCAGGGCCTGGTCCGCGGGTTGGTTCAGGGGGATGTCGTCGGGCAGGCCCAGGATGCGCTTGGCGGCCGGATTGCAGAGCATCAGGCGGCCGTGGGTGTCGATGGCCAAAAAGCCGCCGCCCAGGTTCTCCAGGATGCTGGCGTTGTGCGCCGTGACACGGTCGACGGTGCCCTCCAGGCGCAACGCGCGCAGGGACATGGACGCCGCTTGGCAGGCGGCCGCGGCCAACGCGAGGTCGGTTTCGTTGAACGGCCCGCCGCGCTTGTTGATCAGTTCGAGGACCCCGACGAGGTCCAGGCGGTCGAAGAGGGGAAGGGCCATCACGGTCTTGGTCTTGAATCCGGTGGCCTCATCCATCTCCTTGGAGAAGCGCGCGTCGGAGTAGGCGTCGTCGACGATCAGAGGTTCGCGGTACTTCGCCACCCAGCCGCAGAGGCCCTTGCCCGAGTCGATGAGCCGGGACTCGACGTTCTGTCCGGCGGCGCCGAGCGCCGAGCGCGCGACCAACTGGCCCTGCTTGGGGAGGAAGACGAAGCAGGTCGCGGCCTCGCAGTCGATGGCGGCCGCGAGCTTGTCGGCGACCCTCGCCCAGACGCGGTCGTCGTCGGGCTCCTTGACCGTTGTGAGGAACGAGATCAGGCCGCACAGCGACTCGAGCGGACCTCTTGGAAGCGGGCTCATCTCCGGACCCCCTTCTCGCCCGCTTCGAGCACGAAGGCCCGGATCCCCGCGGCCGCGGCCTTCGCCAGGTCCCGGCGGAAGGCGGGGTCGTTGAGGCGGGCCTCCTGATCGGGAAAGATCATGTGGGCGTTTTCGATGAGGACGGCGGGCACGGCGGAGAGGCGAGCGACGAGCAGATTGCCCCACTGCAGTCCCTCGTCCGGCAGAGGCACCTTGTCTTTGTAGGCGGCGTGCAGCGCGCGCCCGAGGGCCAGGCTGTGCGGATGATAATAGAAGACGGTGAAGCCGCGGGGCTTGGCGAATGGGTTGGCTCCGTCCCGCAGCGCGTTGTTGTGGAGGCTCACGAAGAGATCGGCGCCGCGCTCCACGGCCTGCCGCGGTCGGTCGTTGAGCGAGACTTCGTCCGTCGTCGTCGAGCGCGTGACCAGGACGAGGGCCCCGTCACGCGCGAGGAGCTCGGCCAGAGACTGCGAGATCGCGTAGTTGGCGTCCATCTCCCGGGTCCCCAGCGGGCCCGTGGCCCCCGGCGCCGAAGGCATATGCCCGGGGTCGAGCATCACTTTCAGCCCCGCGAGGGGTTTGGCCGGGTTCGGGCGCGGGGGGCGGCGCAGGTCCAGCTTCAGCGAGGCGCCGGCGTCGTAATGGGCGTTCCAGCCCCACACCCGGCGCCCGGGCTTCAGCCGGACGCTCACGACGACGACGTCCGACGCTTCCTGGCGCCAGCGGACTTCGTCGACGAAGTCGGAGTCGCCCTCGTAGGTCACCCAGTTCGTGTGGCCCACGGCCGAGAAGATCCTTAAAGTCAGGCCGTCCAGGGCCTCGTTCTCCTCGACCGTGAAGGGAACGCGTTCGGTCAGCGAGATCCTGATCGCCGCGCCCGACGGGTCTCCGGTCACCCCGATGTTGCCCGTCACCGCGCGCGGGGGCGCCGCGCCCGTCGAGAGGTCCACGTCCTTCGCGTCGATCCAGCCCGAGAGGGTCGAGCCGAGGGCCACGCGCACGAAGCCGTTCTCCCGGCCGGTCGCCAGGAAACGGGTGCCCGCCTGGGGGAAGAGCAGGAAGCCGTTGTTGGGGCCCGTCTTGACGTTGGCGAAGCCAGCGGGGTTCGGCCGGACCACGGCGACCGCCGGCGTCCGCGCGGACGCCGAGACGCGGGCCGCCGCCTTGACGCGCAGCGGCGACCAGCCCGAGCCGAGTTCGTACTCGACCGCGTCCGGGCCGAATTCCTCGCCCGGCCGGATTTGCTGGGAGGACTCGTACAGTCCGGGGGCGGCGTGGACCTCGCGCATCTCGCGCCAGGCGCCCTTGCCCACGCGGAAGCGCGCGCGCTGCCGCCGGGTCGCTTTCATGCGGACCGTCCACCAGTCGCCGGCGCGCAGTTCCAGGTCCGACTTGGGGGACAAGGAGGAGGCATCGATGGCGGGTCGGCCGTCCGGCAGAGGCGCGGCCGGCCCCGGGACGAGGATGCTGCGCTCGGCGGTCACGGTCCCCGAGGCGAGCGCCAACTCGGCGCGAAAGGTGAAGGTCCCCGCGGAGATCGGCAGCCAGGCGAGGAAGCCTCCGTCCTTGTGCACGGTCACGGTCTGACCGTTGATGGCGAAGGGGGCCTTGGGGTCGGCCACGTTGCCGAAGATGAACTCCGCCTCGGCCTGGACGCTCAGGCCCTCGGGAGGCCAGACGAAGGTGATGGGCTCGGTGGAGACGCGGGGCGGGTGGAGCGGGACGACGGGCTCGTCTTTGGCTTTCCGGGCGGGGGCGGCGGCGGCGGGGAGGCCGAGG
>Ga0154727_1117_pt9 | contig 18333 bp, 18 predicted proteins | sample Rifle2008BG16ft_FD_105735 | JGI IMG/M metagenome (GOLD analysis project Ga0154727, IMG submission 105735) | Elusimicrobia bacterium RBG_16_66_12 | reverse complement strand
GATGATCTCCCGGCGCCGGGAGATCATCCGCCGCATCGATGAGAAGCTGCGCGTCTCACGCGCGGTCAAGCCCATGGCGCCGCCCGCGAACGCCGTCCTCTCCCCGTTCTTCCACACGCTCATCGTCGACGAGGCGGCGCTGACGGTCTCGAAGGCCGAATTCGCGCGCGCGGTGATGGCCGAGGGTGCGAGGCTCAACCCGGATTATCCCACCGTCGTCGTCGAGTGGCCCTGGGCCAAGCCGTACTTGAGGGAAGATTCAAGCTCGCCCAACGCGATCGCGTTCCGGGACAGCGCCGTCAACATCCTCTTCACGGAACGCTTCAGCGACGCCGACGCCGACGACGTCGCCGCCTGTTTCCTCAAAGTCGAATCCGTCTTCGCCCGCCGGTAGCCGCTCCTAGTCCGCGCTTTCGAAGACGTCCTTCCGGTATATCTGGACGGACGTGCGCCACTCCGCGGACTTCTCGCCGTCCTTGAGGACCGGGAGCTCGACCGGGAAGACGCGCAGGACGGTGACGGCATCGGCCCACCAGAAGCGATCTCCGGAACGACTGGCTTCGCCGTAGAGCAGGGCGAACTCGCCGGCCAGCTTCTCGTAGGTCTTCTCGCGGGAGAACTTGGCGTCGTAGACCGCCTGGATCTCGACGAGGCGGCCCTTGCGGAACCCCAGATGCAGAATCTGGACCTTCCGGGGAAAACGCTTGGCCAGACCTTTTTCCACGCGATAGCGCGTGATATCCCTGCGCTGATCGACGCGGAACGGCCAATCCTGAGCGGGCGGATAGACGCGCCGGACCTCCTCCAAGCCGTCGCCCAGCCGCAGATCGACCAGGTAGCGCTGGATGGGCTGCGTTTCCTCGTCTTCCTGGGCGCGCGCCGCGTCATTGGAGAAGGCGGGCAGCATCAGGAAGGCCAGCAGGAGGGAGCGCACCCGGCCCTCAGCGCCGGCGGCGACGGGTCGCCTGGGCGTAGTAGCGCGGCCCCGCATAGTTGGCGAAGGTCACATGGGCGAGCTTCGTGATCAAGGTCTTCGCTTGGGAGTAGGACTGGTTCTGTCCGGTCAGCACGGTCATCGCGTAGTCGCCGTTGGGCGTCAGGAAGACGGCCGAGTCGTGGCAGGCCTGGCGCAGAAGGCCGGTCTTGTGCGCGATCTCCCAGCCGACGGGCAGGCCCTTGGCGAGCCTCGAGGGCACGGCCTTCGGACGCTTGAGGATCTCCATCATGAACTCGCTGGAAGCCTTGTCCACGGCCTCGCCCTTGTAGATCTTCTCCAACAGCATCGTCATCTCGCGCGCGGTCGTGTAGTTCTCGTGCGCCACGCGCCCGCCCTTGATGCTCATGCCCTCTTCGTAGATGCCCGTATAAAGGAGGCCGATGCGCGGAAACTGCTGCTGCACGTACCCCAGGCCCAGCCGCTCCAGGATCATCTTGGTCGCGGTGTTGTCGGACTCGTTGATCATGTACATCAGCAGGTCGCGCACCGCGAGTTTCGTGCCGTCGGGGCGCCACTTCAGCGAGCCCGAGCCGCCCACGCGGTTGCGCCGGGAAATCGCCAATCTCTCGTCAAGGGAAAGCTGCCCATCCTTCATCTTGTAGAAAGCAGCGATCATGATCGGGACCTTGATGAGACTGGCCGCCGGGAAGAGGTCGTCCGGGTGGTGCATCCAGGTCTTCCCGGAGCGCAGGTCGCTCAGGAAGATGGAGACGCGGCCCGGATAGCGCGCCGAAAGGTTGTCGAGCTGGGAGGTCATCTTGTCCCAGGCGGCGGCGCGCGCGTCGGGCTTGATCTCCAGGGCGGCCGCAGGCCCGATCGACGCGCCGGCCGCCTGCGCAGTCGGAGGAGGGGCCATCTCCACGGCGGACGGCGGCCAGGGCGCGCGCGCGGCCGGAGCCGGGATGTCGGCGACCTCCACGTCGTCCTCGGGGCGCCCGTTCTCCTCGGACCAGTCCAGGCGGTAACCCAGGCCGTAGGACATCCCCACCACGACGAGGGCGGCGAACAGTAGGAGGTCGGCCCCCTGAGAGCGCAGGGCGGCCCAGCGGACGTCGCGTTTGACGACGATGCGGGTCATAGGGATGATGCCTTCTTAAGGATAACAGACGCGTCGTCCCGCCGCCAGGGGCGGCGGGACGACGCCCCGTTCAGTGCGTCTTGACCGGCGGATTCTTGGAGAAGGCGAGCTTGTCGTTGGCGGTGTCGACCTCGACATAGATGGTCGACCCCGGCTCGAATTTCTTCATCAGGAGCTCCTCGGAGAGGGGATCCTCGATCGAGCGCTGGATGGTGCGCGTCAGCGGCCGGGCGCCGTAGTTGACGTCGAAGCCGTTCTTGATCAGGTACTTCTCGGTCTCCTCGGAGAAAAGGATCTTGTAGCCCTGGGCCTCGATCTTCGCCTTCACCCGTCCAAGCATCAGCGTCAGGATCTGCGTCATCTCCGCCTCATTGAGCGGATGGAAGACGATGATGTCGTTGACGCGGTTGATGAACTCGGGGCTGAAGACGCGCTTGACCTCTTCCATGACGGTGTCCTTCATCTTCTTGTAGTCGCGCTCGTTCTGGTCGGCCGTGTCGGCGACGGCGAACCCGAGGGACTTGCCTTTGGAAATCAGCCGCGCGCCCACGTTGGAGGTCATTAGGATGATGGTGTTCTTGAAGGACACCTTGTGGCCCAGGTTGTCGTTGAGGATGCCGTCTTCCATGACCTGCAGGAGGATGTTGAAGACGTCCGGGTGGGCCTTCTCGATTTCGTCCAAAAGAACCACGGAATACGGCTTGCGCCTGACGGCCTCAGTGAGCTGGCCGCCCTCTTCGTAGCCGACGTATCCCGGAGGCGCTCCGATCAGGCGGGAGACCGCGAACTTCTCCATATACTCGGACATGTCGACGCGGGCCATCGCGTCCTCGTTGCCGAACATGAACTCGGCCAGCGCGCGGGCCAGCTCCGTCTTGCCCACGCCGGTGGGGCCGAGGAACATGAAGGAACCGATTGGTTTTTTCGCATCCTTCAAACCCGCGCGCGCGCGGCGGATGGCCTGGGAGATCGTCCTGATCGCCTCTTCCTGGCCGATCACGCGCTTATGGAGGTTCTCCTCCATGTGCACGAGCTTCTCGGTCTCGGATTCGGTCAGCGCGGTCACGGGCACGCCGGTCCACTTGGCGACCACGTGCGCGATGTCCTCTCCGGTGATGACCGGGGTGGACTGATCCCGCTTCTCGCGCCACTTCTTCTTGGCTTCCTCGAGGGCCTTGCGCAGTTCCTTCTCCTTATCGCGCAGGCGGGCGGCCTTCTCATACTCCTGGCCGGAGATGGACCCGGACTTCTCCTTGACCACCTTCTCGATCTCGGCCTCCTTGTCCTTGAACTGGGGCGGCGTGGCCGAGGACTGCAGGCGGGCGCGCGAGCCGGCCTCGTCGATGAGATCGATGGCCTTGTCCGGCAGGAAGCGCTCGGAGATGTAGCGGTCGGAGAGTTCGGCGGCGGCCTTGAGGGCGGCGTCGTCGTACTTGACCTTGTGGTGCGCCTCGTACTTGTCCTTGAGGCCGCTCAAGATCTCGAAGGTCTCGTCGACCGACGGGGGATCGACGACGATGGGCTGGAAGCGGCGCTCGAGCGCGGCGTCATGCTCGATGTATTTCCGATACTCATCAAGGGTCGTCGCCCCGATGGTCTGGAGCTCTCCGCGCGACAGAGCGGGCTTGATCATGTTCGACGCGTCGATGGCGCCTTCGGCGGCGCCGGCGCCGATGACGGTGTGCAGTTCGTCGATGAAGAGGATGACCGAGCCCTTGGAGCGGCGGATCTCTTCGATGATGTTCTTCAGGCGCTGCTCGAATTCTCCGCGATACTTCGTGCCCGCGACCACCAGAGCCAGGTCGAGGGTCAGAACCCTTTTGTTGAGCAAAATCTCAGGCACGTCGGCCGAGGATATTTTCTGGGCAAGCCCCTCGACGATGGCCGTTTTCCCCACGCCCGGATCGCCGATGAGGACGGGGTTGTTCTTCGTCCGGCGCGCGAGGATCTGGATCATGCGCTCGATCTCGTTGGCGCGGCCGATGACGGGGTCGAGCTTGCCCTCGCGGGCCATGGCCGTCAGGTCCCGGCCGAACTCATCGAGGGTCGGGGTCTTGGATTTGGTGCGGGACGGCGAGCCGGAGCCGGCGGCTTCCTTGCCGCCGCCCTGCTGCTGCTGTTGGCCTTCGCCGAGAAGGTTGAGGACCTCCTCGCGCACGACGTCCAGGCGCAGGCCCAGGTTCTCGAGGACCCGCGCGGCCACGCCCTCCTCCTCGCGGATCAGGCCGAGGAGCAGGTGCTCGGTGCCGACGTAGGAATGCCCCATGTGCTGGGCTTCCTCGACGGCGTACTCGAGGACTTTCTTGGCGCGGGGCGTGAAGGGGATCTCGCCCAGCAGCATCACATTGTCGCCGGTGCCGACGATCTTCTCGATCTCGGAGCGGACGCGGCGCAGGTCCACGCCGAGGTTGGCGAGGACCTGGGCGGCCACGCCCTCGCCCAAGGCGATCAGGCCGAGCAGGATGTGCTCGGTGCCGACATAATCGTGGTTGAGGCGCTTGGCTTCCTCCTGAGCGATGAGGATGACGCGCTGCGCTCTCTCGGTGAATCGGTTCGACATGGTCGTCTCCTGGAAAGCCCCTTCCGCTTGCCTTGGGCGTCATTCTATATATTTTTGGGGCAAGGAGGCTTTACCGATTTTTTAGACTCCCGTAATGACTTTTCGGCGTTCTGGGGCTACACTGCGGAGACTTGGGGGGGACCAAATGAGGAACGCTCTCTTCGCCTTGGCCATACTCGTGCCGGCGCTGGTCCGAGCCGATGATCGTCCTTATGCCTTGATCAACGGGCGCTCGGCCGGGACGGCCGCGACGGCCGCCCCCCGAGCGCCCGCGCCCGCCCCCGCCGCCGCGCCCCAGACCAGCGTCGCCGCCGCTCCCGCGACCGAACAGCGGAGCACCTCCAGTTCGAACGTGGTCTGCACGAGCGGCTCCCAGGCCGCGGTCGGCCGGCGCGCGTCGGGCGGACGGCCGCAGGGCCACAAGTCGTTCTGGTCCGGCAAGCGAAGCGCCGACGGAAGCGCCAGCGGAGGCGTGGCGACGACGCCGACGGAAGACCTTCCTCCGCATTTCTCCAAACCGGGGGCCCTCATCCGCACCGAGGGCCAGCAGCCGAAATACGCGAAGGCGGAGGCGGCGCGCACGCACGCCGTCGAGGGCGGATCCTTCGTCAGCATCGACAACAGCAAGGCCCTGGACGTCGGTCGCGCCATGGGTCCGCATCTGGGACCGAAAGACGCCCTCACGACCCCCAACCGCGCCGGCAAGGAAACTTCCGGCGGCAGCTCCATCACGCCGAACTCGACCATCAACATCACGAACAACACCACCACGAACGGCAACCAAAACGGAAGCGGCGGGAAAGGCGATAAGCATGACAACCCGGGCTTCGGCGGAGGGACGGGCTTCGACCCGGCCTTCTGAACTGACGGCCGCGGATTCGCTATTATTGGGGAATGCGCCGCCTCCCCGCGACGGGCATCAACCTCTTCCAGCAGATCTACATCCTCGCGCGCGAGTACAGGGAGCGCACCGGGCAAGAACCTCTCAACCTTTCCCTCGGCAACCCTGACGGCGTGCCTCCAGAGGCCATCCGCCGGCTGAAAGCCCGCTACGCGCAGGACCCCGGCTACGACTATCACACCTACGCCGAGGACAAAGACCTCCACGGCTTCGCCGGCGCGATGGTCGAGCTCCACGGCGGGATCAAGGTCGAGGAGTTCCCCCCCCTGCGCGCGCTGCCCATCGCCGGCATCAAGACCGCCTCCGCCCTGATGCCGCTGGCCTGCGGCCTCCATCTTCCGGACAAGCCCCGCCGCAAGGCCTTCCGCGTCGCCTCCAACCTGCCGGCCTACGACGTCGTCGGGACCTGGAGCGACCCGTATCTCGGCGCCCACCGCACCGTCTGGCCGCTGGTCTCGGCCGACAACATGCGCCTCAACCTCGCGCGGCTCAAAGAGGCGCTCAAAAAAGACGGCACGGACCGCGCGGACCTGATCTTCGTCGTCCGCCCCGGCAATCCCGCGGCGGTGGGAGCCAACCGCTCCGAATGGAAGGAGCTCATCGAGTTCTGCCTGGAGCGGGGCACGCGGCTGGTCAACGACGGGGCCTACGCGGGCTTGGCAGGCGAGAGCACTCACCTGCCGCTGGCTCAGGTCGCCAAGGACTACCCCGAGCTCGAATGGCTGGAGATGTATTCCGTCAGCAAGTCCTTCAACGACCCGGGCGCGCGCCTGGGAGCCCTCGCGGGGTCCAAGGACTTCGTCGAGGACTTCATCCTCGTCAAGGGCAACACCGACTCGGGACCCGTTCCGGGCGTCATGGCCGCCTATGGGGATTTTCTCAAAGACCGGGCTGCGGCGAAAAAAGCCTTGGACGCGATCCGGAATCTCTACGAGAAGCGCCTCGCCTATCTGACCCCCAAGCTCGAAGCCTCAGGCCTGAGGCCCGCGTGCTCGACGGAAGCGGGCTTCTTCACGCTTTGGGAAGTCCCCGAAGCGGTCCTCGGGACGGCCCTGCCCCGCGAGAACCGCGCCGAGGCCTTCAACCGGGCGGTCGTCTCCGCGACGGGGATCGTGGGCGTGCACTTCTCCGGCTTCAGCCAAGACGGAAAGCCTGAGCCCCTGATCCGCTACGCCGTGTGCGCGGACGTGCTGCATAGGGGCTTCCAGACCCGGCTGGAAGAGCGCCTGGCCCGGCTCAAGCCGGCCTACTGAGAGGTCCTACATCCAATCAGGTCGAATGTCCGTCGTCCGCTAGGCCCTTTGTCTTAAACGGCGTCTTACAAGTTCGTGTTATTATAATTCCAACATGGCCACTCCAAACCGATTCTCGCGCAAGATGTCCGCCGTCCTCCTCGCCATCCCCCTGAGCGTCTCAGCTTCGAAGTCCGCAGCCTCCCAGGCGATTGCCCCGAAAATCGGCGCACTGAAGGTCGGCGCGGTCGTGCCGGCCGTCGGTATAGGGTCCATCGGCCTGACGCCTCTTGGCGCGGCGATCGCGCCGACCGCCGCGGCGAACCTCCCCGTCAGCGCCCTGGCGGACGGACGAGAACTGCAGGCCCGGCTGGAGGCGCCCGGCGGCGGCGAAGGCGCCGCGCAAGCCGCGAGCGCGCTCGACGCGTTCTTTTCAGGCAGCCCCGCCGCGGCGCCGGACCACGTCGTCACGACGCCTGACGGGAAATGGATTCTGACCGCGAAAGGAGGAGACGTCCAGTCTTGGGATTCCCAAACGCGCCGGCTCGCTTGGGAGTTCCGCGGCAGTCGGGAAGGGAAGGATGGGCATCGTTCCTACGAGGTCTTTCAGGTCAGCAACGACGGCACGAAGCTCAGCATGGCGCGCTCCTACACGGGCGACGTCTGGGTGCTTGAGACGGGAAGCGGCAAGGTCTCGAACTATCTGAGCGCCCGCATCGACCGCGGCGTAGAGGAGACCGTCATATCCCAAGACGGCTCCCTCGTCGGGCAATCCAATTTCTATGGAGGAGAGGTGTTGGCCGAAGTCGGCACCGGGAAAATATTCCTGCGTCTCCAGCATGCTTCCGGCGTAAGCCCGCACATGCGCTATCGAATGATCGGCTTCAGCCCTGATAACCGCTGGCTTGAAGTGATCGCGTATACGAAGGAACGCCGGTGGGACGTGTCTTTACTGAGGCTGATCTCCCGCGTGCCCCTCATCCGACGAATCCCGAATCTGACCACCTGGGTTAAAGACCTTTTTCATTGAAAAAATAGGCGGGCGGAGACGGGTCCGACGAGCGTCCTTCATGTGGAAATGATAGGCTCAACGGGGGTGGAGGCCGAAGATTTGGGAGGATAGATCATGGACTCTATGGTCATGCTTGTGGATGACGACGTCGATTTTCGCACCCTCGTCGGAGAAGCGCTCGCCGCTGATGGAATCCAGTCGCTTCAGGCAGGGTCAGGAGAGGAGTGCCTTCAGAACGTCAGGAACGGCTTCCGGGGAGTGATTCTCCTGGACATCACTATGACCGGGATGGACGGATGGGAGACGCTCGATATCATGGCAAAAGAGGGTCTGACCAGTGGAAACTCCATCTGCATGCTCACGTCGCGCGAAACGCCTCCCAAGAAAGCGGAGCACCTTGAGCCCTTCGTGAGCGGCTACATCATCAAGTCGGGCTCCTTTTCGACGATCGTCGACAAGGTCAGGGAGTACCTCGAGCTCATGGGACTGCCGACCAGCCAAACCCGAGCAGATTAACCCGCCTACACGGCGCACCTGGACGGGCTACGGCGTTTGATTCTCGTCGGGGAATGCTTTACACTGTATCCACCATGAATCCAGCCGAGACCGCCCTCCCCGTCGAGCCCAGCAGCGCCGATCTCAAGAGCAAGACCCTCCTCGTCATCTCCTCGCCCTCGCCCAAGAAGAAGTTCATCTACCAGCGCCTCAAGGAGCTGGGCCCGAAGATGGTCCTCCTCTCCTCGGAGCCCAACTGGGTCTCGAAGCTGGGCGACGGCCACATCGAGGCCGACCCTCTCGACGAGGTCGCCTGCATGGCCAAGGTCGAGGAACTGGTCAAGACGACGAAGATCGACGGAGTGATCACCTTCTGGGAGAACGCGGTGCCCCTGGCGGCCGCGCTGGCGCAGCGCTTCGGCTGGATCGGGCACGCCCCGCAGGCGGCGCTCAACTCGCGCAACAAGTACCTGACGCGCCAGACGCTGGAGAACGCCAAGCTCGCCAAATATCAGCCCGCCTGGGCGCTCATCAAGAGCCAGGGCGACCTCGAGAAGGCCGCGGCGCGCATCTCATTTCCCCTCGTGCTGAAGCCCGCCTGGGGCGTCAAGAGCCAGTTCGTCGTCAAGCTCGACAGCCTGGATGAGGCGAAGAAGGCCTTCGACTACATCAAGACCAACATGACGCCGGCCTTCGACGCGATCTACAAATACGGCACCGACATCCTGGCCGAGGAATACCTCGACGGCGCGGAGGTCGACGTCGACCTGCTCGTGCAGGGCGGCGAGGTCAAGTTCCACGCCTTCACCGACAACTTCCCGACCAAGGAGCCCTTCTTCGTCGAGACCGGCGACGCGATGCCCTCGCGCCACGAGGACAAGGACCTCTCCGACGTGCTCAAGATGGCCAAGGACGTGGTCAAAGCCCTTGGACTGAGCAACGGAGCTCTTCACCTGGAAGCAAAGATTACTCCTTCCGGGCCCAAACTGATCGAGCTGAACGCACGGATGGGTGGAGATTATCTGTACGACTGGATCAAGACGATCTGGGAGGTCGACCTCGTCGAGGAGGCGTCCAACATCGCCGTCGGCATCCCCTGCCAGCCCAAGCGCCTGAAGGCCCCCCGCTGCCATCTGGTCGGCAAGTACCTGATTCCCGAGCACTCCGGCGTCGTCACCGGCGTCAAGCTCCCGCAGGAGAAGCCGGATCCCCTGAAGGTTCACGACACCACGGTCCAGAAGGAGCCCGGCGACGCCGTGCTGGTGCCGCCGGAAGGCTTCGAGACCATGGGCTGGATCGTCGGCCGCGGCGACACCTACGCCGAGGCCGAGGAGAACCTCGACTCGGCCCTGCGCCAGGTCTCGGTCAACATCGTCCGCTTCGACTCCACGTCCTCGCTGGGCAAGACGCGCCGCAAGAACCGCTTCGGCGCAGCACAGGTCTCCCGCCGCCGCATCCTGCAGTCGGCGCGCATCGAGAAGGTCCGCGGCTTCGACCTCGGCAAGAAAAGCCTGCACGTCGGCATCCTCTGCAACATCTACGACGCCGAGAGCAGCGAGGAGGGCGCGGTCCACTCGGACCTAACCTCCGTCGGCCTGAACATCCAGAAAGCCGTCGAGGCCAAGGGCCATCGCGTGACGTTCTTCGACATGAACGAGACCCCGCTCCCGTTCGAGAAGATCGCCAACGCGAACGTCGACCTGATCTTCAACGTCTGCGAGCGGATCAATAATTCCTCTCTGCTCGAGCCCCATGCGGCCGCGATCCTGGACTGCCTGGGCATCCCGTACACCGGTTCCAATCCTTTGACCTTGGCGCTGTGCATCGACAAGATCAAAGTGAAAAAGATACTCGAGCAGCACGGCTTGCCCACGCCGAACTTCGATTACGTTTTCCAGAAAGATGAGCCGATCCGCGAGGATCTGCGCTATCCGCTGATGGTCAAATTGGCGAACACGGACAATTCGATCGGTATATCCAATGCCTCGGTGGTCTCCAGCCTGAAGGCTCTCAAGGAACAGGTGAGCCATCTGCTGGAAAAGTACAACCGTCCCGTGCTGATCGAGGAGTTCATCGAGGGCGACGAGGTGGACGTGACCATCGTCGGCAACGAATCGCGCGTGAAGGTCCTGCCGCTGTCGCGGTCCATCTTCGATGACCTGCCCAAGGGCGTCTGGGGCATCTACCCCTTCCAGGCCAAATGGTCCGACAACTCGGTCTACGACAAGATCCGCGTCGAGCGCCCGGCCAAGTACAGCCAGAAGCTGACCGCGCTGATCTCGGAGATCTGCCTCGACGCCTACCGCATCTTCGACTGCCACGACTACGCGCGCATCGAGGTCCGCGTCGACCGCTCGGGAAACCCGTACATCCTCGAGATCAACCCGAACCCCTCGATCAGCGTCGGGGACTGCGTGCCGGCCTGCGCCGAGATGATCGGCCAGAACTACGAGGATTTCATCGAGGAGATCATGAAGGAGTGCATCCTCCGATACCGCGCGAAGCCTCCTTACTATCACCTGCAGAGCGCGATGGTGCCCTTCTAGATGCGATGAAGGTCCTCGTCACCGGCGCCTCCGGCTACATCGGCAGCCACGCCTGCCTGGAGCTGCTCCGCGCCGGCCACGAGGTCGTCGGCTTCGACAACCTGTCCAACTCGTCGCAGACGTCCATGGACCGGGTGCGCGGGCTGGCACGCGGGCCCCTGCGCTTCGAGAAGCTCGACTTGCTCGATAAGCCGGGCCTCGAGAAGATCATGGCGCTCGGCTTCGACGCCGTCATGCACTTCGCGGGGCTCAAGGCGGTCGGAGAGTCCGTCGAGAAGCCCGACCTCTACCGGCGCAACAACGTCGACGGCAGCGCGAACCTCCTCGCGGCGATGAAGACCGCGGGCTGCCGCCGGCTGGTGTTCTCGTCTTCCTGCACCGTCTACGGCGAGGTCAAGAAGAACCCGGTCGATGAAAGCCATCCGCGCGGCGCGGTGAACCCCTACGGGCGGACGAAACTCGACATCGAGGACATGTGCTTCGAGCTGGCCCGCGCCGAGAAGGGCTGGCGCATCGCGCTGCTGCGCTACTTCAACCCCGTCGGCGCCGACGCCGGCGGCCGCATCGGCGAGGATCCGCACGGCCTGCCCAACAACCTGATGCCCTTCGTGATGCAGACCGCCGTCGGCCGCCGCGAGAAGGTCCGCGTCTTTGGGGCCGACTATCCGACGCCCGACGGCACCGGCGTGCGCGACTACATCCACGTGACCGACCTGGCCCTCGGGCATATAGCGGCCCTCGACCGACTCGACGTCTTCGACGGCGCCGAGGCCGTCAACCTCGGCGCGGGTCGCGGCTATTCCGTGCTGGAAGTCATCAAGGCCGCGTCGAAGGCCGCGGGCAAGGACATCCCCTACGAGATCTCCCCCCGCCGCCCCGGCGACTCGGCCGCCATCTGGGCCGACCCGACGTTCGCGAAGAAGAAGCTCGGCTGGTCGGCCGCGCGCGGGCTGGGCGAGATGTGCGCCGACGCCTGGCGCTGGCAGAGGGACAATCCGGAGGGCTACGGCGCATGACTCACTTCCTGGTGAAGATCCTGGCGACGGCCTTGGTCGTGGCCGCCGCGTCGGAACTCGGCAAGCGCTTCGCGGCGTGGGGGGCGGCACTGGCGTCCCTGCCGCTCACTTCGATCTTGGTGCTGAGCTGGCTCTACCTCGACACAAAGGACGCGGCGAAGGTCTCGTCGCTGTCGACGAGCATCTTCTGGGCGGTGTTGCCTTCGCTTTTGTTCTTCCTGGTCCTGCCCTTCCTGCTCAAGCGCGGCTGGGGCTATTGGCCGGCGCTGGGCGTCTCGAGCGCCGCGATGTTCGCGGGCTACACCGCCTACGCAGCACTGCTCGGCCGCCTCGGCGTGACGTTGTAGGCTCAACTACTCGCTTAAAAAAGGTTCCAGCCACTTCCTAAAAAGCATAAGTCCATCCCCGGGCACAACGATCGGGAAATCAACAAGCATTTTGACGCCCGGATGCATGAAATCGCGCGTGTTCCATGTGACAAACGCCGACACCTTTGCCAGGCGAGCCGCGCAAAGAATCGAAGCATCTCCCTTCGCCAACTTGAGCAGGAACGGTTTTACCTGAGCGGCCGTCGGATTTGGCGCGATCTCGGGGCCGAGATGTTTCCAGAGGCTGCGACTATCCTGGATGAGTTCTGGGAACTTCCCGGACAGGACCCTGTCGACCTCGACAATCACTTCCTCCGAAACCAGCATCCGAACGACCCCACCTTCGACCAACCGCACCAACTCCCCGGCGGCGCCGTCGGGGGAGAGCAAGGCGGCGATATAAACACTTGTGTCGAAGAAAATCCGATATTGGGGAATGGCCATCTACAAGTCTTTATGCCGAATCGTTTTAAGATCCTTCAGAAGATCATCCAGGGTGATCCCCTTTTCTTGAGCCGCCCTGACGAACCTTGCCGAAGTCGCTTCATAAACGGAAGGTTTGGGGGTCAACAAAATCCCATCACCCACTTTGGTCACCGATAATATGGAATTTTTGGAAAGGTGCAATGATTCCCTGATGCCCGCCGGAATCGTCACCTGCCCCTTTTCCCTCATGCGCGTCACCATGGGTATTCTCCGTTTATCCTACTATTTCTTACTTTCCTACTAAAGGATACCAGGAGTTCCCGGTGATTTCAAGGGGTGAGCCCGACCCCACATCCTCGGATAAGCAGGCGTCTGCGACGGACAACTTTTCACCCATCGGGTGAAAAATATCCCAATGAGCCCTGGGCGCCGGGACGACTGCAGTTATCCACAGAATTATGCCGGCATAAAACGGTGGATAACTTCAGCCGAGCCCGCTATTTTTAAGGACAGCTCCAGTCGATCCGGTCCTCACACGCGTGGCGGCTTATCCGAGGATTGGGGCCCGACGGGCTTCAGCGAATAGCTCGTGCTGCGTCCGCCGGCCGCGTCCTGGGCGAGGATGCCGCGACCGATTAAGTCGGAGATGTCCCTCAGCGCGGTGTCGTGGGAGCATTTGGCGAGTTTGGCCCACTTCATCGTCGTCAGTTTCCCTTCAAAGCCATCGATCAGCCGGTTCAGCATCAGCCGTTGCCTCGCATTGAATGACGCGCCGGCGTGCTCCTTCCAGAATCGTTCCTTCAAAAGCACGGTCGCCATCGCGCTGTCCGCGCCCGCGAACGCGCGGTCGAGACAGCCGAGGAACCACCTCAGCCAGTCCGTGATGTCGAGCGTGTCCTTCTGCGTCAGTTCGAGGACGTCGTAGTAAGCCTTGCGCTCCAGCCGAATCTGGGCCGACATGCTGTAGAAACGCTGTCCGCTGTTTTCCGAGCGCGCCAACGCCCGGTCCGCAAGAGCTCGCGCGATGCGGCCGTTGCCGTCGTCGAACGGGTGGAGGGTCACGAACCACAGGTGAGCGATGGCCGCCTTGAGCACCGGGTCGAGAGAATCCTGGCCGTTCTCCCAGTCGAGAAACGCCTTCATTTCCGCGTCGAGCCGTTCCGCGGGGGGCGCCTCGTAATGGACCTTCTCGGCGCCGATCTGTCCCGAGACCACCCGCATCGGACCCCTGGCGTCGTCGCGCCACGCGCCGACCTTCAGATCGGTCCTCCCGGGAAACAGCGCCGCGTGCCACCGGAACAGCCGTTCGACCGTCAGTGGCCTTTCAAATTTTCCTGTGGCGTCGAGCAACATATCAACGACACCGTCCACGCGACGATCCGACGGCACGAGACCCGCGATGTCCATGCCGAGCCTGCGCGCAATCGAGGAACGCACCTGATCTTCCGCGAGGACATCCCCTTCGATCTCACTCGTCTTGACGACCTCGAGGGTCATCGATTCGAGCGTGGCTTCCTTCTGAAGAGAAAAACCGAGGCTCTCCATTCGCCCGAGAAGACGACCTTGGCGAAGGCGCAACGCGGTCAGCGCGGGCGCAAGAGAGGGCGCATCCCAGGTGAAATGAGGCCAGCCGTCAAGTTGGTAAATGTAAGTCATTCTACGCACTTTATGCGTGTATTATGGCTCACATTCGACGCATTGTCAATAGTATTACACGCATACTATGCGTAGAATAAGACTCTCAATCTGCGCTTGGCGCGAGATTCAGTGCTCGAGCGCGGTGCGCCAATCGATCCGAAGCTCTGGATGCCGCGGGCATGCGATCCATTCGGTCTTGGGTCGAGCAAGCTCGAAGGTGTGCCCCATCGGGCAGAGGATCACGAACAGCTTCTCCTCGCGTTCCTTATCGAAGCGCTCCAGGCGCGCCCAGGCCTCCAGCGAGGCGGGGCTCGCGATGACCTTGAGCGCCTCCTCGATCCGCTCGCGCTGGTACCAATCGCCGACGGCATCGAGCTTGCGATACTCGCCTTCCAGCCAATCGACGGCCGCGTCGCCGACGTGCGCGAAGACCGAATAGTCGATGAAGAGGGATTCTTGCGCGGCGAGCACGGCCTCGAAGGTCCGGCGCGGGTCGGCTCCCATCCGCGCCAGCGCTTCCGCCGCGGGCCCTGCGAGGGAGGGGTCCTTCAGGAGCTCCTGCAGGACCGGGACGGCCTCACGGGCCGCCGAGCCGAAGGCCTTCAGCGTCCCGACCGCCGCGACGACGAGTCCGAGGTCGGAGCGCGGGCCCCGGAGGATGCTCACGAGCGCGGGGATGAAAAGGGCATGGCGGTCCTGGAAGCGCCGGGCGAGGACGGCGGCCTTCTCTTGGAACCGGCACTCGTCCTCCTTCGTCAGCAGTTCCCGCAGCGCGCCGGCCGCCTCGGCCCGCCCCGCGGGGATGTCGCAGAGCGCGTCGAGCGCGCAGGACCGCAGCCGGCACTCTTCCGGACCGCGGACGGCCGCGCGCAAGGCGGGGATGGACTCCGTCCCCAGGGCCACGACGCGCGCATAGGCGTCGTTGGTCTCGAGTCCGGATGGAGCCTCCGCGCATCTCATCGCGCGGACGAGCGTCTCGGCAAAGAAGCGGCCCGACTCCCGCAGCAGCGCCAGGGCGGCGGGCCACGCCCCGGAAGGGGCCAGGTGCAGCGCGATGACCGTCTCGGGCTCCGCCTCGAGACGCCGGATGTTTTCCGTCGCCTGGCGGCGGACGCCGGCGTCGGCGTCTCTCAGCAAGGCGACCTGATCCTCGATGAGGACCTTCCCGGCCTCGAGCGTTCCCAGGGCCCGGAGCAGCTCCAGACGCAGGGCCGGGTCCTGCGAGTCGAGGAGCTCTCTGAGAGGTCCGACCGCCGACGCTCCCATCGCGACGACCAAGGACTCGAAGTCGCGCCGGCCCTCGTCTCCCGCGCGCAGAAGCCTCCGCCCCGCCCGGGGCAGGACCTCCGGCCCGGCCTGCGCCACGGTTGCGCGAAGCTCCAGGCGCGCCGCCGGATCGGACTCGCGGGCGAGCGCCTCGATCAGGGGGCCGTTCGCGCCGGAGGGCAGAGGCGCGAGGGCGCGCAGGGCCCTGGCCGCCCCGGCGCGCGCCGGCGCCTCGGAAAAGCGCAGCCTCTCCAGAAGGGCGTCGATGATCCGCAGCTGGTCGCGATAGGAGGCGGCCGCGTACCGCCGCCGCGCCGAGGCGCGCGCGTCCTCATCCGGCGCGACAAGGCGGGCGGCCGTCCGTCCGGCGCAGCCGCCGAGAAAGACCGCGAGGGCGATCGGCAAAAACAGCTTCCGCGAGGGCTTGGGACCCAGGGTTAGGGCCCGCGGACGAGAAGGGTCAAGTCACGAACGCCCACGATCGTCAGTTCGACCCCCGCCGGATGCGCCCCATCCACACTCTCGGCCCTCCAGACCTCGCTGCCGAGTTTGACGGAACCCCGCGGCGATAGGTCGGTCGAGGCCGTGACCACGCGGCCGAGCATGGTCGCGGGTCCGGAAGAGGGGCCGCGCGAGAAGGCCTTGGCCACGATGTAGAAGGCCGCGCCGAAGACCAGCGCGAAGCCGCCCATGGCGCCGGCCAGGACGTCCTTGGCGATGGAGAGACCCGTGGCGTCGTGGAACATCAGCGTCGCTCCGAAGAAAACGGCGGCGGCGCCGGCGAGGGCGAGGAGGCCGTAGCTGACGACCTTGATTTCGAGGATGAGGAAGAGCATCCCGGCCAGCATCAGGAGAACGCCCGCGAAATTGGCGCTGAGCGTCTGGAAGGCGTAGAAGGCGAGAATCAGCGAGACGAGGCCCACCACTCCGGGGAGAATGAGGCCCGGCTGATAGAGCTCGACGAGCAGACCGCTCACGCCCAGCGTCATCAGGATCATCGCGACATTGGGGTCCACCACCGTCATCAGGACCTTCTGCCGGGCGGTGGGCTCGAAACGGTCGATGACGGCGCCTTTCAAGCGCAGGGGCTTGGCGAACCCCGGGAGCCTGCGGCCGTGGGCTTTCGCCAGGAGTTCGTCGAGGTCCGCGGCCTCGAAGTCGACGATGCGAAGCCTCACGGCGTCGCTTGAGGCCAGCGAGGAACTCCTATGCACCACGAAGCGCGCCCAGTCCGCGTTGCGCCCGCGGCGCTGCGCGATGGCCGCCAGGTAGACCGACGCGTCGTTGGAGAGCTTCTCTTCCATCACCCGGTCCGATTTCTTGGCCTCCTCCCCCGCGAGGCGTCCCGGGATCCCGCCGAGTTGGACCGGGTGGGCCGCTCCGATGTTCGTGCCCGGGGCCATGGCGGCCACGTGCGCGGACATGGTGATGAAGACCCCGGCCGAGGCCGCCCGCGCTCCGGACGGGGAAACATGGACGAGGACGGGAACCTCGGAGGCGAGGATCGCCTTGACGGTCTCCCGCATGGCCCCGTCGAGTCCCCCGGGGGTGTCCAACTCCAGGACCATCGCCTCGCAGCCTCGCTCGCGCGCCGCGCCCAGCGCCGAGAGCGTGAACTCGGAGGAGACCGGGGTGATGGGGCCGGTCCAGCGCGCGACCAGGACCCTCGGGGGAGCGTCCGCCGCCCAAACCAGCGAGTTCAGCAGGAGGAAGAGCGCGGTGGACATGAGTTCAGCGCACCGAGTTGATCCGAGACGGCGGCCAGTAGATGAACCAGCCCTTGCCCTTCAGGTACTTCTCCTCGACGGGGCCCCAGTAGCGGGAGTCGCAGGAATGGTCGCGGTTGTCGCCCATCGCGAAGTAGGCGTGTTCGGGAACCTTCACCGGGCCGAAATAGTCGCGCTGGATGTCCTGGAGCTCGCGGTCGAGGACGTGGGTCTGCCAGAGCTCCTGGTAGCGCTGCGGCGTGACGTCCTTGGCGTGGACGGACTGGGGTTGGCGGTTGGCGTCGGTCCATTGGGCGTAGGGCTCGTCGGCCAGGAATTTGCCGTCGATGAACACGCGCCCGTCGCGTACCTCGACGACCTCGCCGGGCAGGCCGATCACGCGCTTGATGAAGTCCTTGCCGTATTGCACGGACCCGCAGTGGAGCTCGCGCGCGTCGTCGACCGGGAACTGGAAGACGATCACGTCGCCGCGCGAGACCTCTTTGAGAGGCAGCAGGCGACGTCCTGAGAAAGGCACGCGCAGGCCGTACAGGAACTTGTTGACGAAAAGGTGGTCGCCGATCAGCAGCGTCTTCTCCATCGAGCCGGAGGGGATCTTGAAGGCCTGCAGCACGAACATCATCAGCAGAGAGGCCATGAAGGCCGCCGAGAACACGGTGTCGGCCCACTCCAGGTCCTCATTGAGGAAATGACGGCGGCTCTCGACGCTGTCGCCCTTGGCGAAGGCCCTCCAGAAGCCCAAGGCTCCCAACACCGCGCCCACCGCCAGCGCCGGGTAGACCTCGCCCACGGAGAGGACGTGCGCGGCCACCGAGATGAAGCGCGCGCGGCTCTCGAAGGACATCGCCAGGATCATCGTGGCGGAGAATCCAGCCAGGAAGAAGAAGAGCGCGTGCCACAGGGCCGACTTGATCGGCGTCTCAGGTCCGCCCGCGCGCTGCCAGCCGCGAGAGAACCATGCGAAGAGCCCCATGGCAAGGCCGATGAAAAAAAGTCGATATTCCATTATTTGTTGTCCTCGTCGATCTTGAGCGCGGCCAGGAACGCTTCCTGCGGCACCTCGACCGTGCC